>JACCDY010275637.1_pt1 | contig 19062 bp, 12 predicted proteins | sample 7446391 | NCBI WGS metagenome assembly JACCDY01 (sample SAMN15323451, study PRJNA562643) | freshwater metagenome | isolation source: river surface water | place: USA:Blue River Watershed | collected 2017-08-18
CGCGACAAATACCTTGCCATTGAGTTCAATTACTTCAATCCAGTGAAACCCAAAACCCTAGGTCAAGGCCCTGATGAGCGAAACCTGGCTATAGGGATTAATAGTGCCGTGTTTGAGTAGGATGATGTTGAAGGAAGTCGTTATTTGACGCTATTTGTTAAATATTCCACTTTTAATCGAAATCGCAAGTGCTTGAGAATCATCCGATATTCCAAGCGCTTTAGGACTGATATGATTTTTAAATTTAAATATAATTTTAACGAGGCCCGCAGCATTTTCTTTGGCTCCTAATGGAATCTCAATCGTATTCATAGATTTTTTTGTTAATGATTGATTGACGACGTTAACCCCATCTAGTAGCACTTGAACTTCTTGAGATGGATGTGTGGGCGATATAAGCGCATCCACCGTAAGGGTCAAGCTATTTGAATATTCAGAAGGCAGCAATAGAGTGAGCTCTGATTTATCCCAAATAGACCAAGTTTCCAATGATTTTGTTTTGACCCAACCCGAAGTGAAGTAGATAGTGGAATTATAGGGGCTGCTTAAAAAATTAATTGCCTGATCCCTTTTTGGCGTTAGCGCAGACTTACTAAACAATAAGTCTTGAGAAACTGCTTGACATTTTTTACATTTAAACCAATTTGGTGCAATTACATTAAAACCATCGATCTTAGCAAATAAATCTTTTGAGCTATCAATATCTTTAACGGCAGCAAGCACCTTGCTATCATCAAGAATATAAAGTACTGATGGGTAATATGATCCAGAACTAATAAGTTGATCAAATTTTCTATTGGCGGTATTTAATTTTTCATAGTCTGTACGAGATAAAAATACTGCATTAGTAGTCATGAGGTTTTGATTCGCGTAGGATGCAAAAAGTAACCAGTTATCTTGCCATTGCAAATCTGCATTCAATGGAATTAACTCTACTGACTTATATTGTTTTCCCGCCTCATCCCAAAATGAAGATTTGAGAAAGTCCTTTAGAAAAGGGCTTGTTGATGACTGTTGGACCATATAGGATTTTCTTAAGGGTCCCCAGCCTGGGTAGGTATCTACAATTTGCAGGGAAAGCGATAAAGTTAAAATTGCTAACGCCCACTTTCTTGGTAGAAATTTAGTGGGAAAATAAATGAGCGCTAAAAAAATGACATAATAAGCTGGCCAAAAAAACCTTCCCGAGGCCCTCAAAATGCTAGCGATGGAATTAAGAGTTTCCGGTAGGGAGAAACTTACGTTGAAAGGACCAATTCCAACATTGTTTGAGATTGCAAAAGCCGTCAAAAGACAGAGGCAGAATGATAAATATCTGTATCTAACAAGAAGGGAGACAACTACCATTCTGTTTTTAACAGCAATTACTATAGATAGCGCGAGCATGATAATACCTCCTGCGCCAAGGTATCCATAACTCTCATAGTATGAGCCAAGAATTACTTTATACTGCTCGTAAATAATCGGCGTATCTTTTATATCCTTCAATAAATATGACCAACCCCCAGAATCAAAAAGAGACAATAGATTCAGGCGGAGAAGGCCATAATGGTTTGTGACGCTGTATTTGCTATTAATTACAAAAAATCCAGAAATCCATAAAGCAATTAATAGTAGAGTAACTATTGATAAAAACTCCTTAATCATAGCGATGTTGTTAATTGAATTTTGGGTGAACCTTCTTGCGGTCAGATCGCTTATCCAAAGTGCTAACAAAATGGTACAAATGTAAAACTGAACCAATGCGGAGCTTATTATTAAAATGAGCCATAATAAAAATTGATATTTATTGTCTTTTCTTAGGCATAGATAAAGTCCAGCAAGAATGAAGAAGTGTGAAACAAGTGCTACATGTTGATCGATACGCCATATCAGCACTGGAGAGAAGGAAAAAAATGCAGCACTAATGAGGCGAATAATCTTATCTTGTGTGAATAGACTAGCCAGCAACCAACCAAAAAGGCTTTGAAGAACGAAGCATAGTAATAACCATGCTCCTAAATATTGAAATGTTTCTGGCAGTACTTTGGAGAAAGGTTTAAGTAAGAATGCTATCAGGGGAATGGAGTCAGAATAGATTATCGATGAGCTAATGTCTATTCCAAAGCCGGGATTTAGTCCAAGTGGAAAATTCCAAGGGGCTTCCCTAAAAAAAGCCCAGCCTAGATAGTGTTGGTTAGGATCAAATCGTACTCCTAGCCATGCAATATTTGTAGGCAACAGCGCAAGAGGACCAACAATAATATAGAAAGCAATTACACCAATTAATATTGAGGGTATGTAATTAGAGTTGCTAATGGCTTTCATAATGCGCATGATTAACAGCTCTATATCAGAGTGATTTAAGCTAATCCCAACGAATGGATTCTAGGCCAATAGCCAGCATGCGATCATCTTGAGATCCCATATCTAACTTTCTGGGCTCAATGGCATTGGGTAAAGAAAACTCAATTTGAATCAGCTTCTGACGTAAGTCAATCTTGCTCAGTGGGATCTGAATAATATTATCGCTGGAATTTGTCAGAGTCCATAAGCCCATCGGTAGGCCATTGATAGAAATCTTAACTAATTGATTAGGGTGTGCTGGAGTTACAAGTGCTCTTAGATTAATTGTTAGGAGACTCAGGGGAATATTTGTTGGGTTTTTAAACAGCAGCTCGGTATTTTTTCTGCAAGACCAAACCCCCCATTTTTCTGGATTACACCAGCCACCTGCCTGAATAAGTGTATCGAATAAACTATTTGTTTTGGAAAAATAAGTAGGCCTTATTGAGACTGTTGGGATGCTGTTTTCCCATGCTTTATCGAGGACGAGCAGGTTACAGGACTCACAATTTTTCCAATTTGGAGCGAGAACGTTATAGCCATCTACTCTCAAAAAGATATCTGATTCATTTTTCAGGTTTTTGATAACTTCAACTAATTTTTGATCTTCAATGATGTAAATTGATTTTGGATCGTAGACCCCGCTATGAATGCTGCCAATAATCTGATTGCGAATCATGGAAACCATATTTTCATCAATTCGGGCAAGATATGCAGAATTGGTCTGCAATCGATATTTTGCTGCTAGCGCTGCGAAGTGCTCCCACTGAAATGGGATTACTCCCTCGGGATTACGTTGGAGAAGAGTTAAAACATTCTGATATTGCCTTCCTGCTTCTGCCCAAAAAGGATCAATTAAGGCGGTATTAAGTCTCGAGTAATTACTCGGTATGCTGGCTTGACCAGCTAAATTTGACTTTCTGGTAATCCATGCAGTACTGGTATCCAAAATTTGAATAAAACAAGCTAGTGAAAGAATAATTAAGGCCTGCCTCTTTTTGAAATATAGGCAGATAAGAACAATCAAGCCTAAAACAATTGCATATAAAACAGGTAAGAACATCCGGCCGGATGAGCGCAAGATGGATGCAAGTGAGAGAAATGATTCCGGCAAAGGTACTACAAATTTTAGATTACCAATATCTACTTGATTCGAGATGGCAAATAATGTTAGTACAACAAGAATGAATACTAAGGCTGCATGATTTTTAAAAAATACAGGCAATACAGCTCGCCTTTGATATAGCGCCCACCATGAAAATGGCATTAGAAAGAACATGCCAAGTCCTAAAAAATGCATGGACTCGAGTCTAGAGTTTGTAAATCCCCCATATTGTGGAAGCAGAGTTTTAAGTAGGACTGACCAGCCCTCAGGATCAAAAATAGAAAGCACATTCATTCTGGCAGCTCCATACATGTTGGAGACAATAGAAGGGCCAGTTGCAGCAAAGTACCCCGCTTGCCAAAAAATAAAAAGATTACAGGCAAGTATGATGAAAATTTCATTGATACCTGATTTATGGAATGTGTCCTTGTATGTGCGCCAGACATCCGTCAGATTAGATATCCAAAGTGCAAAAACCATTGAAAAAAGATAAAAGTTAATAAGGCCAGCTATACCCAGAAGTAGACTCCACCAGAGGGTTCGATGAGGAGAGATTTTGAAGTTGAGGTAGAGTCCTGCGATCAATAAAAACTGACTCAGCAAGTAGCTATGAAATCCAAATCGTATTAAAAATGCCGGCAAGAAAAGGCAGAGAATACTTCCAAGCGCTTGCAAAATTGGATCTTTCTTAAAAAGACCTATGAAATTCCAGGAAAGAACGGCTTGTAACGCAAAACAAACAAGGCTCCATATTCCAAAGTATTGAAATGGTTCTGATAAAAAGGCTCTGAATGGTTTGAAAAGAAGTGCAAGCAGGGGAATGGAATCTGAAAATACGATCGAAGAACTTGCTCCCATGCCGAAATGAGGATTTTTGCCTAATGGGAAAGACCATGAGCTTTGACGAAATAGCTCCCACCCTAAATATTGTTGCATTGGGTCACCTGGCTCAATCCAAAAAATGAATTTAGGATCCAGTATGGATGTACCTACTATCACATAGAAAAAGGCTATCCCTATAGCCAATGGAATTAGAATATCCAAGATACGAAGATTTGGCCTATACAAGTTTTATTTCCTAGTGGTTAATTAGGCTTAGTTTTGGATTCAGAAAGTTTGAAATTTTTTTTGTTTTTCTAAAAAAATTATTTAGCTGATTGTAATCTTTTCTCACTTTTTTAAAATAATAAAACTTAATTCCTGAACATGAGTCTTAATAAATACTTCAGCCTAAATAATATATTACCTGTGGTGTTTTTCTTTGGCCTATTTGTGCTTGGTTTGAGTATTTATAAGGATTATGGTGTATCAGTAGATGAGCCATTGGAGAGAACTAACGGCATTGTTGCATTGGTAGATCTCGGGGAAAGGCTTAATCTTGAATCTATAAAAGGCAACCCTTTCTTAAAGCAATACATAAAAAGCCATTTTGTAGGATCGCCTGTAGCGAGCGAATATAAGCCTTACAAAATTAATGAATATCGCGATCGGTATTACCCAGTTGGATTCACCTTGCCAAGTGTAATGCTGGAAAGATGGCTCTCAATAGAGGATGAGGTGAGTATTTACCACTTTAGGCATTTAATGAATTTCGTAGTGTGTTTTCTTGGGCTAATCGCGCTGTACAGCATCGCAAAGCGGCGGTATTCAAGTTGGAAAATCGGAATTCTGGCTGTATTACTTTTTATGCTTAGCCCGCGTTTTTTCGCTGAAAGCTTCTACAACAGTAAGGATCTGATACTAGTCTCATTATTTCTTATTGTGACCAACTCAATGATTGCCTTGATATTGAGACCAAGAATTTTTACATTGCTTATGCACGCATTGCTTTGTGCAATTGCAATCGATATACGATTAATGGCAATTATTTTCCCCATAGGTACTTTGACTTTGCTTGGCATTCTTGCACTGCGAGGCCAAGTTGCTGTGGTTAGGGTGATGCTCTATGCCAGCATTTATAGTGCAAGCGTTATCTTTTTTGTGGTGTTGCTTTGGCCATTTCTTTGGCCCAACCCTTGGCAAAATTTTTTAGAGGCCTTTGTATTTATGACTCGCTATAAGTTTGAGATGACGAGTTTGTATTTAGGGGACTATTTTCCGTCAGATCAATTACCTTGGCACTATCTGCCGGTTTGGATTGGTTTAACAACACCGTTACCATATATTGGCTTTTTTTTTCTTGGCGTATTAGTTATCCTAGGTAAGACCTGGAAAAACAAGTGGAGCCTGTGGAAAAATGCAGGAGAATTACAGGATTTGATATTCTTAGTATTAAGTTTGGGGCCAGTATTGGCCATTGTGATTTTGAACTCGACTTTATACGATAGCTGGCGACACGTATATTTTGTGTACCCATACCTCATATTGGTTGCAGTTAGGGGTCTTGTGTGTTTATGGGATCTTTCTTCATCTCATAAATTATGGAAATATGGATTGACCATTTTGGTTTCCATCACTCTTGGCTACATAGGCCTGTGGATGATTAAGGCACACCCACTCCAAAATGTATATTTTAATGTGTTAGCTGGGTCAAATTTGAAGGAGCGTTTTGACTTAGATTATTGGGGATTAGCCAATAAATTGGCATTAGAGAGGATTGCGATGAAAGACTCTCGCCCCGACATTAGAGTCTATGCTGATAGCTTCACTCCTCTCTATCCGAATTTATATCTGAGGCCTGAGATGCAGCGTTTTTCTATTTCCCCTGTCAAAGAAGGCGCTGATTACATCATAAATAATTGGCGCCTTCATTCAAACCGTAAGGCAGATCCGAATTTCAAAATTTACGATGAGATTACTGTTGATGGCGAAGTTATATTAACTATTCTGAAAGCTATTAAATCTCGCGAATATACTCCAATCAAACTAAATCAAACACTTCACTTTAATCGGGGCGGTGATGGCATCCAATACCTAATGAGCGTTGGACTTCAAGAACGTGTATTGAGGGGTTGGAGTGAACCAGAAGCATGGGGAGTTTGGTCGCAGGGGGTTGCTGCAGGGTTAGCGTTTCCGATGCCCAGCCCCCATCCTAAAAAGTTAGTAATCAATATGAAGGCATTTGTTTCGCCATTGCGCCCTGCACAATCGATAGATATTTATGTTAATGGCCGATTTTTACGCAATGTCAATCTTACCCAAGTCGAAGGTAATCAAATTGAATTGATGTTTGATGGCAATGATAAAACTGAATACTTAGCAATTGAGTTTAGATTTAGAAATCCAGAAATTCCAAAAGAAATAGGTATAAGTGATGATAATCGACTATTGTCCATTGGCTTAGTATCAGCAAAATTTCAATAAGTGCATTACCAAATATGAGTTTACTAGAATGCACACAATCCTGAAGCTCAATAAAATATTTAGTATCCGTAATTGCTTCGTTTACTTATTTTTCCTTTCATTTTTATTACTAGGCACAAAGATTTATACCCACTATGGGGTCTCTGTAGACGAAGGTTTGGAGAGAGCAAATGGTATGGTATCGCTGGTGTATGTAGGCAATTATTTGAATATCGCAAGCATTCAAAATGATCCATATATTGCTGGTTATCGAGATGTTAGGCTTGAAGAGTGGTGGGCAAGGCACTATCCAGTTGGTTTTACGGTTCCTGCGATTTTATTAGAAAAATTTTTTCATCTTCAGGATGAACAGCAGGTATTTTATTTTCGCCACCTCCTGACATTTTTGGTTTGCATTTTTGGAGTCATCTCCGTTTTTAAAATTGCAGAGCGGCGTTTTGATGACTGGCGAATAGGTCTGCTAGCTGCTACTTTTTTAATTCTCAGCCCGCGTTTTTTTGCTGAGTCATTTTATAACAGCAAAGATTTGGTGTTAATGAGCTGGTTTGCTATTGTGCTTAATTCAATGGTTGCTTTTGTGCTGAAACCAACTTGGAGTAGATTATTTTTGCATGCTTTTACTTCAGCAATGGCAATTGATATTCGACTCATGGCGATCGTTTTCCCCTTGGCAACTTCTGGCTTGATAATGCTACGAGTTGCGCAGCGTAAATTGCTTCTAGCGAGCGCGATAGTAATGATTTTGAGCTATTTTGCATTTATTATCATCTTTGTTGTGATTACCTGGCCGTATTTGTGGGCGGATCCCTGGGGGAGATTCATTGAAGCCCTAACTTATATGGTTAAACTCAATTTTCCGGTTCAGTCTTTGTATATGGGAAATATTTATGCCTCTAATCAATTGCCATGGCATTACCTACCAGTGTGGATCGGCATTAGTACGCCACCACTCTACATTCTCTTTTTTATTATTGGTGTTATTTCTACGATTAGAGAAGTGGTGAGTAAAGGGATAGAATTCTTTTCATCAGATCAACTGATTCAAGATGGTATTTTTTTTATATTATTTTGGGCACCGGTTGCAGCAATTATTATTCTCGGATCGACTATGTATGACAGTTGGCGTCATGCATATTTTATATATCCCGCTTTCCTACTATTAGCAGTTAAAGGATTTACGATATTAAAAGGACTAAAGATTAGGGGTAGATCTTATGGTTCCGTAATCACAACTTTAACATTTGCTTGTCTTCTTAGTACGGGTTGGTGGATGAAAAAAAACCATCCCTATCAAAATGTCTATTTTAATTTTCTTGCTGGACATCATTGGAAGGATCGGTTTGATCTTGACTATTGGGGTTTATCCAATCGCCAAGCGTTGGAACACATCTTAGATCATGACTCTAGGGAAATCATTAAAGTGCAGGCGCTCAATCCAGTTTTAATGCCACTAGAGATGGCAAAAACAGTCATTGCTCCCTCCCAAAAAACTCGCATCCAAGTACTTGGCGATATTTCTCAACGCCAGCAGGCTGACTACATCATTACCAATTATCGATTGGACTCATCCACCCCTTCAGAGGATGATTTTGAACTCATTCATCAAATAGTGGTTGATAAGGAGGTAATTTTGTCGATTTTTAAGAGAAAAATTAAGAAAGCTATCTCCTGAATGCTCGTCCAAAGTTAAAATCGTTAATTATTAAAGCTATTCAATCATCAAATGTTAAAAAAACGTCTTCTCATATTTATTGTTGCATATCATGCAGAAAAGACTATTCAAAGCGTTCTTTCGCGCATACCGCATTCATTGATGCAATCTTACGATGTAGAAGTATTGATCATCGATGATGCCTCTAAAGATGCCACCTTTAAAATTGGAGCAGATTCAAAAGCAGCACTAACTTTGCCATTTAATGTGACAGTTTTACAAAATCCCGTTAATCAAGGTTATGGCGGAAATCAAAAGATTGGTTATCACTATGCTATTAAATTTTGTTTTGACTATGTAGCCTTGGTCCATGGCGATGGCCAATATGCACCAGAGTGTTTGCCAGGATTGTTAGCGCCTTTTAACGATGCGCAAATCAAGGCAGTGTTTGGATCGCGTATGCTCACGCGAGGTCAGGCGCTAAAGGGTGGGATGCCACTATACAAATATGTTGGTAACAAAATCCTGACAACCTTTGAAAACAAATTACTACATTCTAATTTGAGTGAGTTTCATTCTGGTTATCGTTTGTATGCTGTGGATGCTTTAAAGCAAGTTCCTTTTGAATGTAATACCAATGACTTTCATTTTGATACCGAAATCATTATTCAATTTATTGCAAAAGGATTCGAAATCAAAGAGCTCCCAATTCCGACCTACTATGGTGATGAGATCTGCCGAGTCAATGGTATTAAATATGCATTGGATGTAGTGTTAGCCGTCTTAAAATTTAGGGCACAAGGACTCGGAATTTTTTATGATCGCCGCTTTGACTTGGTCACATTAGATAACTCCTTAATGCAATATGAATTTAAGGTCAATGATGTAAGCCCACATTCGATTACGCTAGGTTTGGTGAATCAGCGTTCGGCTGTACTAGATTTAGGATGTGCTAGTGGCTATATTGGCGAATATTTGAAGAGTAATAAGCAGTGCCATGTGACCGGAGTTGATCGGTATCCTCATCCAAATCACCAAAATCTCAATGCATTTATTGAGCATGATTTATTTTTAGGGCCACCCCAATTTGCTTATGAAAGCTTAGATTATATTTTACTACTTGATGTTATAGAGCATGTGCCCAATCCAGAGAAATTCTTAGAGAGTTTGCATGTGTGTATTGAGAAAAACCCAAAGATCCAATTACTCATTAGTACAGGAAATGTTGCCTTTATTATTACTCGCCTAATGTTACTGTTTGGTCAATTTAACTATGGCAAACGCGGCATCTTAGATATGACTCATACGCGTTTATTCACCTTTAGTTCTTTAAGACGAATTTTGGAGCAGTCCGGTTATGAGGTTCGTAGTGAGCGAGGGGTGCCGGCACCATTTGGATTGGCATTGCAAGGCGGGTTGATAGCAAAATTATTTGCAAAGGTTAATAATGCGCTGATCTATCTTGCCAGAAATATTTTTTCTTATCAAATTTATGTGATTGCTACACCCCGTCCTTCTGTCAATTCATTGCTCGATTCTGCCGTAAAGCACAGTCAAGATAAGTTGTATCATTGAAATATAAATTAACGTGCTATGGGTGTCCTATGAGTCATCGTCAGCTTAGTTTTAACTTAAGTGTAGTTGTGCCTTGTTTTAATGAAGGCGATCATCTGGCTTTATTCATTGAAAAATTAGCGCAAACAGTAAAGGAGATTACTCCGAATTATGAAATCATTATTGTTGATGACGGAAGTTCCGATCAAACTGGTGCCGTTGCGGTAAAACTATTAGATCATTTCCCAATTCATTTCATCGCCCTTTCTAGAAATTTTGGTAAGGAAGCTGCATTAATGGCAGGCATGGATCATGCTGATGGTGATGCAGTGTTGTTGATAGATGCAGACTTTCAACATCCCTTAGAAATGGTTCCGAAGATGTCCGCATTATGGTTAGACGGTGTTGATATGGTGTATGGCGTTATTAAAAGTAGGCATGGCGAAGGCTATCTGAAGCGACTAGGCACAAGACTGTTTTATTCTTTGGTAAGCACATCCCAGGTCAAAATTCCAGTCAACGCAGGTGATTTTCGCTGGCTAGATAAAAAAGTGTGCAAAGCATTAACGGAGCTCAAAGAGAGAGGCCGTTTTATGAAGGGGCTTTATGCATGGGTTGGATTTCACTCTGTACCTCTTGAATTTACACCAAACCCCCGATACTCAGGAAATTCCAAGTTCAATACTAGAAATTTATTTAAGCTAGGTATAGCTGGATTAACTGCTTTCACCAACTTGCCACTACGCCTTTGGACTTTATTGGGGCTAGTGATTTCCATGGCAGCCATCATCTATGGATGTTACGTAGTTTTAGATACCGTTTTTTTTGGTAATCCAACATCTGGTTGGCCAACCCTGACTGTAAGTCTGATGTTTTTCTCAGGAGTACAGTTGATTTCTATAGGCGTATTAGGCGAGTACATCGGCAGAATTTTTGAGGAAACAAAAGCACGTCCTTTGTATGTCATTGCACATGATCAAAAAAGCTCTCGTTAGGCCATCTGATAAGGCAGATGATTGAAAAATTTTTTAGATTTGAAGTGGATATCTTCTCATCCCATCGCTCAATTTAGCATTGCCATAGCGCTTGGGGCCATCATTTTTTTTGTTGTAGTTGGACCCCAAACTCTTGATTTTCACAATATTTCATGGCTACAGGTAGGTGATCCTGCTACTCATTATTTGGGGTGGGCTTTCTTTAGAGATGATACTTGGCGCTTTCCGATTGGCTTAAACCCCCATTTTGGCAGCGAGATTGCTACTTCAATTATTTTTTCTGATTCTATTCCACTCATAGCTTTCTTACTAAAGCCATTTGGCAGCCTGTTGCCGCAGCCCTTTCAGTACCTAGGTTTGTGGGTCTTGGTTTGCTTTTGTTTTCAAGCATTTTTTGGCTTTCAGTTATCAAAAATCATCACGACTGATTTATGGATACGCTACGCAATTGTTATTATTTTTATTTTTTCACCGCCTATGTTAGCGCGGTTTGGCGAGACCACTTCGCTATGTGCTCACTTTTTAATCTTGGCGGCATTGTATTTAAATTTAAGATCAAATAATGATAGACAGTCTTTATGGTGGATACTGCTATTGACCATTAGTGTGTTAGTACACTTTTATATTTTTGTCCTTATTTTGGCATTGTGGCTTGCAGATTTAGCGGATCGTCTGCGCTGCTCAATTATTAGCACAAAGTTCTTCCTGATGGAGATTGTGCTTGGGATTTTTCTTATTTTAGTTGTGATGTGGCAGGCTGGATACTTTTCTGTGCCAGTTGATGGACTACCTTTAGGCGCTTATGGGGAAGATGCACTGAACTTAAATGCCCTGTTTAATCCAGCAGGTTGGTCTTATGTGTTTCCAAGTACCCCTTATTTTTATCATGCTGTTGCTGGTTTTAATTATTTAGGCTTAGGGCTTTTGTTGGTCATGCCAATGACATTTATTATGGCTTGGCGTCATCTCGGGTGTGTGTATCGACATACTCAATCCCACTTGTTTTTAGTATTGGCTTTATTGCTAATGACCAGTTTCAGTATTTCAAATACGATTCATGTAGGTTCCTTGATAGTAAGCATTGCATTGCCTACAGAATTGACTAAATTAGCAACTATTTTTAGAGCTTCAGGAAGAATATTTTGGCCAGTTTATTATGCAATAGTATTTTTTTGTTTATATTGGGCTTTTAAAAAATTACAGCTAAATCGTGCAAGAGTACTCGTGTACTTGATTGCGATTATTCAAGTTGCAGATACCAGTGCTGGGTGGCTCAAAAGCAAAGCAGAGTTAAACCATCGTGCCCAATCTGAATTTCAGCATATTAATCGCTTTCAGAGCTCTTTTTGGCAAGATGCTCGGTCACGTTATCACCTATACAAGAAGCTTACGCCACTGAATCAGTCGACGGATTGGGAGACGCTTGCCTACTTGGCGCAGGCCAATAAATCAGCTACTAACTCGGCCTATTTTGCTCGTGCAAATCAAAATAAATTGAGCTTAGAGGCACAGCTTAATAGCCAAAGAATTATTTCAGGAAAATTGGAGCCTAGTGCTTTATATTTTTTAGAAAATCGGGACGTTTTTCGTTATGCGCCTTACATCAAAGAGTCTGATCTATTGGCATTTATCGATGGAATGAATGTGTTAGCTCCCAATTGGCATGACTGCGCTACTTGTAGGCCAATTGCAACAGAAAATCTCATCAAGCATACGATTGCTGTATTTAATGATGATGGTGGATTTCAATTTCCGGGAATCAATACTCAGTTAGCAAATTATGTCTTTATCTCTGGCTGGGCTCGACCTGAGGCTTGGGGTATTTGGTCAGAAGGGCGCTATTCTGAAATCGCTCTGCCGGGATTTTTAAATCAAGGCGCATTCCTTAGGATCAAAGCTCGCGCTTTAATTAATCAACGCCACCCAAATCAGGTTGTTGAGGTATTTGTCAATGGCAAGCATAATCAGCGTGTAATACTGGCCGAAAATGAGAATAATCAGATTTTGATAACCCTTCCTAAGAGCGTTGCTTCTGAAGTACGCATAGGATTTGCTTTTTCAAATCCAGTAACCCCAAATGCGCTTGGGCTGGGCGATGACACAAGACAGCTTTCAATTGGCATTACTAGCTTAGAATACCAATTACTCGACTAAATTGAGCGTTGGAGGTGGCAATTGGGATTTGTGCTAAAAAATTCTTCGGGATCCCCGGCTAAAATTGACTGCTTATAAGGGTGTATAAATAGAAATGATGGATAAGCATTCACTGGTAATTGTGACCCCGGTATATGAGGATCGTGAGGCTGCGGAGCAACTTTTTTCTGCGTTGAAAAAAGAATTTCAAGAGGGCCTCTCCATTATCGCCGTAGATGACGGCTCAATTAATTTCCCTATTAATTCCGATATTTTTTCTCGTTTAGGGGTGCGCGGAGAAATTATTAAGCTAAAACGTAATCTTGGGCATCAACGCGCTATTGCCGTTGGCATTAATTATGCTGCCGAGTATTATCCAAATCATATCGTAGTAGTGATGGATTCTGATGGAGAGGATTCACCCCAGTCTATTTCAATCTTACTATCTCAATTGGGTGATGGAACAGATATAGTGGTAGCAGAGAGAAGAAGTAGGGTTGAATCGATGCAATTCCAAATTTTTTACGCTCTTTACAAAAGATTTTTTGCACTTTTTACTGGCAAGATTATTAATTTTGGAAATTTTATGGCACTCTCTCCAAGTGCATTGAGACGCTTGTCGGTAATGCCTGAATTATGGCTTCATTTAGCAGGTTGCGTCTTGATTTCTAAACTACGAATTGTTCGTCGTCCAATTGATAGGGCCTCTCGTTATGCAGGAAAAAGTAAAATGAATTTTGTAGCTTTAGTCTTGCATGGTGTTAAAGGTTTAATGGTCTTTGCAGAAGAAGTGTTCGTGCGCGTTGGTATTTTTTGTGCTGGCCTAGCTTTTCTCTCAGTCCTACTGATGCCCATTCCGATTGCTTTGAAATTTGCAGGTTTAGCAAGTCCAGGTTGGGCTTCGGTGTTAATTGGGGTTTTCTTGCTTATTTTTATTCAGACGGGAACGCTGACATTACTTACTTTACTATTAACTGGTCTCGCAAAAGGTAGGGGCATCAGTAGTTTCAGTTATAAAGAGTGTATTTTAGAGACCCAGTCAGTACATTTAAAAAAATAGCTGCCACAATAAATATTTGAGGAAAATTCTCATGCTTTCTGGTAAGCATAAGTACCATTTTTCACCCTTGCTTTGGTTGACTATTGTCATTCTTCTGGGTATTACCTTGAGAATGTGCATGCCTTTGCGTGGATTTAATTACGACATTGAATCTTGGAAGATAGCAGCTGACATTTTGTCTAATGGTGGCAATGTGTATGGCCAAACTGGACGCTACAATTATGGTCCAATCTGGTTTTATGTCTTGCATTTTTTGGATCAGCTGCCCCTCACTGGCGCAGGTCATTTTCTAGCATTCCGTTGGAAAGTTGCCATTTTTCTAACAGTAGTCGATGTTGCTATCTTTACTGTATTACTGCGCCTTTATGGCCTGATTGTAGCGAGCCTTTTTTTCTTAAATCCCATTTCTATTGTGATTACTGGATATCACAGCCAGATGGATAACTTTGCCTTGCTCTTAGGCTTTTTGGCTGTACTTTTAATTCAATATCAACGTAAATCTTTTGGCCTCCTGCCCGGTTTAGTACTACTTGGCGTGTCGCTGGTCACTAAACATTTTCTAATATTTTTTCCATTATGGCTCGCGTTTAAAGAAGTTCGGTGGTCTAGAAAAATTTTGGTGATTGCTGTTCCCTATACTATTTTCTTGATCTCTTTTTTACCTTACCTAGGTGATGGATCGCAAGGTATTTTACAAAATGTGTTTTTGTACCGATCTGTCTCAAACGCCCCATTTTGGAATGTGTTTGCCCCGAACTTTCTTTTAATGATGGTTCCACCTATTATTTTATTTCTAGGGACACTAATGACCCTAGGAATCATTTGGCAGAAGAAAACCGTATTAGAAAGTTTTAATTACTATTTAATCTGCGTCGTTATTTTCTCTTCAGCAGTCATGAATCAATACTTTTCCATCGCACTTCCTGCCATTGCGTCGCAGTGGAATTGGGGATATTCTCTGTTCACTGCTTTTACTACCTTATACCTCTCGGTTGACTGGGCGGGCTTGCATTTTGGTGCAATACAAAATGCCTTGGGTTGGCAAGGAAAGTATGGATACAATATTGCCATTGCCCTCTTATTTGTCGGATTTATCATCCATGTGGCGGGCCCCAAGCGTTATAGACAAGCACTGGAAAAAATGCAGACCTTTTTCTCGCAAGCAAAAAAAGTATTTGTGGAACAAATAAAGTCACCTTGGTAAACGCTATGACATCAGCCCATTCACCCCTTCTCTTGCTAGCAGCCAAAGAGCGAGAGCAATTGGCGGAGGCTGGTAAGCTATCCCTATCGATAGTGATTCCTGTATTTAATGAGTCTGAAGCTATTCCAGTTTTCTTAAATGCAATTAGTTCGCAAGTCTGCTCAAAATTATCTTTTCCTATAGAGATCATCTTCATCAATGATGGATCGAGCGATGATACGATGCAGGTGTTGTTGGCACAGCAAATACCTAATAAAAATTGTATTATTAAGGTTATAGATCTTTCTAGAAACTTTGGTAAAGAAGCAGCAATGACTGCAGGATTGCATGCTTCAAATGGTCAAATGGTAGTTCCGATGGATGTGGATCTTCAAGATCCGCCCGAGTTAATTTTAGAAATGATTAGGATGTGGCAAGCGGGTTATGATGTAGTTCTTTGTCGTCGCTCAAACAGAGATGCAGATCACTGGCTAAAACGCTTTACTGCAAATTTATTTTATAAATTGCACAATAAAATTTCTGAGCCTGTCATTCCCGATAATGTGGGCGATTTTCGTCTCATGGATCGTATTGTGGTTGATGCTTTAGATCAGTTGGTTGAGTCCAGACGATTTATGAAAGGTTTGTTTTCCTGGGCCGGCTTTAAAACAGCTACAGTAGATTATGCAAGGCCAATACGTATCGTAGGAGAGAGTAAATTTAATGGCTGGAGACTATGGAACTTTGCCCTTGAAGGCGTTACGAGCTTTAGTATTGCCCCACTGGTGATCTGGACATACGCTGGATTTTTGATTGCAATATTTTCCGTTACTTATGGCTCAATCATATTAATCCGATCATTAATTTTTGGCATTGATGTTCCGGGCTATGCCTCACTGTTAGTTACCATGACTTTCTTAGGCGGTATTCAGCTCATGGGCATTGGGGTGCTAGGCGAGTACTTGGGTCGGACTTATCTGGAGTCTAAGCGTCGGCCAGTTTATTTAGTGAGAAAAACATACGAGGTCCACGCTCAGGATGGATCTTAAGGAGCTCGAAACAGTTCAGGGAGAGATTAGTAATCATTGGTACTTTCACTCCAAAGCATTAGCACTGCAAAAGCTACTCCTCAATATTCCGGCTACTTCTGTTTTAGACGTAGGGTCGGGCTCCGGATTTTTTTCAAAACACCTTCTATTAAATTCTGATATCAAAGAAGCTTGGTGTGTAGATATTGGCTACCAAAACGATTTTGATGATACGTACGCAGCAAAGTCGATTTATTACCGCAGATTTATCCAAGAAAATAACTCCGATTTGGTAATGATGATGGACGTACTCGAGCATGTAGATGACGACCTTGGTCTGCTTGTTAAATATGTAGAGATGTCAAAACCCAATACCCATTTTTTATTAACGGTGCCAGCATTTCAATTTTTGTGGAGCGCACATGATGAATACTTAGAGCATAAGAGACGCTATACATTAGCCCAATTAAAGAATATTGCTTTAAAGGCGGGTTTATCAATTAAAGCTGAGAATTATTTTTTCGTGCTTGTATTTCCTTTAGCTTCTATTCTCCGTCTAATGCAAAAATATCTATTACGAGGAAAGGCACCCTTTTCGCAGCTTGATTCACACTCTAGAGTAACGAATCTTTTCCTCAAGATTATTTGTAAATTAGAGCTAAATTTTATGGGATTTAACCGATTAGCTGGGCTAAGTGTATGTATCTTAGCTAAAAAATCCGGGTGATTACTTTTGATAGGGAGAGCATTCTATGAAGACGCGTTTTTGGTCAACTCGGTGATGCCAGTCTGCAAGGAATGACTCTTTACAGATCTTAGACCTATTATCGCCCGTCATATTTCTTGATCTCTCAAATGTTGCTAGATTAATACTCAAAATAGTAATCAGTATTGCGGTTGCCGTTGCAACCTGGATGCTTCGTAATTTTATTTCACCGATGAGTATGACTATATTGGCTATTAGAAAAAATTCAGAAAAAATAAAATAATGGGGTGCCCAGTATCGAGTGCTCGAAATCACAGAGCAAAGATAAAAAGCAATTAATCCCAATGTAATGACTTGTCGACACCGTATGCTAATACTTTTATATAAATAAGCCCCAAGCATAAGATTGATCGTAATCAAAACTAGTTGTGAATCGGGTTGGTAAATAATATTTTTTAATGGGGCCAGTATTCGCCAGAAAATAGACGTTATTTCAATTGCACCATTTTCTTGTGCTGCTTGATTAAGTGTGGCCCACTTGAGCATTTCCAGCGGACTATTAATGTAATTAAAGAATAGGGAGATATTGAGGCCAATGAGAAAAACAACTAGCGCAACTATGCAATACCCCATTACATAGCTGACATTAAAGAATGTGATGAGCTGATATAGATTGGGTTTTTTCCTGCTGAGGAAATAAATAATTATGTTCAAAGTACATAAGTAGGTAACTTGATATGCTGTTGATAGTCCTTTTGCCATAAGTGCAAAAAAAATCAGATTTAGTAATATAGAGCCTAAGGCGAAGTATTTAGTCTTATTTATTTTATTGACTTGATTTTTATAACATGAGAGTTCTTCAACTTTTAAAGACCATATCAGGTAGATTGGAAAATACAGTAATACCTGAGCTTTATTTACGGCTGCAGAAAATAGAAGAATGCATGCAGCTAAGATTGTTAAAAAAAGCACCATTCCAGATTGCTGTTGTACTTTGGAAAATAAGAATACCGAGCTAATGAGGAATATAAAAGTAATTAATTCGGTTCGAAGAAAAAAGAAGTGCTCACTAACGCCTGAAAGAAAAAAGATACTAATAACAAGTATTGCAGTTGTTAAAGTATTATTTAGTCTATGTTGAATGACAATAAAGCTAATATTAATAAGCAATACTGTGCTAAGTAGCGATAAATAGCGACCAGCTAAAACAATTTCATTAAATCCTTCAAACAATATTGGCGCTTGATTTAAATCTGTAATGGTGTAAATTGTCATTTGCCCAGCAGCATGTAGCCCCTTCATGAGAAGGGTTAGAGCTTGGATGGTAAAAAATCCGGGATGGTCAAAATATTCTTGCATAAAGCCTGAATTAATAAGTATCGCGTTATAGGCTAATGTCAGCTCCTGATCGGCTCTTGTAGACCAATCCCTTTGATAATTTCCAGAAAAAAAGAGCAGTACGATGAGTAGGTTAAGTACCGCTAGCACGGCGTAATTGAGCCAATATCGTTTCATGTCATTATTTAGATTGAGGGTTTGAATGAGCGCCATGAAAAGGTAGGATTGCGTATATTATTTAACTGCATCAGTATTATGTGATATTAATCCCACATACACTACATAAGCTCAGGTGAAATAGCTTTCAAATGTAACAGGAAATATTAAATGCAAAATTGTCTTGTAGAAATTAAAAAAAGTAACTAAAGATTCCTGTTTAGTTTTCTATGACCCATCGTTCTTCTTCTTTTTTTTCTCAATATGCCCATCATTTTAAGATTGGAATACTAACTTTAGGGTTTGGATTACTTTGTTTTTTTTGTTTTGCTCCTTTTTCGATTCTGCTGCCAACTAATCTGGCTTGGATTGGTCCTTATGATCCTAACCAACACTATCTAGGCTGGGCTGTTTTTCAAAATAGCCCCTGGAACTGGCCCTTAGGCTTAAATCCAGACTATGGCATGCAAATTAGTTCATCGATTGTGTATTCCGATGCTATTCCGCTTTTTGCCTTTATCTTTA
>JACCDY010609114.1_pt1 | contig 19056 bp, 9 predicted proteins | sample 7446391 | NCBI WGS metagenome assembly JACCDY01 (sample SAMN15323451, study PRJNA562643) | freshwater metagenome | isolation source: river surface water | place: USA:Blue River Watershed | collected 2017-08-18
ACCGAAGATCTTCCATGGGCTCACGTCGTCCGTGACAGTAAGTTCTCGAGCATTCCAGACCTCGGCGATCTAGTCATTGGATTCTTCCTTGATGGACGAGACGCCCAACATCCAGTCGTCCTCGGTACGATCAATAGCGCGAAGTTCTCAGCACCATCTTCAGTGCCTGGGTATAATCCAGAGTCCTTCAATCCCGACGGCACTCCAGGTGCATCAGGTGATGGAGTAGGCGGTACTGACCGTGCGAAGTATGCTTACCAGTACTTCATCAATCAGGGCTTCACGCCAGAGCAAGCGGCTGGTATCGTCGGCAACCTTCAGGCCGAGTCTGGCCCGAACCTTGATTCATTGTACAACCCCGCGGGTGGCGGGTCTGGTGCACGCGGCATCGCACAATGGCGTGGAGCAAGAACCCAAGAGTTCGTCAGTCGTTACGGCACGACACCTGATCTTGCGTCTCTCGACGATCAACTCGACTTTATCATGTATGAATTCAATACAACTGAGAGTCGAGCACTCAGCGGAGTAAAAAGTGCTACTACCGCGGCGGAAGCAGCAAATGCATTCGACAGTCTATTTGAAAGAAGTGGCGGTGGAACACTTCAGACTCGTGTGAACAACGCGACCTCATTGCTTCAGGAATTTGCCGGCATTGAGCCTCAGCCAGCAATTGAAGGCGTTAACCCATATCTTGCGCCATCACAAGACGTAGTGAACAACTATGGAAATCCTGCGTTGCCTCCAACGATTCATGGTGAGAACTTTGAGTTCACTGCAGCACTTCCGGCTTCAGCTGCTAGAAGAACTGGGACAACCTCATCGGGTTCATATGTCGATGAACCGGGTGTACCAATGCCCGGAGGGAAGAACACCTCTGCATGGGAAACACGCTACGGTGGGTCTTCTATTGTATTGTCTGGTAAGAACACAACCGATGAATACATTCATATCATTCACGCAAGTGGCTCACGAGTTACGCTCGATGGTAACGGAAACGTCACGATCAAGGCGATGGGTAAGCTACATCTTGGTTCTGAAGGTAATATTGAAGAAAACTCCGATGGTGCTAAGATCGGTATCTATCCAAATGGCTACACCGTTGAGATCAGTAACGGCAAATGTAACATTGTTTCATCAGGTGACATGAACCTGACATCGAAGAGTAACCTCAACATTAACGTTGGTGGAAGTCTCGCGATCAATGTAGGCGAATCGATTGACATCGCAGGTGCAAGAGTTGCATTAACTGCTAAGGCAGACGCACTCGATCTATTGGCGGCAAAAAAGATCGCTATTCAATCAGCCGGCGGATCGATTGGCATCAAGAGTGTTACTCCATTGTATCTGCAGGCCGACGGTGAGATTAACATGAAGAGCGGTGGTCAAGTCAAAGTTGGAGGATCTCAGATTCACCTGAATTCACCCGGTTCGGCCCCTGCAGGTGCGATCGAAGCCGTGGCTGCTGCTACGGCAAAAGCTGACGCACCAGAAAAAGGCGTAGCAGCAGACGATAGTGTGGTACTCGACACCATGCCAACAGGAATCTCAGTCGACATGGGTGATGAACCAAGTGTCGACTTCAGTAACGCAATGGGTTAAACATGACTTGTAACACATACGATTCACCAGCATCTAAGTACTCCGTAAAAGCACTTACGGTCGATCAGCTTCGCAACAAGATCTATTCGTTCGATGATCTGCTTAAGATCGAAAACAACCCAGCACTTCGGTATCCAGTCCAAGACCTATCAAACGCATTGTTCGCGACATTGACAAATTTTAGTCTCGTCAACTCAGCAGACTATCCTTTGATCACAAATAGACTCTCACAAGGCGAGATTCCTATCTCAGAGTACGCTGACTTCTTGAGCAACTCTGGATACACTCCTACTCAAGTCACCACGATCTTCAGCGGTGTAGCAGTTGCAACTGTACCAATGTCGAGTTACTACGATCAGCTTGAGTTCTATTACAACGATAACCTATCTAAATCTATTAGCGGAGGTTTTTGCGCTGCGTTTACTGGTGCATTGGCCGCGCTCAATCAACTCGTTTCTGCAGGTGTGGCTCTTATCAGTCAATTAAAGAATGCAGCTGCAGCATTCATTGCGCAACTGATGTCGATCAAAGAACTACTGTTTAAGATCGTCGATGAACTAAAGCAAAAGATGTTGCAGATGGTTCAAAACGTAGTAGATCAAATCAATCAGATTAAGACCCGCATCACTAGCGTAATGAACTTCTTCAATGAGAAGATTAGAAAAGTAAAAGAGTTCTTCAGTGATCTCAACATCAAGAATCTCAAAACTAAAATAGAAGAGATCATCGCGAAGATGGCAGGCGGATTCGAAGAGATTACGCCTGAAGTTATCGCGTATCTTCTATTTAGACTCTGCCAACTTTCTGAAATCATTAGCAACTTTATGCAATCACCAGTTGATTCCCTTAAAGGTCTATTGGCAAACTTCGCGATTCAAGAACTTAAACTCTCAAACATCTCGAACTCAGCACGCATTGGCAGCGTTACGGCTGGTGGTTATCGCAGAGATCCATTCGAAATTATCAAAGAGCGTGAAGCGATCGCAAATAGCGTTAATTCAGCAGCGTCTCCTGGTGTATATGGCAAATCATACATCACTAAACCATTCACCCCCGAAGAGTTAGCAATGGTTCAAGCGTTAACGGAAAATGGTAATCAGCACATCGAGTTTAGTTCACGTGTGATTAATCAAAATGATCCAATTGTCGGTGCCGGCTGGAAGAAAGTAGTACCTGACATCTACATCATTCTGTTCAGAGTCTCAAAGCGTATGGGCAAAAGATTCTTGATCAACTCTGGATACAGAAGTCCGGATTATAACGAAAAGCAAAGAGGCTCGGCTAAAAACAGTCTTCACATGTCAGGCCTAGCGCTGGACGTCGATATGAGCAGACATGGTAACACAGTCGAGTTTCGGAATATGTTCATTGAGTATGCATCTCAAGAAGGTGCAGGCGGCATTGGCATATATCCAAACAGTGGATTCATTCACATCGACGTAGGACCTCGTCGCGCATGGGGTCCTAACAATAGTCGTTCGTCTCTTCCAGGAACAGGCAATGAAGCCGCAGCGAATCTACACATGGACGACAAGTTTCGTAATGGATCGGGCACTCCGAGCAACGTAATTCCTACAACTGCCCCAACACCTTCGACATCGACAACTTCAATACCGTCAGATCCACGCCTAGACATCGCCACACAGAATCAAAAACCTGCAGCTACTGGTGGAGCCACGACCATAGACACCGGCGGAATCGTGCTCGATTCTACTAACGTATTCGGCGCATAAATAGCCAAAAAGGAATCACGTCATGTTAACACCTATCACAAAAAGAAAGCCTGAGATCTATTCAGACTTCCATAAAGATATGACGCAGAGCCCGATTAACTTCGACCTCGCGAGAAAGATTGATGAGGAAGCTGTTAAGGAGTCGATTAAGAACTTGATTCTTACTGATCGTGGTGAAAGACTCTTTCAGCCTGACATCGGATCAGACATCAGAAAGATGCTCTTCGAAAACATTGATGGTGCGACGATTGAGATCATCAAAGACTTGGTTAGGACGACGATCAGAAACTATGAAACTCGAGTGAATCTCATCGGTGTTGATGTACTTACATCTATTGACTCACTGCAGGTCGACATCATCATTACGTTCAACATAATAAATAGACTCGAACCAGTTACATTCGTAGTCACACTCGATAGGGTAAGATAATGGCATCAAATACGCCGATCACAGAACTAGACTTCCTTCAGGTCAAACAGAATCTTAAGACCTTCCTGTCGAGCCAAGACCGGTTCAAAGACTATGACTTCGAAGGTTCAAACATGAGTGTCCTTCTGGATGTGTTGGCTTACAATACGTTCCAGAACAACTTCTATACGAACATGGCTTTCGCTGAGATGTTTCTCGACTCTGCTCAACTGAGAGAGTCAGTGGTATCTCACGCGAAAGAACTTAACTACCTTCCACGTTCACGTTCATCTGCTAAAGCAGTGATCGACGTCAGACTCAATGTGGCTGACTCTCCTGCGTTCGTTACGATTCCAGCGAAGACTCAGTTCAAAGCAGTTTGTGGAAACAAGACGTTTAACTTCTACAACACCGACTCGGCCACCGTCTATCCGTTCAACAACAACTACATCTTCTACGGACTCGAGATCTTTGAAGGTAGTTATATCACAGAGACGTTCGTTGTCAATGGTAATCCTCGTCAACGATTCATTCTTTCGAACAACACTGTTGACACCAGCAGCATCAAAGTCACAGTCAAAACAAACGTTGCTGACACCACTCAAGTCGAATACACGAGAATGTCGAACATCTTTGGTGTTGACGCTCTTGACGAAGTGTACTATGTTCAGGCGGCTGAGTCTGACAAGTACGAAGTGACGTTTGGCTCTGATCGCTTCGGAAAGCAGCCAGTGACTGGCAATGTGATCACGGTCGAGTATCGTATCACTTCGGGCGAAGAAGCAAATGGTATCACCAGTTATGCGTCTGCATATGCAATCAATGGTTACCCTGCTACGGTAAGTCTTGCGACGACTTCGAAGGGCGGCGCAGAACGGGAGTCAATCGACTCGATCAAGTTCTTTGCACCAAAGGCTCTTCAGGTTCAGGATCGTGCTGTAACTCAGAATGACTACGAGATCATCCTGAAGAACGCGTTTCCCGAGATCAAATCGGTTCTTGCTTATGGCGGAGAATTTGCTACACCTCCTCAGTACGGCAAAGTCATTGTGTCGGTTCAGCAACAAGAGAATCGTCCACTTACGACATATGACGCAAATCGCTATCGTACTTACATTGGTCCAAAATCTCCGATTGGCATTGAGCCTCTCATCCGCGCGGCTGAGTACATGCACGTGGAAGTTGACACAGTCGTTACATACGACTCTGCAAACTATATGAAGAAAGAACCAGATCTTCGCCAAAGTGTTTATGATTCTATTCTCAACTTTTCGTCAGAAAACCTTGAAGCATTCAAGACTAGCTTTAAGTTCTCAAAGTTTGTCAGTGCTATTGATGCTGCAGATGCAGCTGTTGTATCAAACGAGACTTACACTCGTGCAATTATCGAGATTGCACCTCAGGTCGGCGTCACACAGAACATCAAGTTCTCGTTCGAGAACGAACTCAAGCCAAACGCAGACTCAGCGCTCAGAGCGGTTCAATCAACCGTTCCGAATCATCCATTTATTCCATTGCTTCAGCTTGAGAAAATCAGCCGCCTTCGCCCAGCTATGACTTCATCGCTATTCACATACGGTGGAGTTCCTGCATACATTCAAGACGATGCGACTGGAACACTCAACGTGATCAACATCAGCAACACTGGTAAGATCATGTATCTTAAGCGTAACATCGGCACAATCAACTATGACACCGGACAAGTTATCATCACCGGTCTTGTTGTTGACGGATACACCGGCGGAAAGATTAAGATGTATGCTGTGACTGACTCGAATAACATCTTGTCACCAAAGACAAGAATCATCACCATTCGTCCTGAAGATATTAAGATAACGATGACCAAGCAATGACAGTTGACATCACCAAAAATATCTCACAGCTGATCGCTTCACAGTTTCCTTCTATCTATCGAGAAGAAGGCGAAAACATTGTTGCGTTTCTTCAAGCGTATTACGAGTTTCTCGAATCTGATCCAAAGTATGCTGTTTATCGTAACAGAGACATCTTTAATACGACAGACATTGATCTAACACTCGATGAATTTGTCATCCATTTTAAGAAGAAGTATCTGTCAGACTTCCCGTATCTGAGCAGCACAGACACTCGATTCTTAGTCAAGCATATCATTGATCAGTATCGTACAAAGGGATCCGAACAATCCCTTAAGCTATTCATGAAGCTTGCTTTTGGTGAAGACGTTGAAGTCTATTACCCAAGCAGCGATGTGTTTAAGCTATCCGACTCAAAATGGATTGAGCCAAAGTACGTTGAAGTAACACCTTCACTAAAGACCGCAACATTCCTCGGCAAAAGAGTCTATTCAGATAGATTCAATGCGTCCGGCGTTGTTGAAAACGTAATCACCAAAAGAGTGAACGGTAAGATCTTTGATGTGGTTTACTTGTCGGACATCGTCGGCCAGTTCAACACTGGTGATACTCTCACTGTTGATGGCGACACGAAAGACTCTCCGATTGTCACAGGATCTTTAACTAGCATTGATGTGACTTATGGTGGAGCGAATTTTAAGATCGGTGATCTTCTTGATGTATGGTCCGACAACGGCAAAGACGGTGTCGCAAAAGTACAAGAAGTTTTCAGCCAAACCGCTACGGTGTCGTTCCGCGTACTCGACGGTGGATTCGGTTATACACTCGACGGTAACACTCAGATTTACGTAGCGAATTCAGTCGTATACATCGATAATCCGACACTGGAGTTTGCTCACATGAGCCCAGTCGTACAGGTTCTCGAGCTACTTTATGCGAATACTGCTAACGTTGCACTTGGTGCAAACGCAGTGTCGACCAGCAACACTTCTGTTTACGGCACAGTCGTCAACAAGACTTCGACTTACTTCATCGTAAACACACGTGTAGGAACGTTTACTGGTTCACCTTCTGTTACTCTTAACGGTGGCCCTGCGTTAACTGTCACATCGATCGTAAGTGCAAACACAGAAGGCTTACTTATCGCTGAGCAAACAGACCGTGTAGGTGTTTGGAGAAACTCTGCCAACGCAACACAATTCTATACCAGTGCAAATACTAATAACGGCGCATACATCCTCATCAATGGTGTAGAAAAGAAGATCAATAGAATCGCTGACGGTTCAGGCGCAGTTTTCCAAATTGGTACATTAACAGACACTCAGGTCGCAAACGTAAGTGTTACACCAATTGGACCTTACACTAGCGTAGCATTGAATGCAGCAAATTACGGAATAGCAGGTGGGACTAATAGTCTTACCACAGTTATCTCTAATGCTATCGAATACGCTAACATGACTCTTGGTGCAATTAACACCCTCAAGAATATTAACCCTGGTGCTAATTATGACGCAAGTACATACGTATATATTGAAAACCCGATAGTAAAGTCGTATGATTATAGAGACTACACCATTACGATTGTGCCACCTATCACAGGTTCATTCGTTGCAGGTGATAGAGTAAGTCAAGGAAGCACTGTTGGTAGAGTTAAGTCAGTTTCAGGAAATACGCTGGCCATAAGAAATCAAACCTTTGGTGCTACGTTTAATGCTAACACTACTCCTTTAGTCGGAGATGGCGGATCTGCAATCATTGGATCTGTCAGTGAAGACTTTACTGCGAATACGATGGCCACGAACGCGTACATATCATCAGACGTATTTGGTGACCCAGGAACTATTGCAAAGGTTAAAATCGTTTCTTCTGGTGTTGGATACACTGACAACGAACCAGTCATGATGACCCATAAAGCAGATATAAACCCACTTGTTATCCTTGGAACAGCTAAACTCGGCACAAGCGGCAAACAACTTGGTTACTGGGAATCAAAAACATCTCACATCAACGAAGTCGATGTTCGTATTCGTGACAATAAATACTATCAAGAATACTCGTATGATATTATCGCTGCGCAATCATTTGACAAGTACGAGAAGCTAATCCGCAATGTACTCCATGTTGCTGGTACAGAACTTTTTGGTTCAGTTTCTCGAGTGTCAAATGTCGACGTGGCAGTAGATGCATCAAGCGAGATCAGAAAAACTCAATTGGTTACGTCTTATCTTGAATTAAATGGCGCTAACCTTATTTCGAATACTACGTACGTGACTGTACAAACAGAGGTTGAAGTATAATGGCGAATACTACCATTGCAGGCCTAACGACTATCACTGGCGTTAATATCGCAACTGATGATAGATTCATCGTGAGAGACACCAGCGCAAATACCGATTTAGCGATTACTGCTACAGAACTGCGCAATATGATTGCGAACGCACCCATTGTGCTTCCAACAGTTGTTAGTGTTAACAGTTCTTCAACTGCATTACGAGTAACTCAAACTGGTGCAGGTGCAGCCCTTCTCATTGAAGACTCAGCGAATCCAGACTCTTCGCCGTTTACGATTGATTCCAGCGGCACAGTAATCAACGGGTTTACTTCGGTTCAATCTGTTGATGGATATGCCGGCAACTTGTTTGCACCTGCGTATCAACAACACGGGTTGAATGCTAGCACCGCAGCGCTATCAGTTAACATTTGGGCAAACAATACGAACGCGCCAAGTTTGATCTTGCACAAGTCACGTGGTGCTACAGTAGGTTCTAACACCGCAGTGGTTTCAGGCGATGTTCTGGGTGCAATTTCATTCGCAGGAACAGAAGGTACGACGAGCATCGTCTCTGGCTTTATCGAGTGTGAAGCTGATGCCACTCCCACCACGAACAGTGTCCCAGGACGCCTTGTATTTGCTACAACTGCTGCAGCAGCAAATACATCAACCGAACGTATGCGAATCACTTCTACTGGATTCGTTGGTATTGGTTCAAGTGCGCCGGCGAACAGACTTCACACAATTGAAACCACCGCTACGACCAACGCGACAATCTTCCCAATGCGCGTTGAAGCTCAGACGTCAGGCACTCCTGCGATCGGCATCGGTACTGGTATCGCCCTCGCGACTGAGACTGCAACAAGCAACAACGTCGAGATCGGTGCAACAATTGAATCGATCGCGACCAGTGTCACTAGCGCGGCAGAGAACTTCGACCTTGTCTTCAGAACAATGGCAGCTGGTGCCGCTGCAGCAGAACGTATGCGAATTTCAAGCGCAGGTGCTCTGACAGTCACTGGTGCAGGTACGTTCGGAGGTAACGTCGCAGTCAACGGCGGCACCCTATCAACGACCCAGACTACATTCAACGCGGTCAACACCACTGCCACCACTGTTAACGCATTCGGTGCAGCGACTACATTGGCACTCGGCTATAACAGCACACTGGCTTCGACGACAAACATCTCGACAGGTGCTACTAACTCAGGTCAAACCAAAGCGATCAACTTGGGAACTGGCGGTGTAGCGGGTTCAACGACAAACATCGTAATCGGCAGCACCGGTGGTGGTACTACGACGATTCAGACTCCTTCTCTTGCTATCACTGGAACAATCACGGGTGGTACATGGAACGGCGGTGTGGTGTCCTCAACGTACGGTGGAACCGGTGTTAACAACGGTGGTCGCACTATTACAGTCGCAGGAAACCTTACCACTGCTGGAAGCTTTGCGCTTACACTCACGACGACTGCTACTACTAACGTTACACTTCCAACGACCGGCACTCTTGCTACATTGGCAGGAACCGAAACACTTACCGGAAAAACCGTAAGCCTTGCCAGCAATACTCTGACTGGCACCTTGGCACAGTTTAACGCCGCAATGAGCAACGGTAAGTTCACGGGCCTTACTACACCTGCAACATTCACGCCAGTTGCTGCAGCACCGGGTGCGGTTGGTTTTAGTGAAAGCAACACCTTTGCAGTAGTGACACCTAATGCTACCGGTACATACACCTCTACGGTTCCGGCTGCAGGCGTAGTATGTTATCTTATGATTCTTACTAGCGGTGTTACTTCATTCACCATCACATTCGGTACTGGATTTAGGTCGACCGGTACACTCGCGACCGGTACAGTTACAGGTAGATACTTTACTCTCGGTTTCGTATCGGATGGTACTAACTTGGTTGAAATCTCTAGAACCGCTGCAGCCTAATAAGGACATAACATGAAGTTCGTAACTCGAGCATTTAAGACCAACATCGCGGTTAGAAGCGTTGAACAACTGACTTCTAATACGAACAACTATTATGTTTGTGCGGCGTATTCAAACACGAATCTAGGTGTAGCAAATACAACCACATCAGTTGAAGACATCGTTTATGATTTTGATAAGAACATCATCTTCGGAAAAAGAATCGCGTCTTCTGATGTGATAATGATGGCTCGAAATATTCCGTGGGTTGAAGGCAGCACCTACGACATGTATGACGACAAAACCGAAGATCTTTATAACAAAGACTTCTATGTAGTTGTAGATGACTTTGCCAACAGCAAAAGTATTTTTAAGTGCTTATTCAATGGCAGAATTCATACCGGCAACACTTACATTACTCAAGGTGTAAGTGATAAGCCAACGGCAACAAAGGTTCAACCGGACGATGAATACTACCGCACTGCTGACGGTTATGTTTGGAAGTTTCTGTGCAACGTTACAGAAGAAGATGTCATCAAATTTGGCACCTCAAAGTATGTTCCTATTCGCACAAATGCTAACGTAAGCGCAAACGCAGTAAGTGGTTCTATCGACACGATTCTGATTGAAGATACAGGTGGTAACTATCAGAGTTATGCAATTGGCAACGTAAAACTTGCTAACTATGGCGGTGACTCGGCTAAGGTGGCGTTAGAGTCTAATTCAACGCAAGCGCTGTTTACGTTTAACGCTACACTAACAACTTCGAACACCTTTGTGGTCGGTGCAAGCGCAAATGTTCAAATCACTGCTATCACCGGTAACACTACTATCACGGGTACAATCTACTCTTTTGCCGGCAACGAACTAAAGCTTCTATCATCGACTGACTCAATGTTGACTCAGGCCCAAATTGATGCTTCAACTAGTGCTAAGGTGATTCAGAATACATCTTCTGCTGACGTATTCACTGTACAAAAAGACACGATTAGCGCGCTTTCGGCTAAGACTGGTTTCTACAATGGATCGGCTATCTATATTAGAAGCGGAACAGGTGCTGGCCAATTACGCACAATCCTCTCATATGACATCATTGGAAATGATCGTGTAGCTACTCTTGATGCCCCATTTGATACTACACTTAATACCACTTCGCAATATGAAATTTCACCTGCCGTGGTGATTAAGGGTGATGGACTTGGTGCTAAGGCGATCTCTCACATCAATAGTGCAACGAATGGTCTTCGCGCTATTGAAATCATCAATCGCGGTTCTGGTTACACCTTTGCAGACGTCACACTTGTCGGCACGTCAGGTATGGTCGACCTCGCAACGTCACAGATCATCTCACCAACTCCAGCAGTTCTTCGTGCGATCATCCCTCCAAAAGGTGGTCACGGATTCAACGTATTCCAAGATCTGTTTGCTCACGTAGTCTGTGTATCTGAGACGTTCTTTAGAACAGAGCATCCATTCACAAACGAATTCAATAAGATCGGTCTTCTCGCGAATCCAAGTTTTGCCAACACATCAAACACTTCGGCTTTTGATGATAGACTCATTGCGAATACTTCTATCCTGTTTGGTACAAACTTCTTAGTCGGTGAAACCGTTGCCCAAGCAAACACGAATTACACTGCTATCGTTCACGAAGTATCGGGTTCAAATGTGTACTTTAGCGGTGTTAGAGGCGACTTCTCACTCGACCTCTCAAAGAACATCGTAGGTCAAACGAGTGGAACGATTGGCCAGTTGAACAGTGTAACCACACCAAATAGAATTAGTGATTCAGGTCAAGTGTTGTATGTCGAAGATCTTGATTTGCCTATAAATAGAAACAGCATACAGTCCGAGACGATCAAGATCGTTATTGAATACTAATAGAGGGTAGCAATGGCTCTTATTACAGACCTTTCTAATGAACCATACTTCGATGACTTCAACGAAGGTAAAAACTTCCATCGAGTTATGTTCAAGCCTGCTACGGCAGTGCAAGCACGCGAGTTGAATCAACTCCAAGCAATCCTTCAAAACCAGATTGAAAGATTCGGTGAAAACATCTTGAAGGAAGGCACTATCGTAAAAGGTGGTAACTTCGTCGAAGAGCCAAACCTTCCATACGTTAAGCTTCTCGATGATGCAATTGATACATCATCTGCAACGGTCTCAACCGATGTCAATGCATACGTCGGAATGAAGGCAGTAGGTCTTACTACTGGTATTGAAGCAATCATCATCGCAGGTGAAACTGGTCTTGAGTCTCAGCTCGTAGATCTTAACACGATTTATGTTCGTTACATCAACAACAAGCTAAATGCGAATAACGAGAACATCAACACCTTCAGCGCGACTGAACAGATTCAGATCAAGCAGAAAGACTCGAACGGTATCTATCAGGACTATCATCGAGTAACTGTCGCGGGTGCAACAGGATTCTCTAACTCCATCGGTGAAGGATACGGCGTTCGCTGTGGTGAAGGTATCATCTTCCAAAAAGGACACTTCGTAAGATTCGCAGATGCCTTGACAATCGTCTCAAAGTATAATACAACTCCAACAGGAGTGGTCGTAGGCTTTGTGACTGATGAATCATTTATTACCAGTGACGAAGACGAGTCACTGCTCGATAACGCAGCAGGCTTCAATAACTTCAACGCTCCTGGTGCTGATCGTCTCAAGCTTACTCCTACGCTTACGGTTAAGTCAACAGTCCTCGCAAAAGCAGATGAGACTTTCTTTGCGCTTCAGGAATATGTTAACGGCCGAGTTGTTCGCCGTCGTCTTAGCACACAGTTTAACTCAGTCGAGAGTCTTGTTCAACAGAGAACATCAGAAGAGTCCGGTGACTACACAGTTCAAGACTTCCCAGTTCGCGTCGAGCAGTCTACCTCAAACACTTCTAACCTCAATGTGGTTGTCGGATCAGGTATCGCGTACGTACAGGGTAAGCGTATTGAACTCATCAACGACATCGTAATTGAGACGTCTGAAGCATCTACTTCTAATACTGTTTACAGTCAAGACGTAATCGCAAACTACGGTCACTTCGTAGTAGCAAACACCCTCGTCGGAAGCTTCCCAGTTTCAACTCTGGGATCGATCACTCTTGCGAACTCTTCAGCCGGCGCAATTGGTAGTGCACGTATTCGTCATATCGATCGTGACGGTTCATTGTACAACATGTACATCTTTGATGTAACCATGAACAGCGGACAAACCTTTGATAACACTCGTTCACTCGTAAGTGGTTCTGCTTCTGCTACTCTGGTTCTGACAAACAGCAAGCCAATCATCAACGACTTCTCTTTCAAGAATATCATCTTCCCTCTTGGTAGATCGTTTGTTAAGTCGGTTTCAGCGGCAAACAACACTGACTATGACTTCCAAAAGACTGACACCGTTTCAAGTACTGCTGGTGGCACGATCACACTGAGCCTTTCTGACTCGGCAGAGACTTTCCCATACACCGTCGGGTCTTCGTTGAACTCAACTCAGTTGCAAGATCTTATCATTGTATCGAATGCTAACAACGCAGTCATCGCAGCTACAGCTGCAACCGTGGCTACTTCACAACAACTTTCGATTACTATTCCAGCGCCTGGGTCGACACTTTCGGTGACGATCTACTTTAAGGTGAAGAGAGCTGTTAGTAACGCAAACATCACCCGCAAATCACTTGAGACTTCTTACATCAAGATCGTAGCGAACACTACAACAACTGGCCCATGGTCGCTCGGTCTTCCGGACGTTTACTCGCTTGAAGGTGTGTGGCAGGGTAACACTACAAACTTCGCTGAGACAAACACGAACGTCACTGACTTCTTCACGCTAGACAACGGCCAGACCGATAACTACTACGGCCTTGCTAGACTTAAGCTTAAGCCAGGACTCACTCTGACTTCTGCGAATGGTCTGCTCGTCAAAGTAAAGGCATTCAAGCGTTCAGGCGGCACAAACGCATTCTTCGCCGTCGACAGTTATCCAGTTGACGATGCTTCGGTTGTTCTTCCAGCAGACAAGATTCGTACAGAAAACATTCCGGTGTATCGTGCAGAAAATGGCGTCGAGTACTATCTCAGAGACGTCATCGACATTCGTCCATATGCAACTAACACTGCGGTGTACTCAACGACAATTGCTAGTGCGTCAATTAACCCCGCGTCAACTCTAACGTTTGCAGACATAGCGTTTGCTGTACCAAACAGTTCAATCGAGACGACCTACGACTACTACCTCGGTAGAAAAGACATCGTGATTGCGAACGACCGTGGTAACATTCAGGTTATTAACGGTGTTCCTACCGATAACCCATTTGCACCTATCACTCCTTCTAAGTCGATGCTTCTTGCTACATTGACGATTCCTCCATATCCATCGCTACCATCGATCATCGCGAATCGTGCAGGAAAACCTTCGTATGGTGTAAGCATCACTCGCGCTGACAATCGTCGATACACAATGAGAGACGTTGGTGCAATTGATAAGCGACTTAAGAACCTTGAGTACTACACAAGTCTTAACCTTCTCGAGAAGTCTGCAACTGACCTGATCATCACTGACTCGGCAACAGGACTCGACAAGTTCAAGAACGGCATCCTTGTTGACAACTTCGAGAACCTGATGATTGCAGACGTAAAAGAAACTGCGTACTCTGCAGCAATCGATCCTACGTTCAAAGAGATTCATCCCCGCTTCAGAGCATATCCACTTCCACTGAAGATCAGCTCAACCACTAATGTAACTGACTTCGGTAAAGTTGCGACTCTGAATAAGAATGACAACATTGTCATTGAACAGCCATACGCAACCGATACGAAGAGTTGCACGACAAGCTACTACAAGTACAACGGCGTGATGCAACTGTCACCTTCCAATGACAGCGCACCTGACTACACGACCGCACCAGACATCACCCTTGACATCGATCTTGCTACACCATTCATCGAATTCACTGAAGCGTTGTCACAGTTTGTCCCTCTTCAAAGAGTCGATACTGAAGTCATCAACACAAACAGAAGTGGTGGATTCCTTGGATTCGGCAGAAGAACGACTCAAACTCTTCTTGAGACGACCAGCACACTCTCTGTTACCGAAGGTCTGCAGACAACTCAGGATCTCGGTGACTTTGTAACCGACATTCAGTTTAAGCCATATCTTCGTTCAAAGAATGTTAGAATATTTGCGACCGGTCTTCGTCCTCTGACTCGTTTCTACTTCTTCTTTGATGGAAAAGACGTCAATGCACATATGGCAACTGCGATCCTTGATGGAACTCAAGTAAAAAGAACATCTGACTTCAGCGCATCTAACGTAATTACGTCTGATGCTGAAGGTAGACTAACAGCTGTGTTCAGAATCCCAGCAGAAACATTCTTTGTCGGTGACAGAACACTCGAAGTAATGGATGTTCCTCTTTACACCAGTAAAGATGCGGCATCTTCCTACTCTTCAAAGGTCTACAGTGGATTTAACTTCTCGGTAACTAAGACCGGTCTTGCTGTTTCAACTCGTAACGCAGAGATCGACATCAAGACAAGCTCTCGTGAAATCCAAAGAAGAGGTGGTGGTTCCGACCCTCTCGCTCAAACCTTTGCGATTGATAAAGAACTATCTACAGACGACAGCGTCATGATCACTAAGATCGATCTGTTCTTTGCAAGAAAGAGCACGGTTGGTAATGGTGTAGGTGTTCAGATTCGTGAAGTTGTAAACGGTTATCCGAGCGGTGTGGCGGTTCCATTCTCTTCGGTGCACCTCGATGCATCACAGGTTGTCGTAAGCTCAACGACCCCTACAACCTTCGTGTTTGAAGCACCAGTTGCGCTTAAGACCGACACCGAGTATGCAATCGTTGTAGCGCCAGACGCAAACGATCCAGACTACCTCGTGTGGATCGCCCGTACCGGAAACGTCGACGTCGACACTGGCATCGCGATCACTCAAGATACAAACGCAGGTGTGCTATTCACCTCGACGAATAACAAGACTTGGACTCCATATCAAGATGAGAACCTCAAGTTCAATCTATATAAGGCGCAGTTCAGCTCGTCAACCGGTTCGTTGAAGCTCGTAGCAAATGATCCTGAATTCTTTGGCATCGGAAGCTACACTGGCCAGTTCGTTAATGACGAGTATGTCTTCTTGGCGAACAAACCAACTACGAAAACTGGTAGCGTTACATTGTTTGCAGGTAACTCAACGGTGACTGGCACATCGACGTTGTTCTCAACCGAATTCGACATCGGTGATCACCTAGTCGTACGCAATGCAACGAACAACGTATATCAAGTTCTCAGAATTTCGGCGATCGCAAACAACACTACTCTCTCGGTTGTTGATCTTCCTACAGAGAACATTGTATCTGCGAACAACACGAACTTCTGGTCTTCACCAGTCGGAAGAGTTTCGTACTTCGACACTTCATCACCTGCTATCATGGTGCTCGAAGGATCAAGCGCGAAGAGCACACTCAAGTTCAGTGCAAACGGTACTTCTAATACCGTGATCATCGGTTCACAATCTGGCGCAAGTGCGTTGGTCTCAAGTGTAAGAGATCTTCCAGTGAGCTACATCCAACCTTCGATCTTCAGAAGCTCTTTCAATACTACTCGTGTTGATATGTCTGCCTCAAAGCTTTACAATGGTGTAAGCACCTACGCAAAAGACCTTGACTTTAAGACGAACAACTATCTGTCGGATGTTGCAACATACATTAGAAGTAAGAGTAACGAAGTTGATCCTACTATCCCAACATTCGAACTGACGCTCAATCTGAAGAGTGTTGCCGATGGAACGATCGATGTATCGCCAATGATCGACCACGAGATCTCTAACATCACAGCATACGAGTACTTCGTTAACGCGAATACCTCGGGTGAGACTGGTGAATTTGGTGCAGCACTTTCTAAGTATGTATCGAAGAAGGTAGAACTAGCAGATGGTCTCGATGCAACCGATGTAAGAACATTCCTTACTGCGTATCGCCCAGCCGGAACTGACCTCAAAGTCTATGTGAAAGTTCAGTCTTCTACTGACTCACGTCGCTTTGCTGATGTTGAATGGACTGAGTTGACTCCAAGAAGTGAACTCAATGCGTTCTCTTCTAGTGCAGATCGTTACGACTATCGTGAGATTGAGTATCAACTCGACACGACTGCAAAGACCGCAGGTCAAGGTGCATGGTTGAACAACGGAATCATCCGTTATATCGATGCTGCTGGAGGTATTCATAACAGCTATAAATACTTCTCAGTAAAGATCGTTATGACTTCTTCCGGACATAACGTTGTACCAAGAATCGCAGACATGAGAACACTTGCACTATCATGATTCAGACTGAGAGTAAAGACTTCTCAAGAGACATCACGACCAAGGCCCTCGTTAATACAAACAGAGCGGCCTTGGTCGAACACCGTTTTCGCCAAGAACAGGCGAAGCAAACTCAACAGATCAGGTCTGATCTTGACAACTTGATGCAAGAATTCATGATCATTAAGCAGTTCATCGAAGAGATAAAGGCCCGCAATGTCTAAACCATATGTAGCAATTAATACGACGACTGATACCTTTGGCGGATGGGTTACTAAGACCAATGATCTGCTTAGCGACATGTCGACCATCATCGTGACAACAGACCAAGGTGGCGGAACTGGTACTACAACCGGAAACGCACACATCCAAGGTATCCTATCATCAAACACCCTGATCGCAACAGGTTCGTTACGCGGTGGTAACACTTCAGTTAGTGCTGATCTGACGATCTCTTCTAACGCAGTGTTCAGCGGAACGACCCTTATCTCAAACGCGAACACTCAAATCTCTGGTAACCTTACACTCAATTTGACGAACCGGACTCTCGCGGTTGCAGGTGCAGCACAGTTCTCTGGCCCAGTGACTATAGCAAATACCGCGCAAGCATTCAGCCTTTCATCCGCGTCAATCGCGGTTAGCACCCTCGGTGCTTATACACTTACTGCGAACACCGTAACGATCAGTTCAAACATCACCGTTCCAAATGGATTCCTTGTGACCGCGAATGGTGCGAACCTGACGACGATGAATGCTACTCAACTTACGACTGGCACGATTCCAGACGCAAGAATCGCATCGACGATCGCAAGAAGTAACATCACCATCTCAACTCCAGCCAACGCAGGTATCACGGGTGGTGGAGATCTTACCGCGAACAGAACTCTTGTCGTCGATGGTACGATCATTCCTTATCTCGCGAATAACCAAACGTTCTCGGGTACGAACACTTTTGCAAACCTGAGAACTTCTGGTGCCCAACTCCCAACCGCTAACAATACACTGAACATCGGTTCAGCAACGATGGTCTATGCAAACATGTTTGCAACCTTGTTCAATGGAACCGCTACGTCTGCACGATACGCTGACCTTGCAGAAAAGTATCTAGCAGATGCGGTCTATGACGTAGGTACGGTTATCGCTGTAGGTGGTCCAGCAGAAGTCACCGCAGCAGATGGTTCAACCGCACACTCAGTCATCGGCGTAGTTTCAGAATTCCCTGCTTACCTCATGAACAGTGATCTTGAAGGTGGTACCGCAATTGCACTTAAGGGACGTGTTCCTGTGAAAGTTATCGGTGACATCAACAAAGGTGATCGCCTTGTTCCATCGGGAACACCTGGCCACGCAACGGCAGACAACAACGACTCTGGAAGAGCATTCGCAATCGCGCTTGAGAGTGGTACGAATATCGTAGAGGCAATTATCCTTTAAGGACATCATGAATTTTGTTTATGTAAATTACACGATCAGAGACAACGTGTATGACTATGGTTGGCTTTCATTCAAATCATATGTAGAAGAAAATTACAAGGGTAGTGCTAAGTGGAATTGGCACTACCCAATTTCTTCTTCGAAGGCCGATGATGTTCAAGAACTCGTTGATGAGATCCTAGCTAAAGATCCTACCATCGTAGGATTCTCTGTGTATGTTTGGAACGTAGGTCTTTCTCGAGAAGTAGCGAGAAGAGTCAAAGAATCACGACCGAATGTATACATCGTGTTCGGCGGGCCGTACTGTGAATACAAAGAAGACCCCGACTACTTCAAGAAAAACCCATACATTGACTTCACATGTCAGACCGATGGATACGGCGAACCATTCATCAATGAGTTGCTCTATCAGATTGAGACTGACAAGGACTGGATGAAAGTCCCATTCATGGTCATGGCGAAAGATGGTGGGTACGAAGTCTCGCCAGTCATCTTTAACAAGAGATCTTTTGCTTGGCCAAAGAAGATCTTCGAGAGAAACGAAGACTA
>JACCDY010620880.1_pt1 | contig 19052 bp, 14 predicted proteins | sample 7446391 | NCBI WGS metagenome assembly JACCDY01 (sample SAMN15323451, study PRJNA562643) | freshwater metagenome | isolation source: river surface water | place: USA:Blue River Watershed | collected 2017-08-18
CTCCTCGGCGGCCATCAACTCCTGACAGGCACCCACCGCTTGGTTGAGCCAGTTCAGGCAGCGCTTCAGCACCGCCAGCACGTAACCCGCCTCGGGTTCGAAATCACTGCCGCTGTTCAGCGCGCCAGCAAGCTTGCCGCTCACCTGCAACAAGGAGGAGACCAATTGGTATCCGGGCGTCCCCTGGCCGGCATCGCCCTGCACGAGGTCCATCGCCAGCATCGCCAGATCCTGCGCCTTGCGCTGCAAGGGATGGGCATCCTCACGGCGGCCAAACTCGCTTTCATCCTCCTCGTCGTCGATCTCCTCGCCGTCATCCTGGACCGGCGCCGCACCCGCCTCCTCGCGCTCGGCCATCGCCTCCAGCAGGCCGTCCCAACCCATCACGAACGCCTCCTTGCGCTCGCTGTCGCCGTCGTCCATGTACTTCTCAAGCACCTCTTGGTAGGCATCGGTCAGCCGATCCGACTCCTTGAGGCGCTCCTCCCACGCAAATTCATCCATCCCGGCTCCGAACGCCTCCTCCTCCGAGCCTGACACCTCGTGATCCTCCTCGCGCCGACGGATCACCTGGGCCATGAAATCCCGCATCGCATTGAGATTCGCCAGTTTCTGCGCCTCCTCGGCATCCTCATCCATGTCCCACTCGTGGCCGGAAATCTGCAATTCGAAGTCGCTCGACTCGATGACCACCCGCCCGTTGCAATCACTGAACCACTCGAGATACAGGGTATTGCGCCACTCACACGGAATTTCCTGCTTCGCCTTGTAGAGACGGTCGAACTCGTCGTCATTGACGGTCGGCACCCGGTTGCGGCGCGAGGCGGTCATGTCGCCGACAATCCCCGCCTGATCGGCCTGCAGCGATTCCAGATCGTCGACCCGGCCGGGCTTCAGGTTGCGGAACGACAGGCGCGTGCCCGCCAGATCCCGCCAGCAATCGCCGACCAATTTGAGCACCAACGGCTCCTTCTTTCCCTCCAACCAGATCTGACCGGTCGTCAGTCCCTCAACGGTGTTGTCGATTTCACCGTGGGTGACTGCCTCCGCAATCCGCCATGCCATGGGAGGCATGTTCGGCGACTCCATGGCCATGCGTCAAGACCGTGTTTCACCGATACGACATCGATTCCCACGCATTCCCGCCTTGCCGGACGCCGCAACGCCCGCTTCAATCCGCCCCCCAACCCACATTCCCATGGCCAACAAAGACGTCACCGATCCCGTCCGGATGGAAAAAATCGTTTCCTTGTGCAAACGCCGCGGCTTCATCTTCCAAGCCAGCGAATTGTACGGCGGACTCAACGGCTGTTGGGATTACGGCCCGCTCGGCGCGGAACTCAAACGCAACCTCAAGGATTACTGGTGGCGAAAAACCGTGCAGGAGCGCGACGACGTGCTCGGCATGGACGGCTCCATCCTCACCCATCAGGACGTGCTCAAGGCCAGCGGCCACGTCGGCGGTTTCAGCGACCCGATGGTCGACTGCAAGACCTGCAAAGGCCGCTACCGCGCCGACAATCTCGACACGCTCAAGTGCGGACAAAAGCCGTCGTGCAAACCCGGCGGCCACAGCGCCTGCGAACTCACCGAGCCACGCGCCTTCGACCTGATGCTCTCGACCAAGCTCGGCGCGCTCGCCACCGACAACGACCCGAAGGCGGTCGCCTACCTGCGCCCGGAAACCGCTCAATCGATCTTCGTCCAATACAAGAACGTGCTCGATTCGAACCGCGTGAAACTGCCATTCGGCATCGCCCAGATCGGCAAGTCGTTCCGCAACGAGATCAACCCGCGCAACTTCACCTTCCGCTCGCGCGAGTTCGAGCAAATGGAGATCGAGTACTTCTGCCACCCCGACGACGGCATGCGCCTGACCGACGAGTGGCTTGAGGCACGCCTCGCATTCTACGACGAAATCGGCATCCCGCGTGAAAAACTCCACATCCTCGACGTGCCGGACGGCGAGCGCGCGTTCTATTCGAAGAAAACCTACGACATTGAATACGAATTCCCCTTCGGCATCCAGGAACTCGAAGGCGTCGCCTACCGCACCGACTATGACCTCGGCGTCCACCAGAAAGGCGCCAACAAGCCGCTCGAATACTTCGACGAGGAAACCAAACAGAAGTTCCTGCCGCATGTCGTCGAACCGTCGGCAGGTTGCGACCGCACCGTGCTGGCGCTAATCTGCGAAGCCTTCGACGAAGAGACCCTCACCGACGACAAGGGCAAGGAGGACATCCGCACCGTGCTGCGCTTCAAGCCGACGATGGCCCCGATCAAGGTCGGCATCTTCCCGCTGCTCAAGAAGAACGAGGAGCAGGTCCGCATCGCCCGCGAGATCCAGAAATCACTGCAGAAGTGGATGACCGTATTCTACGACGACAGCGGCGCCGTCGGCCGCCGCTACCGCCGCCAGGACGAGGTCGGCACCCCGTATTGCGTCACCATCGACTTCGACACCCTCGGCGAGAACGGCGAGGAGCTCAAAGGCACCGTCACCGTGCGCGAGCGCGACTCGATGGCACAACAACGCCTGCCCATCGACCAACTGCTGCCGTGGCTGCTCGAGCGGGTGCGCTGAGCAGTCATCCTAAGCGACGAATCTGCACAATCGAACGCCAGCGGAGTGCTGGCTTTCGAACCACAAGAGGGACACATTCTTTGGGGCCGATGGCGCCGATTAATACCCTGCTCAAGCGGTTGTTGGCCTTGACGACGTTATCACCGGCCACGAGTCGCATATCGCCTGATGGCGATATGCCAATGATAGACCATGCTCGGTTTTTAAGAACTGATGCGCAAGAATCCATCTGGAACCGACAACTGCGAAGGAGTGGAATGATAATGCTAGTCAGGCGTATTCCTCGCCATGAAAACTCGCGCCGCATTCACAGTTGGTCTGGCCGCTTTGGCCAGCGTCTCACTTGCCATCACGGCCCATGCCAGCGTCACCATCGACTGGACAACCATTGGGAATCCGGGAAACCCAGCGGATCCAACGACAGGCTTCGGAGCGGTGGCTTATGAATACAAGATCTCGAAACACGAGGTGACCAACACCCAGTATTGCGAGTTCCTCAATGCCGTAGATCCGGATGGAACAAATCCGCATGGACTTTTCAATACGAGCATGGAGTCCGATGCGCGCGGGGGCATTGCATTCACGGCAGGCTCGGCGACGGGTTCAAAATACTCAGTGAAGGCAAATATGGGCAACAAGCCCGTGATCTATGTCAGCTGGTTTGATGCCGCGAGGTTTGCGAATTGGCTCAACAACGGACAAGACGGTGCAAACACGGAACTTGGCGCTTATACACTGAATGATGACAATGGGTATCCACTTAGAAATCCTACAGCCAGAATTTGGATCACCTCGGAAAACGAGTGGTACAAGGCGGCCTACTACGACCCCACACCCGGGGCCGGCGGGGGCGACAATTACTGGAGTTTTGCCACAAGGGGCAATGCGCTGGAGTATCCCGTGAGGGCGACAGCCAATTCAACAGGCGATGTTTCCAATCCGGGACCAAGGGTGGCAAATTACGACCGCAGTGCCAGCTGGAACGGCCAATCAGGCAACCTGACCACGGTGGGCAGCGCAGGTTCCACCAGCTACTACGGCACCTACGATCAGGACGGAAACCTGTGGGAATTTTTCGATACACTGATTGGCACTTACCGCGGAATTCGCGGCGGATGCTGGTTCAATACCGTGAACAACCTGCCATCCACAATGCGCCACAGCAACATACCCCAGACTCTCGAAAACGACAACATGGGGATCCGCTTGGCAACCCATGTCAACTTTTCAGGAGCCGACGATTTCAACGACAACAGTCAAAACACCTTGTGGTGGGGGCCGGACTCCATCCAAAACGGAACACCTCCGAACAACAACGGAGAAGCTTATCTTACAGAGACGAATTGCCGCATAGAATATACCGAAACCTCCGGCGCCCCGACCGGGGTTTATTCAGCCACGCGCCCTTGGATCATCAATGCCGGAAGTTATGTGCAAGGATGGGAAATCCGCATGGATGTCCACCTTACCTCGACAACCGCAACGACCGATCCAGGTGATCAGGCAGCCGTGGGAATGAGAATCGACGCCCCCAACCATTGTGTTCATCTACGATTCGAGCAGATCAATGTGGACGGAGTGATCTATCGCGGCGTTCATGCCTACAACGACGGACCAGGCGCTCATGGCGCACACTATTCCATCAACAGTGCCGACATATCACTTCGCATGACTTTCGATGCCGCGACCAAGACCCTGACTTGCAGCTTCGATGGGGACGGCGCTACCGATGGATATACATGGACGCGACTGCACGACATCGACATGGATGATTCCCCAACCAACTGGGGGCTCCACGAAGGTAGCTTTCTTGCCTCCATTCACGGACAATCATCGGGCGTGGTGATTGCGTCGGGAGACATAACCATAGACAACTTCAACCTCTCCCCATGGAGTCTGGCTTCCGAAATCAGCGTGGAAGCAAGCGGTGGAGCAACCCTCGAAAGCGGGGCCTCTGTCGCCTTCGGAACGGGCGCGGTCGGCGGCAGGGTCGGGAAGGCATTCACGATACGCAATCTAGGTGAAGCAAACCTCACCGTGTCGTCCGCGAACATCGTCGGGGGCGACGCCCCAGATTTCACCATCACCGGACTGTCGGCGACGCTGCTGGCACCGGGCGAGCAAACCAATTTCAACGTGTATTTCGAACCGAGCTTTGCCGGCAATAAATCAACAGTCCTGAGGATCGCCAACAACGATGCTAACGAGAATCCATTTGATCTCATACTGACCGGCACGGCGGCTGAAGTCACCGCATTGGCGGACACCGATGGAGACGGGCTCAGCGATGCGTTTGAAGCCGCCATGTTCCCGTTTGGCTTTGACTGGCAGGTCGCGCAGCCTGACATGGCCGCCTCCTTGTTCAATCATGCTGAGAATGCCGGGCTGTTTACCAAAGACCAGATCCAAGCGATGAATGTCGCAACTCCCTTGCTGGAGCGCGATCCGGCAACAGGGCACTTCAAGCTGAACATAGCGATGAAGAAATCCACGGACCTGCTCAATTTCGAACCATTCGCAATTTCAGGCGCAAATATCACAACGACCCCGGAAGGAGCAATCCAGATTGACTTCAGCGTCCCCGACAAGGCGGCTTTCTTTCGCGTGGAAAGTAACTGACCGAAACCCGTCAAGTGTCACTTGACCAACTGCTGCCGTGGCTGCTCGAGCGGGTGCGCTGAAGCGCATTCATCCATGGCGTGACCGCAAAAAAGTGGCGGCGGTTTCCAACCGCCATGCCATTGAGGCATCGGGCAGACTCAGCCTGCCCGATGGGTTCCTCCAAACCTGATTCATTTCACAGGCGTCAAAGTGACCTTGCGGACATTCAATGGCTTCCATTTGGCATCCACCCCACGGATCTGCACAGCGGACTCGCCTTTGGGCAACTTGACGGTTCCGAGGGAAACGGTCTTCCATTGATTCAGTCCGCCCGTCTCCGGAATCAGGACATTGGCCTTGGTCTTGCCAACGCCGACATTGAGTTTGACGGGCCCACTCGATGCGACTTCGGCCGTGATGCTCCACTCTTTGGCTGCCGGAGAGTTCACCATGTATTCCATCCACCAGCGCGCTTGGTCCCAGTTGGTTAGAAAGGCTCCGGCACCGCTTCCTTCCACCCTGATGGTTCCCGTGTATCCGCCGTGAAGATCGGCGGCGTAGGCGTCCAACTCGATCTTGCCATCCGGCCCGGGAGGCACCGATGCCGCTTGGGTGATGGTCAACGGCCCTTGAAACTCCAGTTTCACCACGGAGATGTTTTCATCGATCGCCTGACCCGGCAGCACCACCGTCAGCCCGTCGGCACCCGCCTCGGTCGTCACTGGCGCACCGGATTTCATGACATTGCCCGAAACCACATTACCCTTGAGCGTCGGCAGCAACAAACGGCCATCGCTCGGCCAATCCCAGACGTGGAGATAGAGGGTGGTCTTGTCACCTTGGGTTTTACTGGTGATCCGGCCCCAGTTCAATCGCCGGGGGAACGGACTCGCCTCGCTTGCATAAATCGCCTCGCCATAGGCATCCATCCACCGGCCCACCGCCTTGAGCCGCTCGATGCTCTCCGCCGGGATCTCACCTTCCGCCGTGGGCCCGATATTCAGAAGAAAGTTGCCACCCTTGCTGGAGATGTCGGAAAGGTTGTGAAGGATCTGTGTCACACTCTTCCAGTTGTGGTCGTCCTTCTTGTAACCCCAGGTGTCGTTCATGGTCATGCAGACTTCGAACATCTCACCCGGATATCCGCGCGGCGGGATGTGCTGCTCAGGTGTTGAAGTGTCGCCTTTGAAATCACCGCCAAGACGGTTGTTGGTGATGATGCCGGGCACCATCGCCAAAGCCTCATGCAATGGTTTGCCACGCTCGGTGGTCATGTTCGCCGGCGTGTCCCACCAAAGGATGTCCGGTTTGAACTTGGCGAGGATCTCCTTGGTCTGCGGCAACGCGATGTCCTTCAGGTATTGGTCGAAATCACCAGCGTGCGCCGGATCCCATCCGGCTGCGCCGGCCTTCACCCCCGAAATCGCCCCGCCGGGATGAGTCCAGTCCTGAGCTTGCGAATAATAGAGCCCAAACTTGAGCCCACGCGCACGCACTTCCTTCTCAAGAGGGACAAGCAGATCCCGCTTGGCTCCGGACGCCTTGACTGCATTCCAGTCACTGACCTGGGAATCGTAGAGGGCGAAGCCGTCGTGGTGCTTCGACGTGATGACCACGTATTTCATGCCCGCCTCCTTGGCGAGTTCGGCCCAAGCCGCCGGATCGTATTTCGAGGCGGTGAAATCCTTGGCGAAAGCACGGTAATCCTTGATGGGAATGGCGCCGTTTTTCATGATCCACTCGCCGATGCCGGGGATGGGCTTGTTCTGCCAGACGCCTGCCGGAACCGCATACACCCCCCAGTGGATGAACATGCCGAAGCGTGCCTCCTTGAACCACTTCAAGCGGACTTCCCGCTGCGCGGGCGTTTCAACCGGCAAAGCCGGCTCGGACTGCTGCGCAAAGCCGCAAAGCGGAGCCCCGAGCACGCTGGCTAACAGCAAAGCAAGGGATAGGGAACAGGTGGTCTTCATGGGATTCATAGGATCTAGTAACAGGATACGGTGACTACGTCCCGAGATTTGCAGGATTCGCGCAGTTGTCGAAGAATCATTTTTCGGACCCGCGCTTTGCGATCCGCCAAGCATACGCCCAAGGCACTCAGTCCCGCAAACCAGGGATCACCTGCCGCAGGCGCTCGATACCCGCATCGGTGATCCGTGTGCCTTTGCGCCAGATGGTATTCAAGGACTTGCACCCTTCAAGGTGCCTGAGCCCCTCGTCAGTCACGTCACAGTCGCACACACTCAGAGTCTGCAACTTGTTCCACCCGCTGATCGCCTTGAGCCCGTCATCGGTGATGCGGGTGCCCTCGACCATCAGCCAACCCATTCCGCCCAGCGAAGAGAGCGCAGACAAACCGCGATCCGTGATCGCCGTGTGATTCAGCTTGAGATAATCCAGGTGATCCAGCGCCTGAAGCGCCTTGAGCCCTTCGTCGGTGATCCCAGCCCCCTCCAGATCGAGTGCCTCCAGCTTGCTCATCCGCCCGATGGCCACCAGCCCGACATCCGTGATCGCTGGCGCTTGGATATCCGTCCGCGGATGGTTCGGCGTGATCTCCGCCTCCACCGATTGCTGGGACGGGTTGTAGGAGAAATCGATGGAAACCGAATCATCCGCCGCACGCCCGAGATAGAGGCAGCGCAACTTCGGTGCCCGCGATAAGGCCACCAAGGCCTGGTCGGTAATGGAAACCCCCCTCAAATCCAGCACTTCCAGTTCAGGCAAGGATGCCAACAGGCTGACCCCGACATCCGTCACGGCGGTATTGGAAAGATCGAGCAGCACCAATTTCGGGAACCCGGCGACCCGTTCGAGCCCCGCATCGGTGATCCGGGTGCCGCTCACGTCGAGATTCCGCAAATCCGCCAAGGTGCCCAGACATTCCAGCCCCTTGTCCGTGATGCCGGTTCCCGCGACATCCACTTCAGTCGCCAGTGTGAAATGCCGGATCGGCTGCAGGTCGCGGTCGGTGATCTCCTCTCCGCGCAGCGTAATGCCAACCGGTTCGCGAGCTTCCAGCCTATCATCGTCCTGATGATCCAGCCGCGCCCCTGCATTCAGCAATTGTTTGACGAAGGGATCCTTGACGGGCCTGAAGACAAGCCGATGCGCCTTGGCGTAGTGGAGGATGTCCTGGCGGCATTGCCAGAACCCTTGATGGCGGGCATCCATCGTCAGTCCCCATTCCTGCATCAAGTCGGGCTGCGCACTCTCTTCGTCGAGGTCGATCTCCCCGGCCTGAAACCTTTCGAGATAGTCGTTCCAGCCCGACTCGAAAGCACCCGCATACAACTCGCGGGCATTCAGGATGATTTCCTCGCCGTCCTTTTCATGGAAGGTTTCGGCCTCCTTGAGGTCCGGCGGAATCACCACTCGGCAGCGAATGTCCAGTTCCCCTCGCGTCGCCACCCGCTGCCGATCCCGCCCGAACCAAAGCAGCACACCTAAAATCACCAGGGAGACGAGCACTGCGAACCAGACGGGCTTTTTCATGCGACAGGCAGGTTAATGATCCGCAATCCACTGAATGTAAAGGACCTAGAGATCCAGGCCGCATCGAATTGCAGGCCGCTAACGAAACCAGGCCGATACCAAGCAACTCCAAAGCGGGAGCGAGGGGGTCCCCCATTCTGATGATTGCCGATCCCGCCGGGATGGGCTATAGAACCGCACATGAAACTGCTTGCCGCCATTCTTGCCGGGCTGCTGACCCTGGCCTGCGCGTCCGCACGTGAATTCAAGAGCGCCGACGGCGCCCAGACGATCAACGCCGAATTCGTCCGCTACAGCGAAACCCGGGACCAGGTCACCCTGCGCATGCCCGATGGCCGCAATGTGATCAGCGACGCCAAGCGATTCAGCGAGGCAGACCGCCAGTTTTTCAAGGAAGAGGCCCTCAAGGAGGACCTGGCAGATGCCATCTCGGTGCTGGTCCACGACAAGATCGACCGCGGCACCGAACTGATCGAGCGGCTGACCTACACCTACACCATGGCCAACTACGAGATCACGGTGAAAAACGAGAGCGAACACAACCTTGAGGACCTCACGGTCAAATACTGGGTGCTGGTCGAACGCAATCAGGACGGCAAAACCACCACTGAAACCTTCAATGGCGAGGGTCCGATCAAGAAACTGGAAGCGGAGAGCAAGCAAACGATCCCCGGACCGGTCGTCAAGTTGGTCACCGGAGCGATCGCCAACGTCCATAGCGAGCGCGACCTGCACCTGCTCGACAAGGCCGCCACCGTCGGCCGCGACCGCGCCATCGGCCACCGGGTCGAAGTGATCGACGCCAATGGCCAGACGCTCTACGCCAAATCCAGCGCCACCCGGGTCGATAAGGCCATCGGCCTGGATGAGAAGGAAAAGGACAAGAAATGACGCCGCCGCCCGGGGGCTTCGCGGCCCGATTTTTTTGAAATTTTGGCCAACTGACGCATTGACAAGCCTTGGCGGGCACCTAGAGTGCGCGCCCCGAGCCGTCCGATGGGCGGCCCGACGGAACCTTTACACCGGCCCCGCGCCGACAACGCCAGCCGATCACTGCCATGAGCAAACGCACCTACCAGCCTTCCAAGCGCACCCGCAAACAACAGCACGGCTTCCGCGCCCGCATGTCGACCAAAGCGGGTCGTGACATCCTGCGCCGCCGCCGCCAGAAAGGCCGCAAGCGCTTGATTCCGAAGGGCGCCGAAATCCCCTTCAAGCGTCACACCACGCAGCACAACTGATCTTCCGGGCAGCCTCCGCCACGGGTGTTCCCGGCCCCTGCCGCCATGCGACTCCCACGGAAATCCAGCATGCGCGACCGCGCGGACTTTCTCCGCGTCAAGACCACCGGTCAGGCGAAAGCCGGCCGGTTTGTCATTTTAAGCACCCTGGCCGACCCCTCGCTGCCCTCGCTGCGCACCGGGTTCATCACCACCCGCCGCTGCGGCAAGGCCCACGACCGCAACCGCTTGCGTCGCCGCTTCCGCTCGCTGGTCCAGACCCACGCCGAGCGCTTCCACGACCTGCACCGCTACCTGGTCACCATCGCCCGCCCCGGCGCCGCCGAGGCCAGTTTTGAACAACTCGAAGAGGACTGGCTGCGGCAGGCCCGCCGCCTCGGCCTGATCCCCGCCACCCCCGGCCAACCATGATCCGCCGGCTGCTCACCACCCTGATCCGTTGGGCGATCCGCTTCTACCAGCGGGTGCTCAACCCGATGCTCAAATTCGGCGCCGGCCCGTCCGCCGGCTGCCGCTTCACCCCCACTTGCTCGAACTACTTCCTCGAGGCGGTTGAGAAGCACGGCCCCATGCGCGGGTCCTGGTATGGAATTTGCCGGATTTTCCGCTGTCATCCATGGGGGGGCTACGGTTATGACCCCGTCCCGACAGAGCCAAGCACTCGACCCAACACCTGCTGCGGCGGCTCCCACGGAGAATCCTCCCGACCCTGAATCCCTTTCCTTACTCCTCACACTTCCATGTACGATCGTAAAACCTGGATTGTCCTCCTGCTCTGCGGTGGCCTGCTTGCAGCCAATCTCTATTTCACCGGCCAGAAGAATCGCGCCGAAGCCGAGGCTCGGGCCAAGGAGCAAGCCGAAGCCAAACCGAATGGTTCCGGTGATGCCGACTTCCTGGCCAAAGCCGCCACCAGCACCAATGCGGAACTGACGGTGGAAACCCCGCCACCATCGACCGAAGAGGAATTGATCGTTCTCCAGAACGACCGCATCGCCTTCACCCTCACCAACCTCGGCGCCGGCATCAAGTTTGCGGAATTGCAAAACGAATACGACGTCGGCAGCAAAACCAGCAAGGTGCGCTGCAACCGCTTCGGCACCGGACCGATCGGCGCTCTCGCCGACAGCGAGCGCCGCCCGATCAACCAGCCGTTCAGCTACAAGGCGGAGGATTCGGTTCCCGGCAAAAAGGCGGTCTACATCGCCAAACTCAACTCCGGGCTCATCGCCAAGAAGACCTACTCGCTGGTCGATTCCGACAAACCCGGCGCACCCTACCTCATCGATTTCAAACTCGAGCTTGAGAATACCGGCACCACCCCGGTGCCGCTCGGCGACTGGAGCCTCTTCCTCGGCGAGGCCACTCCGCTGTTCCTCAAGGAAATGAGCAACCAGACCGGCTTTTTCTGGCGCGAGAACAGCAGCATCCACTTCAAGAGCGGCGACTCGTTCAAGGGTGGCTGGTTCAGCTCGGCGAAGTCACTCATCACCAGTGACAATGACGAAGCCGTGCAACTCGCCGGCGTCACCAACCAGTTCTTCGCCACGGTCATCCAACCGAAAACGCCTGCGCTCACCAGAATCTGGGGTAAGGCATCGCAAATCGAACTGGAAGCCGGCCAAAACACCGTCAGCTCCGTCCGCTCCGGCATCCACCTGCCCGCCAAATCGCTCGATCCGGCGCAGATCGAATCGCTCGAATACCGGATCTTCATCGGACCCAAACACAACCCGCTGCTGCGCAAGATGGAAAGTCACTGGGGCGAAGGCTGGGGCGACGTCATGCAATACGGCTGGTTCTGGTTCGTCTCCCGTCCGCTCAACTTCCTGCTCAACAGCTACCACAACCTGATCGATGGCGTCTCGACCACCTGGTCCTGGGGACTTGCCATCATCCTGCTGACCATCACCGTGCGCATCGTCATCTGGCCGCTGCATGCGAAGTCGACCCGCACGATGAAGCGCATGTCCAAGCTCAAGCCGGAGATGGACAAACTACGCGAGAAATACGCCGACGACCCCAACAAGCTCAACATGGAGACCATGGGTCTCTACCGCAAATACGGCATCAATCCGGTCGGCGGCTGCCTGCCGATGTTCCTGCAGATTCCGATCTTCTTCGGCTTCTACCGCATGCTCCAATACGCCGTCGAACTCCGCGGCAAGGAGTTCCTGTGGGTGCCCGACCTTTCGCAACCCGACCACACCTGGCACCTGATGGGCGTGACCATCAACCTGCTGCCGATCCTAATGGCTGCCTCGAGCTTCGTGCAAATGCGCATGACCCCCTCGACCGGCGACAAGATGCAGCAGCGCATCATGCTGTTCATGCCACTGATGTTTTTCTTCTTCTGCTACAACTTCGCTTCGGCGCTCGCCCTCTACTGGACCACCCAGAACATCTTCTCGATCGGCCAAACCTGGCTGATGGGCAAGATGCCGGAGCCGGAACTCAAGGCCAACAAGAACGCCAGCAAGAAGTCGTGGGTCCAACGCATGGCCGAAAAGCAAGCCGAAGCCCAAAAAGCCCGGCAACAAGGCGGCATGCGCGACGTGACCCCGAAGAAAAAGCGCGGCCCGCGCACCGGCGGCTGACACACTCGCGGTCGGAACCTCTCAAGAGGCAGGACGACACACCTCGCGCAAGATCGCTTTGGCGACCTCCGCAGGCAAACCATCGGCAAGCAACGGCACCGCTCCCAATCCGATCATACGCCGCTCCCACCAGTCCTTCCAGCCGAGCACCATCCGGCGACTGGCTTCACTGCCACCGAGCAAGGTGGTCCCTTCGCGGCCTAACAACCGCTGATACAGGACATCCTCACTCGCGGACAGTAACAACACTCCATCGAACAGACCGAGGATCTGCTCGAGGTTTGAAGCAACGCCGCAATAGAACGCCACTTCCGCCACCTGCCCCTCCAACAAGCGATGCATCGCAACCTCATCGCAAATCCATTCCGAATCCGCGACCATCTCCGGATTGCTGTTGTCGATATCGTGAAACACCGCGCCAGTGCTCTTGCGGCACATGGTGAACAAGCCGGGAAGCTCTTCGATATTGTAGGCCTCGAACCCATGACCGACGAACCAACGAGCCAAAGTCGACTTGCCGGTGCCGGAAACAGCCGTAACGAGAATATGCCTCATGCGCGTCAGTCAGCACCGCCTGGGCCAAAGAGAAAGGCAAACAGCGCTCCTTCCTTGTATTCACCATTGTCGGGATAATTCAACCGGTTTTGCCGACCAGCTCGTAAACACCCCCACCCAGCAGTCAGCCTGCCTCGAATAACTCTCAGATCTGCCCGGGGCACGATCGCTCGCTGCGGCCGCTCGAATCGCATGGCCACCCGACCATCCACCCACAGCTCCATCAGTGCCGATTCGACACGCCCCGTCACCGGCCAGCACCTCGCCTCCCGCCTACCGCCTCCCGCCCCGTCACCGGCCCGCTTACCGCTTACCGCTTACCGCCTCCCGCAATTTCCAGTTGCATAATATTTCATATCTAAGATATTAGATTCATGCCTCTCGCAAAACTGGAAGCTTTCGATCGGAATTCGGTTGCCCTGGCGGCCTTTGGCAAGGCGTTGGCGCATCCGGCCCGCATCTGCATCCTGCGCTTTCTTGCCGACAAGGGGGAATTGCCGTGCATGGACATCGTCGCCGCGCTGCCCTTGTCGCAACCGGCCTGCTCGCGCCATATCAACGACCTGCGCAAGGCGGGCCTGCTGAAGTCACGGGTCAGAGGCACCAACGTGTTCTTCCGCGTCGATCACTCGGCCCTTGCCCGTTTCTGTCAGGGCATGAACCGCGCACTGCATCCTTCAAGCGGCGACTGAGTCAACGGCGCGACCACCCATCCTGCGTCCGCAACACAGCATCCCCATTCCGTATCCAACCCTCTCCCAATTCCGTCTCCATTCCAACACCAGCAATCATGAATGCCACACCGCAACGCATCCTCATCATCGGCGGCGTCGCCGGCGGCGCCTCGGCAGCCGCCCGCGCGCGACGCCATTCGGAATCGGCCCACATCATCCTGCTTGAGCGCGGGCCTGACGTTTCCTTCGCCAACTGCGGACTGCCCTACCACATCGGCGGCGACATCCCCGACCGCGCGGAACTCGCTGTGCAAACACCCGCCAGCCTGCGCGCCATGCTCAATCTCGACGTGCGCACACTGACGGAAGCCACCTCGATCGACCGCACCAACAAACAAGTGCACGTCCGCTCGCTGAGCGATGGCACGACCTCCAGCATCGCCTACGACAAGCTGATCCTCGCCCCCGGCGCCAGCCCGCTGCGACCACCACTGCCGGGCATCGAGCTTCCGCAAGTCCTCACGCTGCGCAACCTGCAGGACATGGACCGCATCAAGACCGCCGCCGCAAACGCCAGCCACGTCTCAATCATCGGCGCGGGCTTCATCGGACTGGAAATGGCCGAGCAACTGCATGCCATCGGCAAACAGGTCAGCATCATCGAACTGCAGAAGCAGGTTCTGCCGCAACTCGATCACGAAATGGTCCGCCCGCTTGAGACCTCACTGCGCGAACGAGGAATCGAATTGATCCTCGGCGACGGCATCGACGGATTCAGCAGCCAATCATCGGGCATCGGCGTGCAGCTGAAATCGGGCCGCACTCTCGCCACCGAACTGGTCATCCTTTCGATCGGCGTGCGTCCGGAAAGCGGTCTGGCACGCGATGCCGGGCTCACGCTTGGCCCGCGCGGACACATCGTCGTCGACGCTTGGCAGCGGACATCCGACCCCGACATCTATGCCGCCGGAGATGCCTGTGAAACCGAAGACCCGATCCTCGGCAAGCGCACGGCCATTCCGCTCGGCGGGCCGGCCAACCGTCAGGGGCGCACCGCCGCCGACCACATCTTCCTCGGCGACCGCGCGCTGCGCTATCCCGGCAGCATCGGCACCGCCATCGTCCGCGTGTTCGAGCAGGCGGCCGGCATCGTCGGTTATTCCGAAACCCGTCTCAAGGCGGAGTCGATTCCCTATCAGACGATCACCGTCAACGGCTCGTCCCACGCCAGCTACTACCCCGGATCGGAAACGATCACACTCAAATTGCTGTGGTCGCCCGACGACGGCCGCGTACTCGGCGCACAAGCCTGCGGCAAAGGCGGAGTCGACAAGCGTCTCGACGTCATCGCCACCGCGATCCGCGGCCGACTGACCATTGATGACCTGGCCCACCTCGAATTGGCCTACGCGCCACCTTTTGGCAGCGCGAAGGATGTGATCAATGTCGCAGGCTTCGCCGCGGGCAATCTTCGCGACGGACTGCTGGTTCCGGTGGCCAGCCTCGCCGATGCCGGCGCGCAGGTGGTCGATGTCCGGCCTGCGGCGACAGCAGCGAAAAAACCGGTTCCCGGCGCGCGCAACATTCCGCTCGCGGAACTGCGCAGCCGCCTCAACGAACTGGACCGCACGCAACCGGTGTTCACCATCTGCCAGATGGGCAAGACCAGTTACTTCGCTGCACGCATCCTCGCCAACCACGGCTTCGACGCACGCAGCATCCTCGGCGGCGCGCACCACCAACTCTAACGGACCGCGCTCACGGGTCGGCGCTCTCGAACACGCCCCCGCCCAGCAGGCGGCCGCCGTCGTAGAACGCGCAGATCTGCCCGGGCGCAATCGCCCGCTGCGGCCGATCGAAGCTCAGACGGATGCGACCATCAGCCAGCGGCTCCAGCATCGCCGGCTCCGCCTTGGCCCGATAACGCGGCTGCGCTTCAATCCGTTGCTTCCTGCCGAAATCCACACCCAATGAGCTCAAGGTTCCGACGACACAATGACTCGCATACAAGTCGCCCGAGTCCGGCTGATCCCAGCCCACGATGAGCCGGTTGCGCTGCACATCCTTGCCAACCACCACATAAGCCATGCCTTCGCGAGGTGAAGCCACGCCATGCCCCTTGCGTTGACCCAAGGTGTAGAAATGCAGTCCGCGGTGACGGCCCAGCACCCGACCATCGGTGTCGACGATCTCCCCCGGCGAGTCGGGTAGGTAATGACTGAGGAAATCGCTCATCTTCACCTGTCCGAGGAAACAGATCCCCTGACTGTCCTTCTTTTCCGCCACCGGCAGGCCGAAGCGCGATGCCACCGCGCGCACCTCCGGCTTGAGCATCTCACCGGTCGGAAACAGGGCGTGATCCGCCTGCCGCTGTGTCATCAAGGCGAGAAAGTAACTCTGATCCTTGTTCGGATCCGCCCCGCGCAGGATGGTTGCCGACCCGTCAGCCGCATCGCGGCGGCGCGCATAGTGCCCGGTCGCCACCCGCTCGAAACCCTGCCCCAAGGCGTAGTCGAGGAAGATGCCGAACTTCATCTCCCGATTGCACCAGACGTCCGGATTCGGCGTAATCCCCGATCGATACCCTTCAATCAGGTAGTCGACAATCCGCTGCCGGTAGCTGTCGATCAAATCGATCACTCGGAACTCGATGCCCAACGACTTGGCCACGGCCCGTGCATCCTCGATATCCTGCTCCCAAGGGCAGTCGCCGGGGATCCCCTCGTCGTTGATCCAGTTCTTCATGTAACCGGCCACGACCTCGTGCCCCTGCTCGACGAGCAGGGCAGCTGCGACCGCGCTGTCCACGCCGCCTGACAATCCCACCAGGACCTTGGCCATGCCCCACCCATAGCCCCCACCCGGCCGGCGTCCAACCTGAAAACCAGCTTCGACCCTCTGGCGTTTTGCGCCGATGGGAAAAACGACCACGAAAGACACGAATGGACACGAAAAGATGCAGCTTATGCGCCGCAAGCAGTCCCGTCACCTGATCCGATGATCAAGAGCCATGGATTAGCACGGGTAAGCAGCTGACTGATATGCCATAGCACCCGATCCATGCGGATTGCGCAGCCTCGTCAGGGTAGCGCACCCTCGCCGAGGGCGCAGGTCATGCCGCCACACCGGAACAAGCACCCCCTCGGAGATATGCCCGCAACCTCAGCAGAATCCCATACCCACCCAGAAAAAATCCGAGTAATCTGCGTAATCTGTGGTTAAAGATAGCCTCAACCACGCGTCAGGCCGCCAAACGATCCACCGCCATCCACCACGACCCCATGCGCATCCTCCTCGTCGAAGACGAACCCGCCATTGCCGACACGCTCGTCTACGCACTGCAGTCGGAGCGCTTCGAAGTCGTCCACGCGCTCACCGGTAAGGAGGCGCTGCGGCAATTCGAGCAGAAAACCCCGGAGTTGGTGATCCTCGATATCGGGCTGCCCGACATGACCGGACTTGAAGTGTGCAAGGCGATCCGCCAAAAACACGCCACCCCCATCCTCTTCCTCACCGCACGCGACGGTGAAATCGACCGCATCCTCGGGCTGGAACTTGGCGGCGATGACTACGTAACCAAACCCTTCAGCCCGCGCGAGATCGTGGCCCGCATCCGCGCAATCCTCCGCCGCTCGCAAGCGACCTCGGCAAAACCGGCCAGCACATGCGCATCCGGACCGCTAAGCCACGACGCTGCGGCCATGAACATCCACTGCAGCGGCACCGCCCTCGACCTGACCGCTCATGAATACAAGCTGCTGCTGGTGCTGATCCGCCACCCCGGACGCGTGCTCACGCGCGACCAATTGCTCGAACTGGCATGGGATGATCCGGGAGCGGTCACCGATCGCACGATCGACGCCCACATCAAGACCATCCGCAGCAAACTGCGGCAGATCCACCCCGAAGCCGCGGACTGGATTCAAACCCGCCGCGGACTGGGATACGCCTATGTTCCGTCGACCTAAAGCCACGATGCGCGTCACCCGCATCACTTTGGTGATCATCGCCCTGATCATCGGCGTCGGCTTGTACCTGCTGGTGAAGATGCAGATGGACGAACTGGAGCCGCGCACCTTCCAGGCCACCGAGGAAGCGATGGTCGATGCCGCCGAAGTGCTGGCCGCCATGGCCGCCACCTCGATCGACGAACAGGGTGAATTCAACACCAGCGCATTCCGCAAGGCCTTCGAACATGCCCACCAACGGACGCTCAAGGCGCGGATCTATGAACACTTGAAGCAGGATGTCGGCATGCACTGCTACATCACCGACGCCCACGGCAAGGTGATCTTCGACTCGAATCGAGGGCTTCGTGAAGGCATGGATTTCCGTGCGTATAACGACGTTCGCCGCACCCTGAATGGCGATTACGGCGCCCGCAGCAGCCGCAGCATCGAAGGCGACAGCGACTCCTCGGTCCTGCACATCGCCGCTCCGGTCATTCACCGGGAAAAGATCTGGGGCGTGCTGACCATCTACAAACCGCAGTCGGATGTGCTGCCGATCCTCCATCGCCGGCGCAGCGACATCTGGTGGGGCACCGGCATGGTTGGCGGCGGCATCCTGGTGCTGATCGCCGCCGTGTTCATCTGGCAATACCGGCCGATCGCCAGATTGACGCAATACGCGCGCGACATCGAGCAAGGGAAACGCCCGCCGCTGCCCGATTTGGGAGCCGGTCAGGAAGTCAACACGCTGGCCAAGGCGCTCGAATCGATGCGCGAATCGCTCGAAGGCCGCAAATACGCCGAGCGCTACGTGCGCACGCTGACGCATGAAATGAAAAGCCCGATCGCCGCCATCGCCGGCGCGGCGGAACTGCTCGACGAATCGATGCCGGAAGCCGACCGCAAACGATTCATCGGCCACATCCGCGCGGAATCAGCACGCAGCGAACGCCTGCTCAAGCGCCTGCTCGAACTCTCCGCGATCGAAGGACTCAGCCGCTTGGAGCAAACCGAAACCCTCGACTGGTGCGAGATCGTGCGCCAAGCGGTCGAACACGCGCAACCGATGGCAGGCCTGGCTGAGGTCAGCCTGCAATTCAGCGCGCCGGAATCCCCGTTGATGATCGCCGGCGATCGCTTCATCCTGCGTTCGGCGGCAACCAACCTGCTCGAAAACGCCATCGACTTCTCACCCAAGGGCGGCGCAGTGATCCTGCAACTGGTCGAGCAGGATGGCGACGCCGTGCTAATCATCGAGGACCAGGGCCCGGGCATCCCCGACTACGCGATCGAACGCGTCTTCGAACGTTTCTTCTCGCTGCGCCAGTTGACGGCCGGACGCAAGGGAA
>JACCDY010366288.1_pt1 | contig 19046 bp, 23 predicted proteins | sample 7446391 | NCBI WGS metagenome assembly JACCDY01 (sample SAMN15323451, study PRJNA562643) | freshwater metagenome | isolation source: river surface water | place: USA:Blue River Watershed | collected 2017-08-18
GAGCTAAACATCCTATAACTAATCCTGTTATTTATGATATAAAAGATAGTCATGAAGTTTTTGAAAAACAATGGAATAAACGTAAATCATTTTATAAAAAAAATAATTATAAAATAATAGAAACTGATAGTTTTAATTATAAAAATATAAATACAAAATGGAAAAACATTTTTACACCTAAAACTATATCTAATTGTGATAATAATTTATCTAGCAAATCTGATACAGAAAGTGATGACGAAGATGATTTTAAAGTAAAAAAAGATCCTTTAGCAGGTAAATGTTTACTTATGTTACCAAAAAAAAAATAAATTAAGTATATATTTCAACCTTTACACCTTTTTGATTATAAACCCAAATTTCATATAAATAACTATTTTCTTTAGCACTTTTTTGTTTTAAAAATATATTACTATTTTCTTTTTTAATAGTCCATAATGATTTGACTTCTATACATTTATTTTGACTAGGAATGTAAATATCTACAAAATGTCGGTGACTAACATTGTTGTTATCTAAATACCATAAATTAGGAACCTCTTTTCGGTTAGTAATAATATCAATTTCATTTATATTTTCTTTTATTAAATCACTTAAAGCAAATGGCTCGTATCCTTGGCATTGTATTATTTTACCAGATGGCATTATAAATTGTTTTAATTTATAACTATTTTTATATGATTTTTCTGAAATTTCAGCATTTTGCATAGGATTTTTATAACCATATTTTTTAATATATGTTTCTATAATTTTATCTTGTATTTCTTTACATTGACTAGGATAATTTACACCATATTTTTCTTTAATTGTATTATTAATTTTTTCTTTAATATTTGGATGTTTTAAAGGATTATCTACACCATATTTTTCTTTAAAATAAATAGCTAAGTTATCTATTATTTCTTTATTTTGTAATGGAAATTCAACTCCATATTTTTCTAAACATGTTTCTTGCATTTTATTTTGTATTTCTATATTTTTTGCTGGATTATCTACACCATATTTTTCTAAACATGTTTCTTTTATTTTATTTTGTATTTCTTTATTTTTTGCTGGATTATCTACACCATATTTTTCTAAACATGTTTCTTTTATTTTATTTTGTAATTCTTTATTTTGAGATAAAAATTTACAACCATATTTTTCTAAACAAGTATTTTGCATTTTTTCTTGTATTAATTTATTTTTTACTGGATTATCTACACCGTATTTTTTTAAAAAAGTAGACTTTGTTTTTTCTTTTACTTCTAATATTTGCGATTGATGTTCTACACCATATTTTTCTTTTAATGTTTGTTTTTGTTTTATAAGTGATTTTTTTGTTATACAACTTTTACATAATGTTATTTTTGTTTTTACCATATAATTTAATACTTTTTCAGTTTGAATATCACAAGAACTACATTTAATTAAAATTTTTGTATTACATTTTAATTATAATCTTTTAAAAGTGTTATATTATTTTCATTACAAAAATTTAATAAAAAATCTTTTGTATATTTTATACTCATTATAATTATAATTGTATTATATTTATATAGTTATTTATATAAATATATAAATGTTTTACTGTTTGCTACTATTAGATTTTTGGCTTTTATAAGTAATAGAATATCTATCTGATGATGAAGAACGACGTCTTGTTAGATTATTACTTGTTGTAGATTTTTTACTAGTTGTTTTAGTTTTATTACTAACATTTTCTGTTTTACTTAACATATATGATGCACCAAATAAAGCAACTAATCCAATACCTAATATAGACATTTCGGCAATAAAACTTCCTGTAGAAACCATTATTAATATATCAAAATATATTTAAATACTTATTTATTAAATATATTTTTATTTATTTTTTCTAGTTTTACTTTTTCTACTAGATTTTTTACTTCTACTTTTGCTTCTACTTCGTTTGCCACCTCTAAAAGCATATGGGTCATCTTCATCAGTATTTTTTAGATTTATTTTTGACAAATCTGTATTTAGTATAGCATTTGGATTTATTATATTAGTTGTTATTTTTTTATCTTCTTCATCATCTGTATCAATTGCTTTTTTAATAACAGAATTATTATTATTATTTAATTTATTTTCTAATGAAAATGTTGGTATTCCTATTAAAATAGCTCCTACACATACTAAAGTACCAGCCATTATTGCTAATATATCACCTACTTCTTTTGTCATATATTATAATAATAATTTAATTTAAAATAAGTTTTTTAAATTACTAAACATAGAATTAGCATTTGAATTTGTAGCAGGATTGTTAAAATGATTTACATCACCACAATCATTATATGACTTAATAGGCATAGGACTTGCTAATGCTGATGGTACATTAGTATTTAATGTATAACCTGGACTATTAGGAATATTTGAACCAAATTGATTATAACCACCTCTTTGTCTTCTTACTCTAGTTCTTCTAGTTACACGTCTTCTTTTAGAACGTAACATCTTTTTCATTCTTTTAGTATGACGTTTACCTCTCATCTTATACATATTAGAAATATTTTTTATTTTTCTTTTATTTATTTTTTTATTACTTTTTGCTTTAATTAATGTAAATCTTCTTTTACCGCCTCCACTTTGACAACTAACTTTACCATTAACAGCATCTACATTATTTGACGCAACAGGTAAACCATATCTTTGACTATTAGTATCTGAAACTAAAAAAGATGCACTATGTGTTCCACCTTCATTTACAAACATCTATATATTACTTATATATTTTTTATAATTTGTTAGTTAATATAATTCTACTATTATTATTTGCTATTGATACTGGTGTCCATCGTTTAAATTTTTGGTTATATATACAATTCATCTTATAACTTCTTTCTAAATGAACATATTTAGAAATATCTTCACTTTCAAATTCATCTTCATCATCACTTTCCTCTAATGCATCTAAATTTTTATTTTCCTTAATATTTCTAAATAAACCATTTAACATTACACTTGTCTTAAAATCTGGTACATATGCTACATTATAAAACTCTTCTTTACCGGTAGTTAAATTATAACTAAATAAATTATAAATATCTGAATCTATATCTGGATATACTTTAAATATTGCTTCTTTTAATTTACTATTAGTAATATTACTAATATTTTCTTTATTACCAGGTTTATAATATTTTAATAATAAACTATTATTACTTTTATTATCACTAAATGTCTTAAAACATAAATATTCTACTTTATATGGTAAAAATTCAATATTATAAATTAAATTTTGAAAATTATTATCAATTATTGGTAGTCCAAATATAGTATAATTATTACACATTGCTATTTGATTAATTTCTGTTTTAAACATTTTGTGTAAAATATTAAGTTTATTTATATATAAATCTTTTGTAACATCTTTACCTTTATAATAATAAATATTCTCAATAAAAAAATTATTTGTATTATTATTTTGTTTTTTATTATTATTAGTGTTATTTATAAATGTACCGTAAAATAAAGTGCCATATGATAATGAATCATGAAAACTTGTTTTGCAAACTGATATATATTTTATCTTTTTTATATCTTTCTCATCAATTTCAATAATATAACAAATATTACTACCTGTTACATGATCAGTTGTAAACCATGCATAACATTTTGGTCCTTCTGGAATTGCTATAATAGCATCATAATTATAAACCTTCTTATGAATAATAGTCTCATAAAAAGGTTCTATTGAAGGAAAATTAGCAAGAATATCTTTAAAATTTAATTTTTCTGTCATTGAATTAATACTAATATATTATAGTTTATTATCTTTAAGTAGTTTTTATATAGTATATAAAAGTACTATATCTAAATTATAAAAACATATTTAATGAACCACTTGGCTGAAATGTTTCTACATCATTGTTATTTAATTGTTTCTTTAAAAAGTTTTTTAATTCGTCTTTCATATTAGTATTACTAATATCACTACTATTTGTATTATTGTTAGAAGAAGGTAATAAATCTATATCTGTAAATCCACTATTATTATTATTATTACTAATATTATTATTTGAACTACTTAATGTAGCAAATATATTTTCGTATTTTTTATTTGGACTATCTACTAAATCTTTTATCTTTGGCACTGTTAACATATTTTTAAAAAAAATCAATAAGTGATGAACTAAATATATAAAAATAAATGATATTATTGCTACTTGTATTATCCATCCAATCATTATAATATTAAACTAATTAATTTAATATTATATTTTATCTTTATTATAATAACACATTCAAAAACACACTTAAATCTTCTTTAAAAAAATCATTTGTAAAATCTATCTTTCCATTATATTCAAAATAAAAACTTGTGACTTTATTTTCAACACTCTCTACATACATTGTAAGACCAGATTTTTTATATTTTCTAACTAATGTAGGTACTACTATATAGTCTAATGGTAGCTGAGATTGAACTTCTGTTCTTGTTACTAATGTGCTGTCAATTATAAATGTAATATTTGTAAATTTTTTTACTTCTATTTCCGATTTAAATGCTGACTCTAATTGATATAAATTATTGTTTTCTAATCTATAAATACCATATTGTGAGTAAATTTCTTTTACTTCTTTTGTATCTACTAACAAAGATTTTAATAAATCTAACTTACTTGTTAGATTTAATAGATTATAGTTGTCAATATAAATTTTACTCATTATATTTTTTATTAATATTATTTATAATATATTATATTGTAAACTATTTAAACCCATTTGATATAATATATTTATAATATTTTAAAAAGAAATGTCTAACTCACTTACTATTATTATCATTGAAAAAACCGCACAAATGAAAACTTTAACTGTTAAAGATTATAAAGAAGAAGAATTATTTAAAAAATGTGGCTTTAAAAAAGATACTGATTTTAAAAAGCATACTGAATGGCTTATTAAGTATGATAATAAAAAATATCTTATTTCACTTTATGGCAAATTAGAAGGTAAATCTGGTATGGAAAATAAATATGACTTTCCTCCTCCTCTTGATAATAAATTATTTTATGGTGCATGTGCTCTTGTTGGACAGCTTAAAGATGAAACTAATAAAAAAACTTTAATTAACTTATCAATTCCTCTTTGGGACAAATTATATGAAAAATTATTTGGTGGATTTAAAGATTTAAATGATATTGAAGGAGAAGTAGAAGAAGATGATAATGATGAAATAGGAACTAATATAAAAAAATCTAAGAAACCTGTTAAAAAAATAGTGTCGGATGATGATGAAGGAAGCGAAGCAGGAGATAGTGAATATTCTGATTATGATAGTGAAAATGATAGCGATGATAATGAAAATAGTAAAGATAATATTGGCTATAATGATGAACCATTAGTTATGCCTGATATTAGCACTGAACTATGTGAAGAAGAATATGATTATGATAATTAGTTACATAGTTATTGCTTTATATACACAATATAAAAATACACAATTTGCGCCAGTATATATAGATATTACTACTCCTTTTAACATGTTAATACTTAAATTATAAGGGTCTATATTACCGTTGAAACAAAGTGTTGATACAATTGGGCCAGTTACACCAATTAAATATACTGACCCAAATGTAAGTGAAGCTATTAGAATTGACTTTAGTAGCATAGTTAATATAATTTACATTAATATAAATTATAAAAAATAAAATCAATTTTTTTTTTATTTTTATAATTTAATAATTATAAAAATAAAAAAAAATTGATTATGATTTAAATATAATATTATAAGTATAAATACCAATTATAGTTATAATAAAATACAATGAAAGTAGCTAATCCTGTTGAGTTTAGAGCTAATGTTGCTAAGAAGTTAGAAAAGTATTTTGTTACTTGTGAAGACAAAAGTGAATCTAATGCGCGTAATTTAGAAAAAGGAATATTTAATTGGACTATTAAAGAGGCTGGTAATAGAAAAGTTATTAAAGAATGGTCTAATCCTCACTTTGTTCGCCTTTATGCTGACCATTTGCGCACTATTTACACCAATTTAGCTAACAAAGAACTAACTGATTTAGTTGAAACTGGTGTTATTAAGTCACACGAAATTGCCTTTATGACACACCAAGAAATGCAGCCGAGACGTTGGGATAAGATGTTGTCTGAAAAAGCAGTAAGGGATAAAAATGCCTTCGAGCAGAATATTGAAGCTTCAACCGATTTATTTACGTGTCGTAAATGCAGGTCAAAAAAATGTACTTACTATGCCCTCCAAACCAGGAGTGCTGACGAGCCTATGACTACATTTGTTTCATGTCTTAATTGCGGTTGTCGTTGGAAATGTTAATTTAAAAATTATTAAAAACCATCATAAAATAAATATACAATTTCTAATAATTCATTATTTTCCTCATTATTTATCCTTATAATTTGTTTATCAACTTCTTCTTTTAGTGTTTCTAATCTTTTTTTAACTGTAGTTTCAATAGTTTTACCTTTTTTATCTATATACTTATCAGGATTAAACCTAATAAATATAAATTTACCTCCATGTATCATATATAAATCTTCATATCTAACTTCTTCATAATTTGTATTATTATGTCGTTTATGTTGAAATTCATCAGTTTCTACACATAACAAAGTATTACCAATTAATATTCTATGGTCAATTCTTCTTTTATGAGAACAATCGCAAGCATCTGTAAATATAGGTTGATCGTGTATAAAACCTTCATAATTACTATTTAAAAAGTCTCGCACTTGGTTTTCTTTTGATTTTAGTCTAATACCTGATGTTAAAGGGTCATTTGGAAATAAATTAGCAAAACAATGTGTGCAATAATATTTATATTTTTTACTACCAGTTCTAACACAATGTTCAAATTTACATTTATCAACGACATCAATCATCGTTTCAGTTTTACAAAAACGACAATATTCTGCTTTTTTACCTAATTCATTAAAAGTTGCTTGTTCTGATAAACAAACAATACAAGTTTTTCTTCTAACTACAATCATACCAGGTTCTTTACATTTTTTACAATATTCTGCTACTAATCCTTCATAGTTTATAGAAGGTTGTGCACTTCCACATTTACATTTTTTATGTCTTACATTAACCATATCATCTTCTTTACATTGAGAACAATATTTTGCTTTTAGACCTTCATAATTAAAACATGGTTTTACTTTTTTACATTTAATACAATTTTCTTTAACTACATCAACCATGCCTTCAAGACGACATTTTGAACAATATTCTGGTTTTAATCCTTCATAATTAAAATGTGGTCTGAATTTACCACATTTACAATTTTTATCATTAACATTTATCATTCCTTCTTCTCGACATTCTTTACAAAAATTTGCTTTTAAACCTTCATAATTATATGTAGGTCTAGCTTTACCACAATCACATAACTTACAAACTAAATTTACCATTTTTTCTTCTTTATGTTTAGAACAAAATCTAGTGCCATAACCTGGGTAACCAAAAGAAGCAATTAAGGTGCAACCACCTTCAAATAAACATTTTTTATGAGGCATTTTATTTATATATTATTATAAGAAAATATTTTTAAGTAGTTTGATATCAAAATATATAATTCCTAAATATTTTCAATTTTTTCTTTTTCCTTTTCTAACTTTGTCTTTTTATTTAAATAAGCTGTTCGCGCATATTCTTTTATTTTGTCTGGATTTTCTTCTTTAATTAGTTTTTTTCTTTCTTGTGCTTTTTGTTTAATTAGTTCTTTATTTTTTTCATAATATCTTTTTTTACTATCATTGTTGGTATATTTATGTAAATGTTCCTTAACTTCTTCTAACTCTTTACGTAACAAAGAATTTTCTTCTTCTAACTGTTTATTGCGCTCAGCTAAATCCATATTTTATAATCTATATAAGTATTTATATAAATTATATTTTAAATTAAATTATTTTTCAATTTTAAATAATACTAACAACAACAAATCCAATACAATATAATAAGTAAATTAGTCCGCCAATATATAACAAATTATAAATCTTATATAAAAAAATATTATTACTAGTAGCTTCTATTTTTTTTAAAGGATTAAAGTCTTTATTATAAATAAAATCTAACAAAATTTCATCAGGAAAACTTTTATCTACTTTACGCAAAAACATTGAATACTTATTTTCTTTAAGACCAGTAGTAATTATTTCTATATCTTTTTGTAGATTAATATCATTAGTAAATGTATATGGACTAGTTGGGTTAGGCATTCGCGACCAATCTGTTACTGTTGTACTTTCATTTATAACTCTATCAGAATCCAATTGTTTATAACTTTGTAATACAATAGCAAACAAACTTTCGTTAGCTAATCCGCCACCACAAACGGTTTTATAAATGCTATGTTTTTTTGCCAAAAAATCAATACAACATAAAACATGCTGTCTTGTTAAAGTAAACCAAGGGTCATTAGCTAATTGATATTCTTTACTAAGCATACGTAAATTAGCACGTTTATGAATTTCAACATTCCAATATGCTGGCCTACATTTAATTACACTTTTTAAACAATTTTGAAAAAATAGTTGACGAAATTTTTGTGGACTAATAATTGGCACACAAGAATCTGTTAGCAAACAAAACCATGTATTACTTTTATCTTGATAATAGGCAAAAGATAATACAGAAATATAAGCAGGTACAACAAAATAGTAACTAGTTTGAGCAATTTGTTTTGGTGGTAAACTATGTGCTAATATCCAAGGCGACTTAATCATATTTACATCTTTATAATGAAAATAAACATTTATAATATCCTTATTAGGTTCAATCCAATCACGCCATAACTTTTCTTTATTTAAAATATGTGAATAACTAATAATAAAACATAATGCAACTTTGTTAGACATTTAATTAAAAATATTATAAGTAATTTTATTAAGATATATTTAAATTGTTATACTTTAACTATTTAATTTTTATAACAAACATTTTTGTTTTTACATATTCAAAGTCTTCACGTGTAAAATATTTAAAACTATCTAACAATTCTTTGTTAGCCAATATTACATTATATGGATTATTCATATCATAGTCTTGTGCAATATCTTTTTTAGTTGCTTCAATTATTAAATCTAAATCTGATTTATTTAAAGAATGAATTTTTGAACTAATGTTTCCCATTTTTCTATTATAAATAATTATAATATATTTATAATAACAATAATAATTTCAATTTTATTAAACTCCAATAAGTATTTTTCTTGCAATAACTAACAAACTGTCTTTAACTCTTTGTGCATCTTGATTATCATCTAAATTAATTAAATCTGGAATATCATCATAGTCTTCTTCTATTTCTACATCTTCAACTTTTAATATATTTTCTATTATATTTTCAATTACATCTTCAACAACTAATGTACCTTTTTCTACTACATTTTCAACTACATCTTCAACAACTAATTTATCTTCTTTATCTTTATTTACATCTTCAACAACTACTTTTTCATTTAATAATATTTGTGCACAACTAAAATCTAATTGTTCGCTATTGTAAATATCGCAAATATCAATATCTTTTTCTTCTGTTTTTTTATTAGTAGATTCTAACAAATTAACTTTTTCAGTTAATAAATCAATTGTTTTATTTAATTCTTTAATTTTATAATCATAATAAATAACTAAATTTTTTTCTGTTTCTAAAACATGTGTAGTAACATATTCACAAATATTTAAAATAGTATAAATGCTAAATATAGCTGTAATTGTGGCACCAATCATAATATGACTAATTGTTGTCATTTTTATATAGTTAATATAATATTTTTAAATTCTAATTATAAATATTATAATTTATACAAATAAATTAATTGTTATCGCTATCACTATTATTACTACTACTACTACTACTGCTACTAATAGTTAAATTAGGTAAACTAGATAAGATACTTATATTACTGCTACTATCATTATTTATTTGATTAATTAAATAATCTGTTTTTCTTTTTATTTCTTCAAATATATCTTCATCTAACACTATAATATCATCTATTGGTTTTATAATAATATTTGTTAGTTCATTATCATCTAAACTATAACTTTTAAGCTTTATATTATCATTATTATTATAAGGTATAATAGAATTAAATTTAATTTTGATATTATATTTATTATAATATCTTTTAAATAATGGTATCATTAAATAAATACACAATGGTAGACCAAATAACATAAGTAATAAAACAAAATCAAATACATCTTTACTAATTATAAAACCATCTATATTTTTTATAGGTTTTAATGTAGGTGATAATGTAGGTGATAATGTAGAAGGATAAATAATATTATATGATGTAGTAGTAATATTATAAATAGTTGCGTTACTAATAGCAGAAGCATTTAAAGCTGTAGAAGCTAGTTGTAAATAATTATTAAAAGCACCATTAGAAACAGCATTAACTAACAAATTAATAAAAGAATTATAAAGTGTATTTATATTACTAATACTATTGTTAGTTAAAGGATAATTAATAGATGTAGTGTATTGAATATTATAACCAGATAAAAGTGTAAATAATCTACGTCTACTAACAATAGAATAATTTGTTAGTTTAACAAAAGAATAATTAATATTCATTGAAGCGGAAGTAGCAATAACAATAGCTTCTTTATCAGAATCTAATAAATTAGGCGAATTTAGTCCTGATAATTTACCTACAGTTTTAAAAGTTAGTGATGGTAAAATAATCTTCGTAGGAATTTGTGTATTAATTGGTTTTATTGTAGGTGACAATGTTGGTTTATTTATTGTAGGCGAGTATGTAGGTGACAATATTGGTTTATTTGTTGTAGGCGAGTATGTAGGTAAGGGTGTTTCTAAAGGATGTATAGTAGGCTCTAATGTAGGTGCTAATGTAAGAGAATAAGATAATGATTTTAATTTTTGTGATTGATAAAAACTATATTGTGATTGATAAAAGCTTTGCGATTGATAACATCTATTAGAAGAATAATAAGAATATCCTAAATTAAAGTCATTTACAGATATTTTAATTGGCATTGAAAAAACTTTTGTTATATAAAATTGTTCTATAGCACTTGTATTTTCTATTAAATACCATAAAAAAAATATTAGTTTTATTAATTTCATATTATATAAATATACTTATTATAATTATCTTTAATTCATTATTAAACTTTTATTGTATTAAATATTAAATACAACTAACAAAATAATAATATATACTATGTTTCAAAAATACATACTAACTAACAATACATTTAATTTTGATAATTTATCAAATAGTGTTAGATTCGAAGATATTACAAATGGTAGAAAAGGTGCTAATATTATTGATGTAAAAGATAATGAACTTATTCCACTTGTTAGAACAACTACTATTTATAAACAACCATATCAAACATTTTCTAATATTCATTATCAATTAGTTAATGAAATAAAGTCTATAACTAACAATTATAGTATGAATTTAAATAATGCATTAGTAGAAATATATAATAATAGTTATACTACTATGGGCTATCATAGTGATCAAGCATTAGACTTAGAAGAAGATTCATATATATGTTTATATTCAGTTTATAATGAAGTAGAAAAAGACAAACAACTTGTTAGATATTTAAAAATACAAAATAAACTAACAAATGAAGAACAAGAAATTACATTAGAACATAATTCTGTTATTATATTTTCAACAAATATTAATAAACAATTTTTACATAAGATTTTGCTTAAAAATACTAATAATATTAAATCTAACAAACAATGGCTAGGATTTACATTTAGATGTTCTAAAACATTCATTAAATTTATTAATGAAATACCTTATTTTGTTAATAATATTAATACTAATAATAATACTAATATAATTATACACCAACTATATTTAGCTAATGAAGTTAAAAAAAAAGAATTTTTTAAATTAAGAAGATTAGAAAATAGATTAATTGAATTTAAATATCCAACAATTTATTTTACTATTAATCCTAGCGACTTAATTAAATATTAGGCTTTAAATAATCACCATTATTTAAACTAAAATGAAAATTTTTATATTCAACTACATCAGAAAACATATTTTCTTTATAATATAAATCTTTTAATCTTTTCACTTCTGAATCACTAGGTTCAACCATTCTAATTAAATTATTTGTTTTATTATCAACTATAAAAGTTTGTCCATTCTTATAAATAGCCTCTGTATTAGAACATCTAATAACATAACCCATTCTAGTAGGAATTTGTTCTACATTTAATACTGAAGGACAAATTTCATGTGTATATAATCTATTTGTAGATAATGGCATTATAAATACAGAACCAGGATAAAGTGTAATTTCAAATAATTTAACTAAATCAGAATTATTTACATCATCTTTTAGTTTAAACTTAAGTCTAGTTAATACACTTGTTTCCTTATAAACATAGTCGAAAAAATCTGTCGCTGAACGTTTACCGCATTTTTTAAGTTCATCTTTATCATAAAATGTACAAAAGGCCATGATACCACTCTTATCCATATCTTTTGTTTTATCAGAATGGTCTTTAATCTTAGCTTTCTTATTTGTTTTTGCATTATTTTCATATACTTGAGCCAATACATGATTTAAATTAAATGGTTTATCAAAAAAATCTTTTGCTACTTCTGTTACCTTATTAATAATTTTTAAATCAGTTTCTCTAAAATTATCAGTAGGTCCATCTAAATTAGATGAACATCTTAATAAATTAAATCTATATTCATCAACTCCTTCTTGTTTAACATTTGTTAAATAAATACCCTTTCTAAAAGCATTGGTTGGCTTATTAGATTCAGTTAAACTTTGAAATTGATGTTCTTTAATAAGTGAATTAAAATAATCAGTTTCATCATTAAAAAAATTTCTAAAATAAATACCAACATTGTGAATATTAATAGGCTCATCTAAACCATTTAATTTATCTAATAATAGTTTGTTTTCAAATTCCATTTTATAATATAGTATTTAAACCAATATCTTTATATTATTTTTTTGTTATATTTTTTAACTTAAAATCCAATAATTTCTAAATCTTTAATATTCCAATATTCACTACCACCATTAGGTAAAGGTCTTCTAATAATAAATGGTATACGCTTTTCAGCAAGTTCTAGTTCAGCAATTAAATAACCATCAATTACATTTTCAGGAACCTTTACAAATGGTGTAGCACCAGAATTAATTTGTTTTGCTCTTTGTCCTAAAATTCGTGCTTTTTCATATTTTGTTAAGAATGGAATTGTTTTATGAAGTTGGTCAATAATAACATTATTTTTATCTCTTACAACATTTGTTAGAGCAGCAATTTCATCATAGTTATGTAATACACATTCAGGATGAAAGTCCATAATATAATTTTTATTTACTTCTCTATCAAACTTTTGTAAATATTGTTCGCCAGTATTATCTTCATCATCTTCATCATCTTCACCATCTTCATTAATATTATAAACTAAATTTTTTGGTAATTCCTTAACTCTTTTAGAACTTGCTAGACTTTTTTTAATAATTGGTTCACCATCTTCATCAATTTCAATATCTTCATCAATTTCAATATCTTCATCATCTATTGCTTCTTCTTCTTCTTCTGCTTCACTTGCTACTTCTTTTTCTTCTTCATCTTCACCTACTTCACTACCTTCAGCTTCAACTTCATCTATCTCTTCATCATCTTCAATAAAATTAATAGTAGGTTTTGTTCTTTTTACAATAGGAGCAACAGACTCATTATCAGAGTCGTCACCTTCACCACCAGAATAAATATCTTCATTGTCACTATCAAAATAACTCATTTTATATGTGTATATACTATTATTATATTAATAATATATCTTTATATTATAAAAAAATAATTCAATTTTTTTATAATAATATTTTTTATTTTATTTATTTTTGTTCATCTGTCTTCCAAACAGTATCACAAGTAGAACATAAATATATATATTTCATATTAGTATCATCATATCTAATAAATATAATTTCTCTTTCAGCATCAGCTGTATTAGTAGCACAATCTGGGTTAGGACATAATACACGATTAATACGAGGTAATGTAGGGTCTAACTTAGTGTATTTATTAATAATATGATTAAATTGTTGTTCGGATTTCTTTAATTGTACTTTTGATACAGTAACATTATCAACAGTTAAATTACTATCTTCATGACCACAATTACGACAATAATAAACTAACTTATTTGTATCTTCCGCTGAGATACGAATATAATACATATTTTGACAATTAACACAAAAGTGCATTTCTTATATAATTAACTTATATATTATTTATTGGTTTATATCTATATTTATATTTTATAAATAAATAAAATATTTTCAATTTTTTATTTTATTGTAACATTTTATAACAATTATCTAGTTCTTTTTGTAAATTTTTATAATTAGCATTACATGTTAATCCATATATTCCTTTCATACTATAAAATTTTGTTTCTTTATTTTCAATAAAATTTTTTACTTGTTCATAATTCTTTAAAAAATGTTCTTTCATATATATGTAAAAAGCTTCAAATTCGGTTGGTAAATATTTCTTATTAATCATTCCACACATAGCAATAGAAATATTACTATATTCAATAATTCGATTATATGTGTCTAAATTAGGATTATCTTCTTTAATTCCTGGTTCATTTAATAATGGTTTATTATTTAATAAAGTGCATAATGTTAATAGTACACTATTAATGGTTTGACATGCAGACCATTTTTCACCTTCCCAAGTATTTAAAATAGAAACACAAACTTTGCCATTTGTATATAAATTTGGATTAAATCGAATATTTTCACCATTTGTCATATATGTTACTTTTGGAGGAGCAAAAGGATAATTTGTTGGAAAATCAAATGTAAAAAAGTAGTAACCTCCAAAGTAAGGAGTATCACTTGGTCCTACAATCATAGCATATCCTTTTAACATATTTGCTTCATCATGTATATAATAAATACCTTGTTCTGTTAAAGGATTTTTTATAATATATTTTACATCTTTTAATAAACGCTTAACTGTATCACTAGATACTACTTTTGATTCTGACATTTTTTTAATTAGTATATTAGATATTCATAGATTGTTTTTATATATTAATTATAATTAATATTTTATTATTTATTATGCTAATAAAGTTTTATAATTTTTTGTATTTAATTAACTAGAGATAAAATATTTAAAAAAAAAATGAAATAGAAATATAACATTATATTATATTAAACCAAAGAATAAAAATGACAACTACATCACATTATATAGACCTAAACGATTTCCTTATAAAGCATAAAGCTGATGAAACTGGTCCAGATGGTAGAAAGATAACTACACACACAAGAATTCCTGGAAAAGTTGGGGACACACCAATTCATGGTGGAGCATATAATATTCCAAAAGAAGAGCTAGAACAGTTTTATAACATATATTATGACTATGTTTTTGTTAAGGGTAAAAAAGAATATTTGACAGAAAAACAGATTGAGAATGGACCATTATTAATTGATTTTGATTTTAAATATGATTTTGATGTTAGAGAACGACAGCATGATAAGTCTCATATTCAAGACATTATTTACTTATATTTAGAGGAACTTAAGGAATTCTTTATATTTAAAGAAGATAAGCCTGTTGAAATTTTCATTTTTGAAAAACCTAATGTAAATAGGGTGTCAGATAAACAAATTACTAAAGATGGTATTCATATGATTTTTGGTATTCAAATGAATCATACTTTACAGATGATATTACGTGATAGAATTTTAAATAAAATTGGTCAAGTTATTGATTTACCATTAGTTAATCCAGAGTCTGACTCTATGAGTTTATGGGAAAGCGTAATAGATAAGACAATTAGTGCTGGTACAACTGGTTGGCAACTTTATGGCTCTCAAAAACCTGGACATGAAGCATATAAAATGACTTACCATATTACTGCTACAATTGATGAAAATGATAATGAATTTCAATTTACTAATCATAAAGTAAGTGAATTTAACTTAAAAAAGAATTTTATCCAATTATCAGCACAATATACTGGTAATCCTAAATTTGATTTAACACCTAAAATGGAAACAGAATATAATAGAAAAATTTCAGAAGTAAAACATAAACCAATTAAAACATCTAGTAAGCCAAAGACAAACTTTATTTTAGATGAAGAAGATGATACAATTGATATTTTAAATATTCGCAGTAAAGATATGTTAGATAAAGCAATTGAAAATATGTTTAAAGATTTACGTATTACAGATTATTATTTAAAAGAACTACATCAGTATGTAATGATTTTACCTGAAAAGTATTATCAACCAGGTTCACATTATCTTAATAGATTAGTTGCATTTGCTTTAAAACATACTGATTCCCGTTTATTTATTACATGGGTAGCTTTACGTGCTAAAGCTAGTGATTTTGATTATGCTACTATTCCAGACTTATATAATAAATGGAATAAAGACTTTCATCATAGACCAGATGGTGTAACAAAGAAGTCAATCTTATATTGGGCAAAACAAGACGCATTTGAAGAATATATAAAAATTAAACAATCAACTGTTAAGTATTTTATTGAAGAAACATTAGCTACTTGTACTGATTATGATTTTGCGATGGTTTTATATGAATTATTTAAAGATAAATATGTATGTTCTAGTATTACTAATAAGCGTTGGTATGTATTTAAAAATCATAGATGGGAGTTAGATGAAGGTGAAACATTGCGATTAGCTATTTCACGTGATATGTATGATGCTTATTATAATTTACAAATTGAATATTCTAATGAAATGCAACAATTTGATAATAATGATACTGCTTATGAAAATATTCAAAGAAAATTAAAAGATGTTAGTACAGCATCTATTAGACTTAAAAATACATCTAGTAAAAATAATATTATTCGTGAAGCAATGGCTATCTTTTATGACCAATCATTTGTTAAAAGTATGGATGCTAATAAGTATTTAATGTGTTTTAAGAATGGAGTTGTTGATTTTAAGAATAAAGTATTCAGACAAGGTTATCCTCAAGATTATATTACTAAAAGTACTGGTATTAAATATATTCCATTTGATCCTGAAGCTAACAAAGAAACTGCCGAACAAATTATTGATTTTATGGAAAAACTATTTCCTTTACCAGATTTATGTCGTTATATGTGGGATCATTTAGCATCTTGTCTTATTGGTGCTAAAAAAGAACAAGTATTTAATATTTATTGTGGTAGTGGTAGTAATGGTAAATCTATTTTAACTGACCTTATGTCTCAAGCATTAGGTGAATATAAAGGTACTGTTCCTATTACACTTGTTACTGAAAAACGTAATAATATTGGTGGTACTAGTCCTGAAGTTATTCAACTTAAAGGTATTAGATATGCTGTAATGCAAGAACCTTCTAAAGATGCTGTTATTAATGAAGGTGTAATGAAAGAATTAACTGGTGGTGACCCTATTCAAGCAAGAGCTTTATATTGTGATAGTGAAATCTTTGAACCACAGTTTTCACTTGTAGTATGTACTAATTCCTTATTTGAAATTAAGAGTAATGATGATGGTACATGGAGAAGAATGAAATTAGTTAATTATTTATCAAAATTTCTATCTGAAGGTGAAGCACATACTGATGATACTAAGTTTGTATTTCCTAAGGATAAAAGTCTTAAAGAAAAGTTACCTATTTGGGCTCCAGTATTTATTTCAATGCTTGTTAAACGTGCATTTGAAACTGAAGGTGTTGTTATTGACTGTCCTGAGGTTCTAGAAGCTTCTAACAAATATCGTCAAGGTCAAGATGTTATTAGTGGTTTTATTGCTGAAAAGGTTAGAAAAATTGTTGATGGCAAAGGTATTAAGAAGCGTGAATTATCTGAAACATTTAAAGAATGGTTCCAAGAAGGTTATAGTGGTAGAAAACCTCCTAAGTTAGGTGATGTAGAAGAAGTAATGAATAAACGTTTTGGTAATAGAAAGGGTGATAAGTGGATTAACTGTGAAATAATTTATGATGTAAAAGATGAACTAGAAGAATTAATTAATACTTAAAAAAGCATATAAAAAAATAATAAATAAAATATTTTATTTTTTATTTTTTATTTTTTATATTGTTTTATAAACATTCTTTTTAATTGGGCTAAAATAATTTAATAAATCCATTACTAATTTCATTAACCATTGAACATATAATGGAAAGAAAAATATTACTAAAAATAAAACAACTTGTTTTACTTTTGAAAAATCTGAGTTAAGAACAATTATTCCTAATGCAAAAATATATACTATAAAATAATATACTGACATTAATATTCTATACCAATTAACTAAACTATCATACTGTTGTTTTTCATAATAACTTTTTCTATCATTTGTTAGAATATCACTATTATTATTTTTTATTTTTTGTTCATCTAACAAATTTTTGTTAGTATAGTTACTATATAATTCAGCTGTATTGTTATATGAATTTAAAATACCATCATAATATGTATTCATAGTTAAAGCATTATTATATAATCTATCAAACTCTTTTTGTAACTCTTTTGCTATTAATTCTGCTTCTGCTTTTAAATCTGTTTGTAATACTTTTGTATATGCTCCTTCACCACCTACATAAGTATAATAGTTTTTTTTTGCTTGTGCCAATGCAGTAGGACCTTGCTCTATATTAGCTCTCGCATCCAAATATTTTTGTTTTAAATTAGCAGTATTTTTTTCACGCTGGCAATCAGGTCCACACATAACTTGTTTTGAATATTGGTCTATTAAATTATTTAATTTGTTAGTTGAATCTTGTTGACATTTTATTAATTCTGGTGGTACTTGTTCTCCCATTATATTATAATAATACTAATATATTGTGATATATTATTATAATTAATTTATTAATTTTTATTAAACACTAACATATTTATTGTATTTTTGACTATATGGTTGTACTGATTTGTTAGTTAAGTATGTACTTGGTAATGGATTATTCATAGCATATTTACTAAATGTCATATTTGCCATACTTTCTTTACTAGCACTATTTCCATTACTACTAGCAGTAGTAAGACAAACATTTAATGTA
>JACCDY010548921.1_pt1 | contig 19043 bp, 10 predicted proteins | sample 7446391 | NCBI WGS metagenome assembly JACCDY01 (sample SAMN15323451, study PRJNA562643) | freshwater metagenome | isolation source: river surface water | place: USA:Blue River Watershed | collected 2017-08-18
AGCCGGCACTGTTATTGTAAATGCCAGTCTGTAAGACGTAGTCTGATTTTTATAAACGTCAACAGTAATATCTGCAGCAGAAGTTCCGTTTACATTAGAAACTATTAGCGAGTTTATTTTTAAAATTTTTCCAGATCCGCTAGCGTTTGTTACTATAGCGGTTGCTGAAGTTGTAACCGCTAGGCCAGTTACTTTGCCGTAAATATTTGCTACATTAACTATATTTGGGTTTGCCATAACTAACCTTTATCCAAAAACTATAGCCATTGCTATGGCCTTACCTGTTGTTATTCCGCCACTACCACCACCTCCTCCAGTAGCAGCTGGAATAGCAAAGTTTAAAATTAAATCTGTGGAGTCGCCTACGTTTGTTACAGCCGCTGGAGTTTCTGCGCTAACTGTTGTAACAGTACCAATTGTAACAGTAGGTACTCTTGCTCTAAATGTTGAACCTAGTAGTGATCGTAAACTTGCCATTATTTGGCTCCTTTTAATGCAGCTACTTCTGCCTGTAATTCTTTTACTGCTTCAATAAGCACCCCAATAATGCCGCTGTAGTTAACCGACTTAAAACCATCAGAACCTGTAGCCACTAACTCTGGCAGTACTTGCTCTACTTCTTGTGCTATAACTCCAAGCGACGGCTTGCTATTTTCTAGCCAGCTAAAACTTACTCCATTAATTGCAGCGATCTTTTTGCCTGCACCTGTAATTGGTGTAATATTTGTTTTATAACGAGCATCTGATAGCGAGTTAAAGTTAGTTGCATTGAGTTGACCAGTACTAGGATTAAAATAAAGCTTGGTACTAGATACTTTGGTACTAGTTGCTGTACCGCTTGTTGCCGTTAGTATTGCTGGATAGTAGTCAGCGTTTGTAGTAGTATCGTCACTAACAGATAGTCCTGCGGAAATAGTAGCCCAACTAGTGGTGGTACCATTTGTGGTTAAGTATTTACCGCTTTGACCCGTTTGATCTGGTAGTTCCATGGGGCCTGTATTTGCGAACACTTCCCAAGTTGTACCATCATAAATAATATCAACTGTAATGCCTGCAACATCTAAGGTAAGATCACTAGTATTCCCTTCGATAGTGCTACCATTTCTAGCGACAGTTAGATTAGTGGTTTCCCAATTATTTCCGTCTGCTATACGCACATAGTTACCTGTGCTTGGCGTTGCAGGCAGTGTAATAGTAAACGTACCTGCAGTAGTATCCGCTATAAGTAGATCACCGTTAACAGCAGTATAGTTTGCAGTCTTTCTACTGTAATTTGAAACTACAGCTGCGCTAGTAATAGTAATTGTATCGGCATCAGTACGTGTAACTGTGGTGCCGCCAGCACCTATAAACTTAACAGTATCTGTACCGCTACCACTACCACTAGCATCTAAGTCTAGACCTGCTCCGCCAGTAACTGTACTGGCTTTTACGCTATATGTCGTATTTGTATCTGTAAAGCTGGCGGTACCTGTGGATACGCTTGCTGCAGTAACGTGACCAAAATCATCAAAAGTAAAACTAATGTCTTGGATAAAAGTGTTACTGCTATTGTCAGAGGTTAAATTAGAAACAGTGGATGTGTCTGCGTGGGCAATAGTTACGCTGCCAGCACCTTCTGTAATTGCTACACCACTGCCGTCTGTTAAAGTAGCATTTTTCCATACGCCAGCTGTTTGGTCACGAATCAACAGTTGTCCATTAGCAGGACTACTTACTAGCACGTCGTGAAGTTCTTCTAACTCCCAGCCGTTGTTGATATTAATAAAGATTCGGCCGCTGCTTGCGCTTACATGCAGTACCCAGCCAATGAATACTGTGTGGGCAGGAGCGCTTGGTCGTGTAGCTGTAAGACCACCAGCAGTTTGTGAGAGATAAATATGGTTTCCTGCTGTAAAAGCACTTGTATCTACTCCGCTCACAATACCAAAAGTACTTACAATACCTTCAGCACCATTAGCTATTGCTTCTGCGGCAACTCCCAGGGTGGCTGCACTAAGTGGCTCGGTATCGGCATCTGCTAGTACAACACTAGGACGCTGGCCTTGTGCACCAGTCACAGCAACTACAGCACCCTTAGCAATAGTTGTTCCGCTACCATTATATACTATAACAGTATTGCTACGACCAATAGGTAAATTTACATTACCACCAGTTAAGCCAACAACTGCTGTACCTTCGCCGGCATCCCAAGTAATGCGACCTACGGCACTTGCAGCGCCTGCTGCGGTATCAAGCTGCACGTAATCGCTGGTAATGTTTGCTACATCAAGAGCGCCGGTATCGCTAAGGGTAGCAGTACTATTTTGAATTAATTTGCCTGTTGTACCATCAAAGCGAACTAAAGCATTATCAGTACTGCTGGCAGGGCCGCTAACGTCGCCTGCACCAGCAGCAGTAGAATTTTGCCACTTACCTGTACTACTGTTATAAGTTAAGTTTTGTCCGTTAGTAGGGGAAGTAATAGCAACATCGCCCAAACCAGAAAGATTACCAGCACCAATAGTAATAATATTATCACTACCGTCACGTGTGTAAAGCTTTTTGTCGGCAGTATTCATAGCTATTTCATACTGCTCAATATTTGCTGTTGTTGGAGGTGTATTAGGTAACGCCGAGCGTCTTGGTTTAATTTTTGCTGTTGCCATTAATTTCTCCTGCCTATAGAGATAGGCGCTTTGTGGATTTTAAAAATGGGCCTATAGAGATAGGCCCTTTATATTAAGAGGCGTAAGTTCCGCCGTCAACTTCGCTGATGGACACCGCACCAGCGCTAACACTGAAGTTTGTGCTGTCAAAACTAGCTAAACCAACTTGTGCAGTTGTAGCAATTTGAATGTTTGTGTTGCTGGCAGCAGTTAATCGACCCTTGCCATCAACGGTAAAAGTAGCGACCTGAGTAGCGCTGCCGTAACTGCCGGCCGTTACTGCGGTATTAGCTAGGGTAGCTGTACCTGTTACGTTTGCAGTGCCGTCAAAGCTACCACTTGTGTACGTAACATCGCCGGTTAAACTGATTGTACGGCCGGTTGCTAAGGCAGTTGCTGTACTTGCGTTACCTGTTAAGGCACCTGTTACGTTACCATATACACGACCAACGTTTAAGTCTTTGTTTAGGTTCCAGCGGTCATCGGCACTTGTGTATGTTAGTGTTGCATTAGCCCCACCTACAGTTAAGCCAGCACCGTTAGCCGCAGCTGCACTGGCAGCATTTTTAGCAACAGTAATATTTAAGTCTGCAACTTCAATTGTTGTAGAATTAACAGTAGTTGTTGTACCCTGAACCGTTAAGTTACCTGCAATAACAACTGTACCTGTATCATCGCCGTGTGTAGCAGGGTCAATTGTAAAAGTGCTAGGGCCGCGTAGGTAGCCAGTTAGTGTTGCATTGTTAAATGTTACGTCGCTGGTAGTAGCAACTGCTTGACCGATAGCAAAACTTACTTGGTTGTTAGTAACAGTTGTAGTTACACCTGTACCGCCTGCAAATGTAAGTGTGTCTGTACCAAGTGCAACTGCATCAGTACCTGTTCCACCAGCAATATTTAAAGTAGTGCTAATTGTTGCAGTTGAAACTGCGGTTACTAAGCCCTTAGCATTTACAGTAACTACTGGAATTGCTGTGCTGCTACCATAAGTACCTACACTACTATTAACGGTAGCTAAAGTTGCTGTGCCTGTTACGTTGCCGGTACCATCAAAGCTACCACTTGTGTAGGTAACATCGCCGGTTAAGCTGATTGTGCGGGCAGTTTGAAGCGCAGTCGCTGTACTAGCATTTCCACTCAGTGTGCCGGTGATTGTGCCTGCATTAAAATTACCACTAGCATCACGCTTTACAATAGTGTTGGCGGTGTTTGCATTTGTTGCTGCACTTACCATATCGGTAAAGTACTTACCGCCAATTACAACGTGGTTTGCCGCATTACCGCTAGTTTCTGTACCCATACCAATGTACAGGCGATCTCCACCATTACTACCGTTATCAGCAAGTGCGCTGTAGGCTAATTCGCCGGCAGCTAGTGTGCTTGGATTGCCGGCAACTGTGGAACGTTTGATTCTGATAATAGAAGCCATATTCTATTCCTTTTAAAATTCACCGCAATCAACCTGCTGCTGATTCAGTAGTGTTTTTGATATCCATTTTTGTGAGTTAGTGTCGTACACCAACACACTGCCGCTTGTTAAGCTGGTTAAATTTACGTCCTCAAGCTCTGCAATAGTAGAAGCGCCTCGATCACCTTTTGGGCCAAGTAGTCCAGTTACTATTACTTCGCGAGTTTCTGGTTGGGAAACTACTACTTGTGTTTCCGTGACCAATACTTTTTCTACTTCTGCTGTCATTATCTGGTCACCTCGCGAACTAAGGTAATGCTGCCAGAAGCTAGTGCAGTTACTTCACCACCACTAATTAATTCCAAATCATACACAGCCGCCTTAAACGTAAATGTTTGAGTAGTTTCGTCTGGTATATACATGGTGATAGTTTTTGCCACATTGTCTAGCAAGATGCCACCATTTTCTGTGGTTAGACTGTGCAGTACGGTATCGCTGTCTAGCTTAGCGCGAATCTGCATACGAGCAGTATATCCAGTAAGCTGAACTGGTTGATTGTATTCTAGCACCCCTCCACTGGTGTAGGTGCTAAAGCCAAGACTATTAATCTGGTTTAGGGTTACTGTATCCGTTGTTTTATCGGTAACAGTTTGATAATCTAGTTGGTTAATTTCTTTCATACCGCCGGCACCAACCACCTTAACGCGCCAGCCTAGTGGAGCAGCGTGATTGACTGCTGTAATTACCACGGGTGCACTTTTTGTAATATTTGTAATTGGTACGTATACTTTTGTAGACGATTCCCAACGCAATACTTGACGAAAAGTGCTGCCCTGATATATTTTTAAATTTAATTTAACTGGTGAAGTCATAATTAAACCTTTCTTCTGGAAGTTGCTTGTCGCAACACGCTAACTTCATCAGTTAGGGCCGTGATCTCAGTTTGTAGACGTTGATTTTCTACGGTCAAGTTCTGCAGCTGCTTGTTAAGCTGTATAATTTCTTGGTGGAGCCTTCCCAGCTCCTCGCTAAGAGCCGTATTCTGCTGGCTCATACGCTCCAGCTCAGACTGCATAAGAACTATTATATTAGTTTCTGCGCTAGTCGCTCGCCAATCTTTCAATAGTTTCTGAGCACCGACGCTAACACCAATAACTGCTAAAGCAACCACTCCTAGTACTTGAATAATTTGTTCTGCGCTTACTTCAAACATTCGCATAACTCCTTGCTAGTAGCAGTTTATATTATTAAAACTAATGGTTTATTACTTTCTGTGATCTATTAGAGCAAAGCTCTTGTCAAGAAAATTTTTAAACACCTCTGTGATTCTTGTATATTATATCACAGGGGCAGGCAGTTGTCAACATAAAAAAATACCCAGCCACAAGGACTGGGTACTTTAATTTAAGCTAATTTTTGTTTGAGTTCTTCAATCTCACGTTGTAGTTGCAGCACTACTTTTGCTAACTCTACAGCACTCACCATGGCAGCTGCACCATAATTAACGCTTAGCATACCTTCATCGTCAGTAAGTACTGCTTCTGGTAATACTTGCTGTAAACTTTGAGCGCTCACACCCACATGCCTTACGTCTATGTCTTTACGTAAATAAGACCCTGACTTTATGTTAGCTAAATCGTGTACAAACGTACTGTGTAAGGGCTTCCAATCTGTTTTTACACGTTCGTCAGAAAAGGCAGTAACGTTACCAGATACTACTAAATTATTAGCACTATCTGTATACCATCTTGATCCGGTAGCCGTATCATACAGCCCCAATGTTTTTGCTGTATTATTTAAATGATAGAAATACGCCGCACCAGTACCACTTAGTCGTGTAAATCCAAACTGAATTTCTGAATCTGTGGCAGCAGGTAATTGTACAAATAGTGATGAGGAAAACGCTTTTAAACCTCCAATAGTTTGGTCGCCAACAGTATATACACCGTTTGTAACTGTTGCAGCATTGTTTGCTACTACTGCAGAACCTGCTGTATTAGCAGAGGTTGCTGTATTAGCAGAACCTGCTGTAGCAGCATAACTAACACTTAAAGAACTAGCATTAACCCAGGTAGGTGCTGAGGCACCGTTGCTTTGTAATAACTGCCCGGCAGTACCAGCTGCAGTATAGCCTTGAGCGGTTACACTAGCACCATAAACAACAGCACCTGCTACAGGTGCTGTTGTAGTACCTGTACCACCATAGTCATATCCTATAGTTCCTCCGTTATATACAGTTCCGCTACCAAGTGTTTTATTAGTAAGTGTTTGCGTACCTGTTGTAGTAACTGCCGGTACACCGTTAATAGTTATACTACCAGAGCCTGTAGGAACCAAATTCAGAGATATGTTTGTATTACCACCAGCAGCAGTTAATGTTACGACTGCTGGACTACCTGTAGGAGCGTTTGCAACCTTAAGGTAGTTCATACCTCCGGCAACAGCATCAAACTCTATTAGTTTATTACCATCTGCATCATCAATAGATCCGCCATCAGCAAATCTTGGTCGTGTTAGTGTTTTGTTAGTTAAGGTATCAGTAGTGTCTCTACCTACTAAGGTTGTAGTAGCTGTCGGTAGGGTAATGGTACCAGTATTGATAATTGTACTAATTACTGGATTGGTTAGAGTTTTGCCTGTTAGTGTCTGTGTACCGCTAACAGTAACTACGGCCAGTCCGCCTACAGTACTGCCAGCAGCTAAACTTGCCACACCGCTAGTGGTTAGGGTAGTAAACGCTCCGGTAGTAGGGGTGGTAGCCCCTACTGTTCCGTTTATGTTTATTTTATAACTACTAGCTAGTGGATCGTTCCAGTTACTACCGTTCCAGGTACGCCAGTTTGATTCGCTTCTATCAAAACGTATTGCACCAGGGGGTAAACCTGTAGAATCAACAGCAATGCCAACTGCTAAGTCGTCCAACCTATTGTCAAGTTCTGTTAAAAAATTTACATAGTTGCTACTAATTGTTGGTAAACTATGATCTGCCATATTCTAAATCTCCTTTTTAGTAGCCTGTTATGGACCACGATACTATTACGCTAGGGTCTACTCTTTGACCTGACGTATCAAACGCGTATACACGCATACTGTTTGCATAAGTACTAACACCACCGCTGGTATTAGCAACAGGCATACTAACCGTATACACGGTAGCGTTTACTTTTGTTATTATGTATACGCCAGTAACGCCACCTCCGCTAATAAAGGCTAGTCTAACTGCTTGGCCGGTTTCTAGCCCGTGATCCGTAGCAGTAGTAATTGTAGCTATTCCGCTAGTTACAGTGTATGTTGCTTGTATTACATCGTCTTTAAAGTCGTATACTGGAATACATGCAGTAGTAGACGCACCAGTTAACACCACAGAAGCAATATCAACAAATTCTTTTGTGAAATTTACTATAGTGCCATTTGTGTCAGCCTTAAGTGCTGTCACTTTTCCGCTTTCACTTATCTGCTTATTATCTAGTTTTACAACTAAACCATGGATTGAGAATAAAGCTCTAGCAGCAGTCTTTTGTTCGACTACTACACGCACCTTTATATACCTGAATCCTGTGGCAAATATGTTTGAACTAGCGGACTCAGCGCTCCACGTAATATCATCAGCCGAGTATGATAAGTAAGTTTTTACGTCCAGATCTCCTGCACCACCGTCTAGTTGCGCATAGTCTAGCGTGAGCGTAACCTGACTAGATCCGATTAGCGTTTCAAAGTCTATGATTTCTTGATATACGCCGGTAGTTAAACCAGGCTGTAGCACAAAATCAAAACCAGCACTTACTTGATCCTGAGGACTGCTCCAAGAACCAGAACCTGCACCGGTTTGAAAGTGTTGCTGGAAAGTTTCCGTTAGGTTAACGGGTAGCACCACTATTTGACGGTTAGGGTCTTTTTTAGCATTTGTTAGTGTTACGGTCGAGATATTTGGTTGACCAGGAGGCCCCAATTTAGTCTCTAATGTACTAACATGTTCAGCAAAGAACTGATAGTTTGGTGGTTGCGAAACTTTACGAGTAATACTAACAGGGTCGGACTCGTTACCTTCTGTATCTACTGTCGCTATCCAGTAAGTGTATTCACCGGCAGCGTTCTCTGTTACCGTAGTAAACGTACCGGACTTTTCACCAATAGGAGTATATCCAGTATCCCACTGCGGACCTTTTCGGATAAGTACGTGCGATATTGGTAATGTACTGATTGCTGGTAGTTCCCAGTATAGCAAAACGGTATTGTCGATTACTTGAGCAGTAAAAGTATTTACATTGATAGGATTAGGCTTTTGTATAACAATCTCAAACTGTCTCCAATCCGAGTAGTTAGCTAACAAGTTATCTTGTGTACGAATACGGAAAACTCTTACTCCAACACCCCAGTTTGCAGGCAGTGTTATAGTATTTGATTTTGTAAAAGCAACTGGCGACCAGGTTTCTGGGCTGGTGCTGCTGCGGTACTCTAGTTCGTAACCATTTAAGCCAAACACAGGAGACACGGCGTTCCAACTTATAGTAACCGTTGCACTAGTTAAACTAGTATCCTGGAAACTAATAGAGGGACTATTAGGCATAGGAGGCTTGTCTAAAGTATATGCTATAGCTGTTGATGTTGCCGAGTAATCGCCTGTGGTATCAAAACCACGTATATACCAAGTGTACGTACCAGACGTTTTGCCTAGTAAGCTAATGCTAGCTGAATTGGCGTTTCCTGACCATAATAAACCAGAAGCAAAACCCCAATTAGCTGTATCAGAGCCGTCTACGCGTATTTCGTAATTACTGATTGGTAAGTAACCTAGTGGCGTAGGCGGTGTAGCCCATGAAACTGCTAAACTTGTACCTTCTACTAGCACAACAGGAGTTCCCGGAACTTGTTGTGGGCGTTTCTTTTCTACTATTACTTCGCTAGTCCAACTACTTGTATTCCCTGCCGTATCTACAGCTCGAACACGTATGGTAGCGCTATCGTCATTACCTACAACGTCTTTCCACTGTACCTCAGTTTCTACTGTAGTAGAAGATACGCGGAAAGTTTTAGTAGTAGCAATTGGATTAATATAGCTTAGCTCTAGCACATATTCTGCTATTGGTAGTGACCCTACAGCAGGTAGTCCGGCGCTCCAACTGAATATAGCTGTAGTAGTTGTTTTTGACAAACCATATCCGTAGCCTAGTCCACTAGGAACGGCAGGAGCAGGTAATGTATACGCTACATAAGCCCAGCTTGCGCTCACATTACCAACTACGTCGTAAGCTCTAATATAGTAAGCTGTTTCTACCGATGCTGGTGGTATTTTTACACTGCAAGTAATTGCGTCACCTTTAAACACAAGTTGACTAGTAGCCAGTGGACTGGTAGCTAGTACACCTGCCGTACGTCTAGCTGGCTCTGCATATACTTCATAGCCACCAATGTCACGTTCAGGTGAAGCACTCCAGTTTAGGGTAAGTGTTAAGCTTGTCTGATTTAGGGTCGGGGTAACAAATCCAGTAACTGTTGCCGGAGGTGTTGTTTTACCAATTACAGTATGTACTAATGTGCTTGACCATGGACCAATTGTTCCTACATCGGTGACGTATCTAGCACGTATTTTATACGCTACGGTATCCTGTACGTCACTAATAGTTACCGATCCGGTCTTTATAGGTATGACTTCACTAAACTGCCAATTATCGTTACTAGTACTGCTATTCAGGTCGTATTGAACTTCAATATGAGTTACAGAAACCGGTAAATCATTAGGATTGTTATAAGGTACTCGAATATTGGATATTAACGCTCCACTAGCCGTGGTTGTTAACACACTTTCATCGCTAACTATGTTAGCTGCAACTATTTGTGGAATCTGTTTAACAGTATTTATTAACTTTTCTGGTATTAAAGTAATATTTGGATTATATGGCGGAACATATACGTTCTGATTTAAATCAAGGTCGTAAAGTTCTGGACTATAATCAACTAAAGTTATTTTTGCTGTTAAATTACTTGCTGGTTCTATTCCTAGTACTATAAGTTCTTGTGACTCTCTATTGTTTTCACCTATTATAAACAGCGAATTAAACGTACCTTCGGACTCTGATAGTGGTGCTGTTAGAGTAATAGTTGTATAGGTACCTGTTTCAGTTATAGTAGCTATCTGCTTTTGGCCGGTTATTGATGCGTTCTCGTTACGCAATCTAATAACATAAGACAGCCCTTCTTGCAAGTAGACTGGCTCGTCTAACTCTAGTACAGTGCTACTTATTTTATTCTTTACTCGGCCTGTAGCAGTACCCCATAAAGGAACGTCGTGTGCAACTCGCACTAAGTCTCCGCGAGTACATACTAGGTACTCGAAGTCAGTACTAATACTGTAAACTTCTGGACGTAATTTTATTTGTGCTAAATGCCATGCTGCGTGATTAATAGCCTGAGATCTGCTAGTTATTCCTGGTAGAGATATTTCTTCAATAATAGCTGCCGTGGTTTCGTTGTATCCTTGATTATATACACAAACCTCGTCGTCTTGATAAGCCTTGTCTTGATTTCTAAAAACTACACGAAATGCGTCTGGTACTCTTGGAAGAGCTTTTACACCTTCAAACCCCCAACTGTTATGAGGAGTAAACATTTGCTTAATAGCAGTTCTTGGTCTATCAATAACAACTGACCATTTTCCATCAAGTAGAGTAGGGCTAGCTCTACCTGCTGAAGCTATATCTTTTAACGTATCTAGTACGCTTTTTTGTGAGTCTACTATGCCGTTATACTCAAAACCCATTTCTTGGCAGTATTCATACCAAGAACCAAGCTCTACTAGATTAATCCTACTAGAGTCTAAGCCCGCTATTCTAAACATATTTGCCGGATGGGTAAGCACGTATAGGAATAAACTTGCAGGATTAGATGTTGGAATCATCTCAGTCCATCCGCCTGTATTAAAGTCAGAAGGATTTGATCTTCTCCAAGCTAAGCAGATTGTCTGAACTATGCCATTGATTCCATCTAATCTACCGTTAACGTTATTAGTAGATAAAATAGAAAGTGCAGTTTTTGCTACATAGCAGCCCCTTGGATTAACAGTAGGAGGGCTGGCGCTGTTATATCCTGTTACGCTGTAAACTATTGCTTGATGGTAGTTTCTAGCTTCTGGCTCACTAGATCCTGGTGGTAAATCTACTGTATCTGGATTTGTTCTTTTTACACGTATTCTGTACTTACCTGGAGGTACGTTAAATGAGGAAATATAAGTAAATGCGTCTTTTCTTTGAGCGTATGCTTCGTCTACACCACCAATAGCTATTGCACCTACTGCACCGCTCATAGTGTATTGGCCACTAGTAATATTTAAATACTTTCCTGCTAATACTTCGCCCGTGCCTTCCCCAAGCTCTACAGTTGCATAGCTATCAGCTACGGTAAGGTTTAGGCCTGTGTAACTAGCAAAACTACTAGAACGATAGTCTATTATTTGATCTACGGCGTACTCATACATACATACTGCGTACAGTAACTTTGAGCCTGCTGGAGCTACTGGAATTGGTGGTGAAGATGCATTAATACCTACCTGCGTAGAGTACCGTGAACCGTCATATCCAACCAATGCAGATCCGTTTTTAGTCGGGGAACCTGCTCCTATTATATGCTCAATTGATCCGTACTTATTAATATATACTACGGTCCAGGTATATAGTGGTGTATACGTGTAGTAGTAAACATCGCCGTCCTGTATTTCTCCAATATAAGCCGACTTCGGAACGTTAAATCTACTAGCCTGGACTATGTTAAAATCACCCCAATCATTATACGGCTCTAAATTATCGTTTAGTCTTTGGTATTGTATAGATGCGCGAAACTCCGCATGACTTACACTTCCAGCCCCCTCTCCTTTGGTCTGTATACGACGTAATCCTTCTGGAAAATGTAGTGCTATTTCCAGTCTGTCCGAATTTTGTGTTAGTGTATACTCATACCAAGGATTTATAGCGTCGCCAGTTAATTCATCTGGATTATACTCGGTAGCATTAATTAACTTAGTATTTGGAACCAGCTGTTGAGCGTCTCTGGAGTATATACGGTCAAAATTTGTAGTGTTTTCGTTAGGCCAACCGTATAGCGTATGGATCTTATAATCAGAGTAGTTGCTTAATGGGTTTGCCCCGATTTGAATATCTGTTACCGATAGTGGACCAAAACCCCAGGCAACAATACTATTTAGTCTTGTTGCGTCTGAATTAGGATACTCTACAATTTGTTGAGCTGCTGCTGGTGGAGTAATTCTTAATTTACCAAGCACTACTGGGATCGGAGCATATTTTGCTATCTGATTACTGCCGCCACTAAATAAATTTAGTGCGTTAGGAGTTCCTGGATCATTGTTTTCTTTTGGTCTAATAGGGGCAATAGCATTAATAATCAAAGAACCTACTACCTGTATACCAATATTTGCAGCTGCTGTCCAACCGGCTACTGCAGTAGAACTAACAATAGTTTCTCCCAGCAAACCCATCGTACCTGCTTCTACAGAAGCTGCTGTTGCTGCTTCTGCCAGACCTGCACCAAGTCCAGGAGCGTACATGTTAGCAACAACCATAACGGCGATCATTAGTAACATTCTTAGGCCGTCGCCTTTGTCTGCTAGGATTCGGTAGTCTACTTTATCTCCGTCTTTTATTTTTGTAGTAGCCCATAAACCTTGAGAAACTGGCTCTCCGTTTAAGAACATTATATACTTGGTAGGAACTTCAGAGTTAATATTGTGTAAAGCTACTACTCTATTGTGAATCTCTTGTAAAGTACTACCTGCAGGTATATTTTCATTAAACGATTTTGCTTGTAGTGGGTGAGGTATAGCAGTTAAATTTGCAGTACCTAAATTTTCTGAATATTCATAAAATCCAGCAAATCTGTGTTTCCAGCTTCCGGAATCTAGGTTTTCAATTACAACTTCTATACCTTCAGATCTAGCGTGTATAAATTGGTTGTTGCCAATGTAGATACCGACGTGGGATAGTGTGCCCAAAACTCTGAATAGTACAACAGAACCAATTGTACCTACCTCTACCGCCTGCCATGAATCTTTATTATGGCTAATAGCGTATTCTACAGAATCACTATCATCTGCACTGCTGTATGTATCTGTAAAACTTGGAAGTTCAATTCCGAATTCGTTTTTGTAAACGAGCGCAACTAACCCCCAGCAATCTACGCCGGCCTCATCTCTTCCCTTGTCTTTGTAAGGGATTCCAATATATTTATTATACCACATTAGAATAGTCCTGGAAAATATTGAGGAGTAAACTTAAATGCTGGAAACGGCTCAATGGCGTAGTTAATCATCGACATATCTGCTTGAACAGAGTCTGCATTGTAAGTAAAGTTAGTTATATAAAAGCCTGGAAAACTTGCTTCTATAACATCAGGCGTAGAACTTAGAACTAGCTCTAGCTTTATTGGCGGAGGTGCACTAATAGACTTAATAATCGGTGTGACGTACTTAGTAACATCAGTAATTGTCATCAAACATCTAGGTGCACTAGAAGTATCGTCTGTTGGTAGCGTAATACTTAGTGGTAAAAATATGTACTCTTTACTATTAGAAACTACGCCATATATAACATCTCTATCCGTTTCTGTAATTCTCTGCGTGTAGCCATCTGCTATACGCACAAGCTCTTGCGTAGTATTTATAGGATCGTATACCGTTAGTAATGTTATAAGAGTATTGGAAGTTTCAGTACTAAATAGTGCTTTTAATGCTGCTGGAGATAGTGATCTACTCATGGTAATATTTCTAACTGAAGCGAGATTGTCCAGTATCCTGGTGCTAGATACTGTGACTGAAACAGCTGACCGTCACCTTGTGGAACTATACGCACTTCTACAACAGTGCCTTTTCGTGGGTGCGGAAAACCAAATCTAGTTGTGCCGTCTAATGTGTCTAAGACAAAGGTGGTTAGTGTATCCACCTCTGCCGTAGTCATTATATACTGAAGGGACATAGTATCGGGTCTTGCTGCTCGTCTGCGCATTTTTGCAGGCCCTGCGTCCATGCTGGTGCGCTGTATTAGCGCACCAACAGTTTCTTGAAAGCCTTTTTGCGGAGTTTGTGGCAGTGTAAGTGGCCAAGAAACGCTATATGCCATTTTATCTCCTTAAAATATTGGGTTGTACATTGTAGGTGTTACGTAAGGTATCTTGAGTAGCCGAGCCTGGTCTACTCATTTCTTTTGCTACCATGTCACCAATCATTACTTCGATTCTGCGATTGCCTCGTGCATCAGTAGTTTCCTTGGTTTGTGCCGGTGTGCCACTATTGTTAATAACCACAACATCTACTTTTGGTGCTTGACCAGCACCTTCAGCACGTACACCAAGTGTACCACTGCTATCGCGAGTTAGCGGCATAATAGCTTCTGGACCTGCTTCACCCATTAAGCCTGTACCTTGGGCAAACTTAAACATGGTTGGACTGCTTACTATTGAATTAGTAAATGCACCACCAGCAGCAAACTGGTGAACTGGCATAGCGTAATCAAAAGCGCCGCCTTTTGCAGCATAGAACAAGCTCATATCAGCACCGCTAGCACCACCTATACCTGCTGCAGGCCCAGTGCTAGTGCCTCCAGTAAATAGTGCGGTACCAAACTTTGTTAGCGCACTTACTACACCACCACCTGCCCCGCCTGTGTCACGGCCTAACATAGAATTCCAAAGCCTTGACATTTGGAAGCGTAATTCCATACGGATTAAATCTTCTAGCAATGACTTGAATAGGTCCTTGAAAGCAGTTTTACCAGTTTTTACAAACTCTATAATTTTATCACCTACACCATCAAAAGCCTGGCCAATTTTTTCTAAGCCTTGTTCTAATACAGGATCAAACTTTAGTTGTTGTTGAGCTATCTTTAGTTTTTCTGCACCATTGCGCTGAACAAGCGCTAACTCAGTGTCATAGCCCTGTACTGTAGCATCTTGAAGCTGTTGCAGACGCTTAGCCTCTACAGTATCTTGCTTGGCATTAGCTGTTGCAATTTGCTGATTAGAATCTAATATATACGCACTACGTTTTTGCTGTATAGCGGCTTCATCGATTTTATTTTGTAGGGAAATTCTGTCTAAGTTTAATAAGTTAGTACGTTTAGTATATAAATCGTCACTAATTTTTCCTTGCTGCTTATCAAGATCTAGTTGTGCTTGAGCATTCTCAACAGTAGCTCTTTGAGCATCTAGTCGCTGATTTTGTGCAGTTACTGATAGTTCATCCTCTTTACGCAAGTTAGTATAGACATAATTAATTGTTTCTAGCAGTGTCTTACGCTTTTCGGTTGCATCAGCAGTTTCTTGTGCTCTCGCCACGTCCCCAGCTTGCCTATTAGCCTCATCTAGTAATTGCTGTGCTGCTGTTTGTGCATCTGCCCTATCTGCCGCAGTAGATCCAGGCGCAGCAAATATTTTTGATGCTGCCATTTCACCAGCTTTAGCCGCTCTTCTTGCAGGCTCTAGTTGAATTTGCGCTTCTAAGTCTCGCTGTTGTGCAAGTAGTGGAGCTAATTTTTGAGCTCTTTCTTCTGGGTCAGCAATCAACTCAATAGGATCAATCTTTTGCTTAGTAGCTTCTAGGTCGCTCTTTAGCTTGTCTAGCGCTCTATTACTAGATTCTGCTAGTAAGTCTAACTGCTCACGGAAAACGATTTGCTGTTTTTCGCCTACTTTTGCGGTTATTTGTGAACTAATATTAGCAGCTTGACTTGCCACAGGCAGTAATGCACCTTGTAAGCTAGCAGGTAGGCTCTTTAAATTAGCACTACTTAATGCAGGTAATGCACCTCCCGGACCTCTAGCGGCATCTACTCTATCTAATGCGGCTAAATTATCCCGTGCAGCTATACGTTGACGATCTAAATCTGTAACTAAGTTAATATCGTAATTACCAGGGCCTTTGGCGCGCTCTTCTTCTATTCTCTTAGTATTTTCATATACTGTACGAGAAGCTGTTTCTCGCTGAATAGCTAGAGTATTTTCTGCTAAGGCTGTTACTAGCGACTGGGATTGCCTTAGCTGGGCAATATCTAAGTCAATAGCTCTTTGATCTAATTTAGATTGTAGCGATATACCAGCGGTAGTAGATTGCAGAGGCTGAGTAAACGCCTTTAAGTTAGATATATTTACTTTTTGTCCAGCTAGTCTAACTTGTTGGAAGATTACATCAATTTGTCTTCCAATGCTTCTTGCTGTAACTTTATTGACCTGATCGGCAATTGCACTAAATCTAGCTTCTAGCTCTAATCGCTTGGGCGTTAAGCTTTCATTTAATTGCTTTTGTAAAGCATCAAATGCTGGTCTATACTGATTTACTAAATTAAACTGCCCAACCGTTAGTTTTGCTGGATCTATCTTTAGTAATTCATCAAGATTACCGCCCTTACTAGCTTTATTAAACGTTTCTCGTAGATTATCTAACTGCGTAGTAACGTTTGTTATAGCAGTAGTAGTTCCGGACAGTTCTTCTTGTACATCTTTTGCTGGATTTAGCAATGCAACTAAAGCTTGCGCACCTTCTTGACCAAACAATCTTAGGCTCTTAGGGTTATCCAGTATTTTAACAACTGCGTCTATTGCAGGTAATACGTCACCACTAAGTATTTTTTGAAAATCTGTTAGTTCTTTGGTTGCAGTAACTGCCAATTTGGCTTCTGCTGACTCGTTTGCTATAGAACGAGTAAAATCGTCATATTGCTTATTTAACTCATCAATTGAACCAAGCAGATTTTTTGCACTTTTGGTACTGGAATCTAGTTGTTTTGTTAGTTTTGAAAGCTCAGCAGCAGCTAGTTTTCTAGTTGCATCATTTGCTCTTTCCATGGCTTCGCCAAATTGTACAGCACTAGAATTTTCAGAGATACCTAGTATGCCAGCCAAGGTGGCGCGTGCAGTTTTTTCAATTGAAGAGCCTCGTAGACCGTTAATTGCTGCTGTAATACCTACGCTTAACTCTCTACTAAGTATATCCTCTGTGCTTTTACCAAACAATCCGAAAAACGAATTGGCTAATTTATCTGCCCAATTACGTTTTGAGATCTCCATGTCTACTTTATCAATCGTATCTATTAGATTATCAGATAGCGAACTGACTGCAGAACTACGGGCTGTTAGGCTATCTATCCCAATTTGTGCTAGTGGATCTTTTTTAGACAAACTAGCAAATACTTTGTCCATGAATAGTGCGCTGTTACCAAGTGTGTCTAAGGCGTCTTTGGCTTCTGCAGCTTGTTTGTTATTTGCACCCATTGCAGACACAAATAGACCAATAGTACCTATAACAGCTGTAATTGCACCCACTACATTGCCAATAGCACTAGCTGCTAAACCAATAGTTGCAGCTGTGATTGTGGCAATTCCACGTAGCTTAAACAGTGTTCTACCAACACTGCCTAACGTAAAGTCTAGCTTATTTGCAGTAGTGTTAAAAACACGAAAAGCGTTAATAGGTCCGCTAAATGTGGCGTTATCGGCAGCATTTGCTAGAGCACGCATACGCTCGCTAGCTCGTTGAGCACCGTCAGATATACTCTGGTGTGCTTTTGCCATTACACTGCTGTTACCTGCTGCCTTAGTTAAAGCGTCGTTATATTGTACTTGCGCTTTTACAGCATTACGTAAATTATCTGCTTCTGCATTTATTGCCTCAGCACGAGCACGAGCATTTTGATCTCGTTGACTGGTGCCAGTTGCTGCAGCTGCTCGCGTATTAGCGGCTTTTTGTGCTCTGTCAATTGCAGCTAAGTCCGCACTTGTAATTTGTGCAGGATCTTTCTTGAACAGTGCGTTTAGTTCTTTGTCGTAAATTCTGCCCTTAGACTTTATATTAGCTATAGCAGAATCCATACCAGCTTTTGCAGTAGTACCAAGAGCACGCTCGTGTGCTTTTAGTCTGCTTTCAGCTTGGTCTAGGTTGCTGGCCATGTAGTCTTTGTACAGGCCATAGTTTTGCTTGGCTTCTTCAGCAGCACTTTCGGCTGAGTCGCGTAGCTGATCTCGCCACTGGCCTACCGCTGGCAGCGCTTTGTTAACAAGCATAACCGACAGTGCGGCAATACCAGTTGCCAACGCTGTTGGTGACTGTGACAGTAGTGTGATTAGCGGCGAAATAACGTTAACAGTTTCTAGCACCGACTGCATTAAGTTCTTTAAACTTGCCAGTAACTGATCGTATGGGTTTGCTGGAATATCAATTTCGCCAAACTTCTTGTTTGCTTGATCTAGTACTGCTACTGCGAACGCTTGACGACGCTCAAACTCTGTTAAGCCGGCAGCAGTTTTGCCTAATGTTCTTGCGTAATCTTCTGCGGCTTTATCAACACGCACAAAGATACCTAATTCATCTAGTAGTTCAGGCTCTAGCTTAGTAATACCGCGACTTAAACGGCTAAGAGCATCTGCCATGCCAACACCAAGCGCAACGCTAGCACCACGAGCTGCTGTACCTAGCTTACGAATATCAGCATCACTCATGCCTGCTGCAGAAGCTTGTGCGGTTGCTGCCATTGCTTCACGAAAGCTAATAGCACCGTCCGTGGCTTTTACTAGTTCTTTTGATAACTGGCCTAAGTTCTTGCCGGTTGCAATACCTAGCTGATCTAAACCTTTGACCATGTTGGTTGTATCCATGGCGTCACGTAGTGCTGTAAAAGCAGCACTTACAGCAAACAAGTTAGCAGCGTAAGTTGCGTATAGTCTAACTAGTCCACCAAGACCTTGTGCTTGGTTTGCAAAATCTCTGGCACTTGCACCAGTGCTACCTGTAACACCGCGTCCGCGATTGTACTCTTGGTCGCTGATGCCGGGGTCACGAAAACCTGCGCGGGCAGCAGCCATGCTACCACTACGAGTACCTGTAGTTCTACTAGTAGCCTTATCTAATTCTTTGTTTAATTCCTTAGCTTCTTGTGTGCGACTTTTAATTGTGCCGCCCTTATCAAGAACATTAAGGTTTAAATTAATGTCTCCAC
>JACCDY010243511.1_pt1 | contig 19040 bp, 16 predicted proteins | sample 7446391 | NCBI WGS metagenome assembly JACCDY01 (sample SAMN15323451, study PRJNA562643) | freshwater metagenome | isolation source: river surface water | place: USA:Blue River Watershed | collected 2017-08-18
CCATGCTCGTTTTCTCCTTCCGGCGTCTTGAGCTTGCTTGTTCTGCCGCGGACCCTATGTCCGCCTATGCAGCCAGATATGCAAACGCCGTGCCAGATTAAAAACTACAATTAATTCAATGAGTTACAAACTACCACTGCCGTAAATTTCATCAGCGACATTGGGTGCGGCAAAATTTGTCGACTTTCCGGCAGGCTGTTGCCCCCCTGTTTGCCGCCTTGTTGCCGCCCCTTGTCCGCTTGCTTTCCGCGTCACCGATTGCCAGATCGGCAATCAACGCTGGACGGCGCCGAGGCCGAGTGCATCAGCCAGCGCGTCATATTCCTTCAGCAGTTCCGGATGGCTCGGGAAGAGCGCCAGCGCGATGCCGCACACTTCAAAGGCGTCGGCCAGGTCGAGGTTGCAGCGCAGCGAGCGGATCAGCATCGAATAAGTAAATACGGTGGCGCCATCGAGCTGCATGTCGATCAGCTGCTTGAGCAGGTCGACGGCTTGCGGCCAGTCTTCGCGCACGACAGCCAGCAGGCTGGTAATGGCGAGGATGTCTTCGCTTTCCGGGTACAGCGCGAGACCGGCATCGCCGAGCGCATACGCCAGCGCGTCACGACCTTCACCCATCAGCGCCTGGATCGCCGTGCGGAATTCTTCCGGCGTGAAGCGCGACATTTCCATCGCGCTGAAAGGCTGGCCGGTCTCGGCGAGGTTGATCATGACTTGGGCGAGGTTTGCCATTGTTCTGCTCCTGTTCACGTTAACTGTTGCGGTGGAATTCTTGCCGTCGCATCGACATCACGGTGATGCGATCGGTCTTGCGAGGGGGATTTAGCAAAAGGGATGCCAGAGTCCGGATATGCCGTTCCCGGATCGCGCCAGCCCTGAAATACGGTGCAAATCCCGTCCGAAACGGCAGTGCCTTGCCGCAGCGGTGACGAATTGCCGCCAATGCGGCAAAGACTTTGCCGCCCCTGCCGCGCCGCGTCGCTCGGCCAGCGTCGACATCACGACAACGATGGGCATGAATCCTGCTCATTCGAGGCCACAACAAACCGCATGCGTCACGCGTGCCTCTAACAGCGAGAACATCACCATGGCATTGACTACCCGCTCGACCGTCGCAAACCGGAACCGGCCAGCTGCCTTTGCACCAGTCGCCGATGCATTTCAGCGAGCGCTGAAGCAGCATCAGCAAGGCGAGCTCATCGATGCCGAGGCCGGCTACAAGGCAGTGATCAGGCGTGAGCCGAAGCACCTGCATGCCAATTACCTGCTGGGCCTGATATATAGCCAGACAGCGCGGCCGCACGAAGCCATCCGGCAAATCAACGGCTACCTGCAAAACTGCCCGAACGATTACCAGGCGATCTCTGCGCTCGCGCTCGCGTACTTCGATATCGAGGATTTCGAGCGCGCCGCCCAATTGCTGGAACGCTCGCTGGGCCTGAACGCCAACGCACCGCATACCTGGTACAACCTCGGCAAGGCGCGCTTCGCTCTCGCCCGCCATGAAGCAGCGATCGCTGCCTATGCACAGGCCTTGCAGATGGAGCCCGGTTATGCAGATGCCGCGATCGGCAAGGCCACTGCAGAACGCGAAATCAAACTGTATGACAAGGCCGAACAGACGCTGGCAGCCGCCATCGTCCACGCGCCTATGGATGCCGGACTCCACTTCCATTACGGGAATGTGATGCGCGACTTGCATGCGTACGACGCCGCGCACGATGCCTATGGCGCGACGCTCGCGCTCGATCCGCACTACCGCGACGCCTGGGTCAATTACGCGACCACCTGCAAGGACCTGGACCGGGCGGCCGAAGCACTGGATGCCTATGATCGCGCGCTGGCGATCGACCCCGACAATGCGGACGCCAGTTACAACAAGTCGCTCGTCCTGCTGTCACAGCTACAGATGCAAGCCGGATGGAAGCTCTATGACAAGCGCCTCAAAAGCGAAGCCAGCGTGCAACGCTTCGTCGGCGGCCAGCGCGTGCGCCTGGCGCCGGACTGGGATGGCCGCTCGACGCCGGCATCGCTGCTGGTGATGGGCGAGCAAGGACTCGGCGACCAGATTTTCTTCTCATCGATGCTCGCCGACCTCGCAGTGCAAGTGCCCGGCGCCACCGTATGTGTCGACCCGCGACTGGTGCCGCTGCTGCAGCGCTCGTATCCTGCGTTGCGCTTCATCGATGGTTCACAGCTCGCCGAGCAGTCCTGCGATGCCCAGATTTATCTTGGCAGTCTCGGCGGGCTGTATCGCCCTGACACCGCTTCACTGGACCAGGTGCCAACGGCTTACCTACGCGCCGATGCGCAACGTGCGGCTGCACTGCGCAAGCGCATCCACCGCGAGGGCCGCCTGACTTGCGGCCTGTCGTGGGTCAGCAAGAATGACCAGCTCGGGGCAGGAAAAAGCCTGGCGCTCGAAGCCCTGCTGCCGGCGCTCGCCCATGAGGGCATCGACTTCATCGACCTGCAGTACGGCGATCATGGTGCGGAGCGCGCAGCATTCGAAGCCGCGCACGGGATTCATATTCAACACCTCGACGATATCGACTGTACCCACGACATCGATGGCCTGGCCGCACTGGCCGATGCCTGCGACCTCGTACTGACCGTGTCCAATACCACCGCGCATCTTGCCGGCGCGCTGGGCAAGCCGACCATCGTGATGCTGCCCGATGCCGCAGCGCGCCTGTGGTACTGGCCAGCCGACGGACTGAAGAGCCCGTGGTATCCGTCAACCTGCCTGTTCCACAAATCCGGCGCGCACGGATGGAATAACGTCGTCGATGCGGTCGCACTGACGCTGGCCGGAATTTGCTGACGTGGGTCTTGCATTGACCAAAAGGCAGCCGCGCGCGATGGACAATGCGCTGTCGCTGCTGGCCGCCGGCCGTGCAGCCGAAGCGCTGGCTGAATTCGATGCCCTGCTGCGACGCGACCCCCGCCATGCCGAAGCTTGGGTGCAGCGCAGCCTTGTGCTGATCCTGCTGTCCCGCAATGACGAAGCCTTGTCCTCCGCGGAGCGGGCCGTGAAGCTGATGCCCGGCCATCCGGATGCCCATTCGTACCGAGGCAGCGCGCTGCTGCAGCTGGGACGCATCGACGATGCGCTGGCTGCGTATGACCGCGTGCTGACCTTGGCGCCGAAAGCGCCGGTGGCGCATTACAACCGCGCCAATGCCTTGCGCAAGCTGGGACGCTGGCAGGCGGCGCTGGACAGCCTCGAACAGGCGCTGCGGCTGCAGCCAGCCTATCCCGATGCACTGACCGTCACCGGGCTGGTGATGCAGGCGCTCGGCGACTTCGACGGCGCGCTGGCCAGCTTCGATGCAGCGCTGAAAATCAATCCGCAAGCACCCGATGCGCATTTCAACCGCGCGCTGCTGCTGCTGGCCACGGGCCGTCTGGCCGCGGGCTGGGCCGACTATGAATGGCGACTGCACTGGGCCACGGCCGTGCAGCAGGGCCAGTCGCGCGCCATCGGCCGCGTTGCACCGGACTGGCAAGGCCAGCCGCTCGATCGCCCCTTGCTGGTGGTACCCGAGCAGGGCCTCGGCGACCAGATTTTTTACGCGGGCATGCTGGGCGACTTGCAGGCGGCCGTGCCGGGATCAACCGTATGCACCGAGCCCCGGCTACTGCCCCTGCTGAGCCGGTCATTCCCGCAACTGGCATTCACCACGCCCGATCGCATCGATGCGCCCGCCTGCAACGCGGCGCAAACCTTCGGCGCGCAAATCCATCTTGCGAGCCTGGGACGCTTCTTCCGCAATGATGCGGCAGGGCTGTCGCACGTTCGCGCCGCCTATCTGCAAGCCGATGCGGCGCGCTCGGCCGCCCTCGCACAACGCATCCGCCAGCCGGGCAAGCTGACGTGCGGCCTGTCCTGGGTCAGCAAGAATGCAGAGTTCGGTGCCAACAAATCACTGTCGCTCGAGGCGCTGGCGCCCGTGCTGTCTTTGCCGGGCCTGCACTTCGTGGACCTGCAATATGGCGACACCGCCCATGAGCGCCGCGGCTTCGAAGAACAGCATGGCCTTGCCGTGCAAAAGCTGGATGAGATCGACAACTTCCACGACATCGACGGCCTGGCGTCGCTGATCCACGCCTGCGACATCGTCGTGACCGTGTCCAATACGACCGCCCATCTCGCCGCAGCGTTGGGCAAGCCGGCGCTGGTGCTGGTTCCGGCTAGCAGCTCGTTGTTCTGGTATTGGCACATCGATCGCAATGACAGCCCGTGGTATCCGAGCGCCGTGCTGCTGCGCCAGACGCGCGACGGCGACTGGTCGCCTGCGATTGCGACGGCCGCCGCGGCGGTGTCCGAATTCACTCGGGCCAGCTTGCGATGAACCGACGCATGCCCTCACCGCAGGCCGCGAAGGCGCAGCAGCTTTACGCGCAAGGCATCGCGTATCACCGTGCGGGCAATCTTGCTGACGCGCAGGCGCGCTACCGGCAAGTGCTGGGCTTGATGCCAAGGCAGCCCGATGCGCTGCACATGCTCGGCGTGACCGAATTCCAGCAGCGCCATTTCGATGCAGCTGCGCGCCTGCTGGCCGACGCCAGTGCGCTGATGCCATCCAATGAACTCGTGCACTTCAACCTTGGCAATGCGCTGCGCGAGCAACGCAAGCTGGACGACGCAGCGCAGGCGTTCAGGAAGGCTGTCGAACTCAACCCGGGCAACCTGGAGGCGCTGAAGAACCTCGGCAATGTGCTCAAGGAGCAGAACCGGATGGACGAGGCCATTGCCTGCTACGACCGCTTGCTCGCGGCGGATCCGCAGCATGTTCCGACGCTGTACAACAAGTCCATCGCGCTGTTGACGCAAGGCCGGCTGGCCGAGGGTTGGGACTTGTATGACTACCGGCTGCAATTCGCCCCGGTGCCGCCTGGCCTTGCAATGGCCACCTATGATTCCTTGCCCGACTGGCGTGGCGAGCTGCCGGACCGGCCGCTGCTGGTGCTGCCCGAGCAAGGCCTCGGCGACCAGATATTCTATGGCGCGATGCTGGCCGACCTGCAAGCGGCGGGCGTCGCCAGCCACACCCTGCTGGATGCCCGTCTCCTCGCCTTGTTCCGCCGTTCTTTCCCGGCGCTGTCGTTCGGCCCGGACAGCGAGTCCGGCACGGCAGCGCCGCCTGTGGAAGCATTCGGCGCGAAGATACGCATGGCCAGCATGGGCAGGTTCCTGCGCAGCGATGCCGCGGGCCTGTCCCGCGTTCACGCCCCTTACCTGCTGGCCGACAGCGAAGCCAGCACACGGCTGCGCGCGAAGATTGCGCAACCGGGCAGGCTGGTCTGCGGGCTGACCTGGTCCAGCAAGAATGCGGAGACCGGATCGCTCAAGAGCCTGCCACTATCGAAGCTGCAGCCTGTACTGCAAATACCCGGCGTGGACTTCATCGACCTGCAATACGGCGACACGGCCGACGAACGCTCAGCGCTCGAACGCCAGACGGGTCTGACGATCCGCCGCCTGGAAGACATCGACAACAAGAATGACATCGATGCGCTGGCAGCGCTGATCAATGCCTGCGACCTCGTCATCACGGTCAGCAATTCCACCGCCCACCTCGCGGCGGCACTTGGCAAGCCGGTGGTGATCCTGCTCGCGCACCATACCCCCCTGTGGTATTGGCACCTCGACAGCATGACCTCCCCCTGGTACCCGACCGCGACCCTGCTGCGCCAGCCCGTGCCCGGCGACTGGGACACCATCGTCGCCACGGCGGCGCGCATGCTCGGCGGCCTGCACGGCTGACGGCACGCACACCGCCAGCAAGGCGAGGCCCAAAGGCCGGGGGCGGCAAGAAACTGCCGCTGTGACGGCAAGGGCGGCAATCGCTGGCCAGTGAGGGCGGATGGCGGCACGCGCCGTGCAGCTGCTTGGCCTCGGGTGTCGAAATTCCCTCGTGGCATGCATTTTGCAGAGGTGTCTGCAAGACCACTATGGGAGCGACCCATGAAACTGAAAGTCTATGTAGGCTGGGACCCGCGCGAGGACATCGCATGGGAAGTGTGCCGCCATTCGATCCTGAGCCGCACCGACCCTGATCTGGTCAGCGTCGAGCCGCTGGTGCAGGCTGAACTGCGCCGCCAGGGCTTGTACAAGCGCGCCCTCGATACCCGTGCCGCCACCGAATTCAGCCTGACGCGCTTCCTGACCCCGACCCTCGCTGCACAGGATGGCTATGACGGCATGGCCGTCTTTGTCGATTGCGATTTCCTGTTCGTGACCGACATCCTCGACGTGCTGGCCGAGATCGATCCGACCAAGGCCATCTCGGTCGTCAAGCATGACTACCAGCCGACCGAAGCGGTCAAGATGGATGGCTGCATCCAGTATCCGTACCCGCGCAAGAACTGGTCGTCGTTCATTGTCTTCAATTGCGCGCACTCCGGCGTGCGCGCGCTGACCCCGGATGTCGTCAATGACGCCGAACCGGCCTATCTGCATCGCTTCAGCTGGCTCAACGATTCTGAAATCGGCGAACTCGACAAGGGCTGGAATTACCTCGAAGGCTGGTACGCGCCGCAATACGACAAGCTCAAGGCGGTGCACTACACGCTAGGCGGCCCGTGGTTCGACCACAAGATGGATTGCGACTTCGCCGACCTGTGGCTGAATGAAAAAGCCGAGATGGCGCTGGAAGAAGCGCACTCGATCGCAGCATGAACGGGCACCTGCAGCCCCCAAAGACGAATCAAGGAATCCGATGAACCGACATACTTTCTGCGCCTACCCGACCGACTGGATCGAAGAGCAAGGACTGGCCCCCATCTTGACGGCGATCCGCGCACGCGGCGTCGACATCACCATCGACCGCGGCATGAGCGCGCCGTCGAAAGTCGGCTTGTTCCTCGGCCATCACAAGAAAAACCTGCCGGCACTGGCGGAATACCCGGTCGTCATGCTGCATGACCTCGGCCAGGCCCACAACGTGTGGCCCAATTTCTGGGACAAGGAACCGTGGGGCGATTACAGCCTCGGCCTGCTGCCTAACCAGGCATGGAAATCCATGTATGACGGTTACTCGCATGCCGAGCACAAGCCGAAGAATGGCGTGATCGTCACCGGCTGGCCCAAGGCCGACGTGTCGTTCCAGAAAATGCCGGCACGGCCATCGGGTGCATCGCCGTACAAGGGCCAGCGCCTGCGCGTGCTGTACGCGCCGTCATGGGAATTCGACAACCAGCAGGATAAATTCCTGCGCGCCCTGGTTGACCTGCCGGTCGACATCTTCATCAAGCAGCAGCACTGGGAAGGCATGGGCCACCTGCAGCGCGTGCAGGAACAGGCCGCCATGCACCGCGGCAAATGGGCCAACGTCACGCTGCTCGATCCGAAGACCAAAATTTTCGATGCGCTGGCACTGGCCGATTGCATCGTCTCCGACGAATCCTCGACCATGGTCGAAGGCTTCATGGTCGGTTGCGTGCCAATCGCCGTGATGGACTGGAAGGTGCCCGACACCAATCCGCCGCGCGCGCCGTCGGTGCCTTTCCCGTTCATCCGGAAAGTATTGATGGCCGAGCTGGCACCGACCATCGCCAGCCTGACCGATCCGGAAAACCTGCGCGCCAGCCAGGCGGCGCTGCAAAACTTCGCGGAGTACATGCCGCCCAACCAGGGCGTCGCCGCGGAAGTCTTTGCAGACATCCTGGTCGGCCTGATCAACCAGTCCCTGCCCACCATGGCCCAAGCGGCCTGAGTTGCGCGAACGGACTGACCCCCAGCCGCTTTTCCCGACCGAGGAATACCGTGAGCCTGCCCCTTTCGAATCAAGCCACCCTGCCCCCCCGGCCAGCGATCCCTGTCGCGGGCCCGGCCCCGGCAGGGCTGACGGCATCGTCCGATGCGGACCATGCATGGGTAGCACGCCAGCACCAGCAGCTCAATGCGCTGCTGGCACGCGAGCCTGCACTGTCGCAGATGATATTCCAGGGACGCTTGCTGGCCGACCTCGCCGCGCCGGCCGGCCTGCATCTGTTGCATGACGCCGTCGATGCGCAGGAATACGACGAGATCGCGATGAACCATGGCATCCGGCGCCTGCGCCTGGATGACTATGCGGGTGGCGTGATCTGGGATTACCCGGGCAATCCGACCACGATCATCGAGCACGACGCCGTAACCGCAGCGCTCGAGCAGCAAGCGACGGCAATCACCGACGAAGTGCTCGCTTGCATCGACCATGCGGACAAATTTCCCGACAGCGACAGCCTGACCAATCAGAACGGGCTGTGGAGCTATCGCTCGTTCTATGACAGGGCCGGCCAACCGAACCAGCCGCTGCAGGCAGCCTGTCCGCAAACGGCGGCGCTGGTCGACAGCCTGCGACCCAATCTGACGTTCGGTTTCGCCTTCATTTCCATCCTCGACCCGAATACCACGATCGCGGCGCACAAGGGCTCGACCTCCCTGCGCCAGCGCTACCACCTCGGCATCCGCATTCCGGCCGATGGCGTATCGCGCATCCGCATCGGGGATACCTGGAAAACCTGGGAGGATGGCAAAGCCTTCGGCTTCAACGACGCCATCGATCATGAAGTCGAACACTGGTCTGCTCAGCACCGCACCGTGCTGATCGTGGACACGTGGTCGGACCATGTGCCGCCCGCCGTCATCGACGCCATCCGCCAGCACCCGGACCTGCTGAAGCTGGCCGTGCTGTCCCGCCAGGGCGAGTCCATCGCCATCAACGACTGAATACCAAGAAAAGGTAAAGACTAGCCATGATCAAGATGCCGGATTTTTCCACGCAGGCCATGTATGACGCCGAAACCGATTTTCATCTGATGATGAATGAAGAGCGGCTGGCGAAATTTGTCGTCCACTGGGAAGCCATGAAAATGGCAAGCCAGGTGCCAGGCGCCATCGTCGAGTGCGGCGTGTTCAAGGGCACCAGCTTTGTCCGCTTTGCGTTGATGCGCCAACTGCTGGGCGGGAATTTCTCGGCCAAACTGATCGCCTTCGATGTCTTCAGCGACGAATTCCCCGACACCAGCTATGAGCAGGACAAGGCACAGCGCGAGCACTGGATCGAAACCGCCGGCGCCTCGTCGATCTCGGTCGGGCAGCTGACCGAAACGCTGGAGCGCAAGGGCATCGCGAACTTCGAAATGATCGCCGGCGATGCCGTGGTCACGGTGCCCGACTACGCGGCCAAGAACCAGGGCCTGAAGATCAGCCTGCTGAACGTGGACATCGATTTTGTCGAACCGACCCTGACCGTGCTGGAGCACTTCTATGACCGCGTCGCGCGCGGCGGCGTGATCCTGCTCGATAACTATGCCGGCGAAGGCACGTCCGGCCAGAGCTATCACGGCGACACCTACGCCGTGGACAAGTTTTTTGAAAACAAGCAAGTCAAGATCAACAAATTCCCCTTCGCCGCACGTCCGGCGTACATCATCAAGGAATAAGCGATGACCTCTTCTGAACTGACGATCGGCAAGGAACTGCCCGGCTACGTGATGGATGACGCCAGCGGCGTCTTTGTGCGCCCCGGCGCCCAAGGCATTGGTTACCGCGATGGCGGCGAAGATGCGCTGCTGAATATCATCCAATCCGTCACTGACCGTTCGACCCTGTCGTCTGAACTGGTCCGACACATGAATGACTGGCCCAGCGAGTACCATTTCTCGCGCAAGCGCCATCTGGTGCTGCGCCCGTTCGAGATCAAGCGCGGCGACCGCGTGCTGGAACTGGGCAGCGGCTGCGGCTCCATCACCCGCCACCTGGCCGAGATCGGCGCCGAAGTCACCGCCGTCGAAGGCGAGCTCGCGCGCGCGGCCGTGGCCGCCAAGCGCTGCGAAGGCTTCGACAATGTCCGCTTCGTCGCCGACAACTTCCTGTCGCTGGATCTCCCCGAGAAATTCGACTGGGTGCTGATGATCGGGGTGTTCGAGTATTCGCAAAAATACGGAACCTCGGCCGATCGCCAGCGCGAGTACCTCGACATTGCGCGTCGCCACCTGAAGCCGAATGGCACGCTGGTGATCGCGATCGAGAACAAGCTCGGTCTCAAATACCTGAATGGCGCCGGCGAAGACCATAACGGCAAGCGCTTCTACGGCCCGCAAGATCTGTACGGCGACAACGACATCACCACCTGGGGCCGTGTCGAGCTGCAGGACATGCTGGCGTCGGCCGGTTTCGCGCAGACCAAATTCTTTGCGGCCTTCCCGGATTACAAACTGCCGAAAATCATCTTCAGCGATGACATCGACCAGCACCGCCATTTCCGGGCCGAGGAACTGCTGCACTACACCAAGAGCCTCGACTATCGCGGCAAGAACGAGCGCGTCTTCGACGAATCGCTGGTAATGGCCTCGCTGCGCAAGAACGGGATGATGGTCGACATGGCCAATTCCTTCCTGATTGCCTGCCGGCTGGATGAGCTGCAGGATGGCTTTGACCCGAACGTGCTGGCCCACTATTTCTCGGTCGATCGCCAGCGTCACCTGTGCACCCATACCCGCTTCATGAGCGGCGTCAATGGCCAGATCACCGTCATCAAGAAACCGATGGACGCCGACCAGCCGTCCTTCTCTGCCCCGATGTTCGTGACCACCGAAACCGGTGACTTGCTGCAGCTGACGCAATTCGAAGAAAAGGCCGCATCGGACTACTACCCGGGCCGCCTGATGGGCTTTGACATCACCAAGGCACTGAAGAAAGGCGATGCGGAACAGCTGAAGACATTGCTGAAGACCTGGGCCGCCTTCCTGGTGCACAGCTTCCAGATCTCGTGCCGCCACACCGGCAAGCGCCTGACGATGGCGGATCTCGAAGGGCGCCGCCTCGCGTCGGTCATGATCGAAGGCGCCGCCATTGATTGCGGCCCGCAGAACATCATCCTGGGCGAGCGTATCCATGCCTTCGACCTCGAGTGGCAATCCGATCAGCCAGTGCCTCTGGCCTGGGTGCTGAACCGAAACGCCAAGCACGCCGTGCGTCTGCGTCATTCGAACAAGCAGGTAATCCAGGTGACCGACATCGTCGGCTTCATCGCCGAGATGCTGGGCGTGACGGCCATGACGGAAGACATCGAAGAAGCCAACTATCTGGAAAAGCAGTTCCAGTCCGGCGTGGCGCTGGTCGAGCCGTCCAACATCACCCCGCTGACCGAGGCACTCGACCTACCCTGACCGGCTGCAACGATTACCGATGACAACGACGGGAGCTGCCTGCTGCAGCCTGCCCGTCCCGTAAAAAAGTATTGATGGGAGTCTGCTGATGGCAACTGTGTATATTGGATTGACGGTGGACGTGCTCCACCATGGTCACATCAACCTGATCAGGAAAGGCGCCGAGCATGGCGAAGTGATCATTGGCTTGCTGACCGACCGCGCCATTGCCCAGAACAAGCGCCTGCCCTACCTGACCTGGGAGCAGCGGCGCGACATCATCGCCAGCATCTACGGCGTCAAGCGCGTGGTTCCGCAAGACAGCTGGAGCTATGCCGACAATCTGCGCCAATACAAACCGGACTTCATGGTCCATGGCGACGACTGGCGCACCGGCCCGGACTCGGCCCTGCGTGCCGAAGCGTTGAGCGCGCTCGACGAGCACGGCGGCAAACTGATCGAGGTGCCCTACACCAAGGGCGTCTCCTCGGGTGCCATCATGTCCGATTCCATGATCATCGGCACCACGCCGGACATCCGCCGCAAGTCACTGCGCCGCCTGCTGGATGCCAAGCCCATGGTTCGCCTGCTGGAAGCGCACAGCCCGCTGTCGGCGCTGATTGGCGAATCCGTCAACGAAACCATTGAAGGCGAACGTCGCGAATTCGACGGCTTCTGGTCCAGCTCGCTGACCGATTCCACCGAACGCGGCAAGCCCGATATCGAGGCGCTCGACATCTCGGCCCGCCTGCGCAACATCAATGACATTTTTGAAGTCACCACCAAGCCGCTGGTGATGGATGGCGATACCGGCGGCAAGGAAGAACATTTCGAGCTGAACGTGCGCTCGATGGAGCGCCTCGGCATTTCCGCCGTCATCATCGAAGATAAGACCGGCCTGAAGAAGAACAGCCTGCTGGGCAACGACACCGCGCAGACGCAGGAAGACGTCGACGTCTTCTGCGCCAAGATCCGCGCCGGCCGCTCGGCACTGATCAGCGAAGACTTCATGATCATTGCCCGCATCGAAAGCCTGATCCTGGACAAGGGCATCGACGATGCGCTGATGCGCGCGCGTGCCTATGTGGCAGCAGGCGCGCACGGCATCATGATCCACAGCCGCCAGAAGCGTCCGGATGAAGTCTACAAATTCGCCAACAGCTTCCGTCAGGAATTCCCGACGATTCCCCTGGTGGCCGTCCCGACCAGCTACAACTCGGTCACCGAGCGCGACCTGCAAGAGCATGGCTTCAACATGGTGATCTATGCGAACCAGATGCTGCGCAGCGCCTACCCGGCGATGAAGAAAAATGCGCGCGCCATCCTGCGCCACGGCCGTTCGTTGGAGATCGATGAAGAGCTGATCAGCATTTCGGAAATCCTCGACCTGATCCCGGGAACCAAATAGTGATTGCCCCCTCGGCCTTTGTCGGCGCCTTGCAAAGACATGGCGTCGGCCTCGTCACCGGCGTGCCTGACTCGCTGCTGAAAGAATTGTGCGCCGAGATACAGGCGACGCTGCCGGCCGGCCAGCATTGCGTGGCGCCCAGCGAAGGCGCGGCCGTGGGCATGGCGATCGGCCATTACCTGGCCACCCAAAAGCCGGCGATCGTCTACATGCAGAACTCGGGCCTCGGCAATATCGTCAACCCGATCACCTCACTGGTCGCAGATGCGATCTATGCGATACCGATGGTGCTGGTCATTGGCTGGCGCGGCGAGTTGACCGACAGCGGCGAACAGGTCGCCGACGAACCGCAGCATGTGGTGCAAGGCCGGATCACGCCGGCACAGCTCGACCTGCTGGACATCCCCTACCGCATCCTCGACGCCGGCTCGGATCCCGACGCTACGCTGGACGAAGCCTTCTCCTGCGCTCTGGCATCCTCGAAGCCGTTTGCGCTGCTGGTGCGCAAGGGTAGTTTTGCCAGGTCATCAGCTGCTTCGTTGCCGGGCCTGCAGGCCAGCCTGTCGCGCGAAGCCGCAATCGAGCAGGTGCTTGCGGCACTGCCGGAGCAAGCTGCCGTGGTCTCGACCACCGGCATGGCATCGCGTGAAATCTTTGAAATCCGCAAAAAACATCAGCAAGGCCATCAGCGCGACTTCCTCGTCGTCGGCGGCATGGGACACGCACTGTCCATTGCGACCGGTGTCGCACAGTCACTGCCCGGCCAGCGCGTGGCCTGCCTCGATGGCGACGGCGCCTTGCTGATGCACAGCGGCAGCCTGGCGATGGGCGCCCGCTGCGTCGGCCTGATCCATGTGGTGCTGAACAACGAAGCGCATGACTCCGTCGGTGGCCAGCCGACCGTCGGCACCGGCCTGTCGCTGGCTCGCATCGCCGACAGCTTCGGTTATCCGCATGCGTGCCGCGCCAGCACGGCCGATCAACTTGCGCAGGCATTGCAAGCGGCGCTGCGCACGAATGAAGCCTGCTTCATCGAAGTGATCTGCAAGAAAGGCAACCGTGCCGACCTCGGCCGCCCCGACCGCTCGCCGCTGCAAAACCGTCAAGAATTCCAGTCCTTCCTGCGCTCGGTCACCCATGCATAAGCCTTCGTCCGTCAGCATTGCGTCCTTCGTCGACCAGCGCAACCACGACCGCCTGTTATTTACGGCGGGTCCGGCCAGCCTGTTGGCCGAGAACCTGACCGGCTTGCGTCCCTGCTTCGGCCGTGGCGACACCGATTATCTGGCCGCAGAAGCACAGGTGATGGATCAGCTTTCCAGCATGTCCGGCCATGCGCAAGTGATCCGCATGCAGGGCTCGGCCAGCCTCGCGCTCGAAATCGTGAGCCGCAATTTCCTGGGCGGCCGCGTGCTGGTCGTCGATACCGGCTTTTATTCCGACCGCCTGAAAGCAATGGCACTTTCGGCAATGGCACTGCCGGGTGAAGTTCGCAGTGTCGATGGCCTTGCGTGGTCAGAGCTCACCAACTTCTCCGGCAGCTGCGACTGGGTGATGGCTTGCCCGACCGAGACCAGCACCGGATTCAAGTTGCCGATCACGAGCCTGCGACAGCTGGCCGACCGGCTGGGCGCGAGGCTGATGCTGGACGCCACCGCGTCGATCGGACTCGAGGGCGACCACGAACTGGCCGATGTCATCGCCTACAGCTCGTGCAAGGGCTTGTTCGGGCTGACCGGTGCGGCATTCATCGCCTCGCATGCAGAGCCTGATTTTGATGTGGACTCGTTCTACCTCAATTACGCGAACCATCGCGACAAGCGCATGACGGGACCGTACCACGCGATCCTGTCGCTGGCCGATGTGTTGCCGCGCCATGCAGACTTCCGGGAAGCGGTCATCATCAATAAAAGAATTTTCACCGACAGGCAGCGTGCGTGGATTCCGGTTCCCGATACCCACCAGCCGCTCCTGTGCACGCGGATCAACCGCAAAGTCAGCAGCTCGCATCCGGCCGCTGTGCTTTATTCGTCCCGCTATCCGATCGAAGGCAGCATCGTCTGCCATCTGGGCGAGGTTCACCTCGGCCGCAATGCGCGAGGCCAGATCCTCGATTCACTGGAGTTTTCCGCATGAAGCGCATCATGGTCGACATGTCGGCCACCCTGATCCACCACGGCCACGTGCGCCTGCTGAAGCAGGCCAGGGCGCATGGCCATGTCATCGTCGCGCTGACCACCGACGACGAAATCGAAAAGAAAAAGGGCTACGTGCCCGAGATCGCGTTCGAGCACCGCAAGGAAATCCTCGAGGCGCTGCGCTATGTGGATGAAGTCGTGCCCAGCCCCTGGCTGCTCGACCAGCCTTTTCTCGACCGGCACCGGATCGACCTGCTGGTGCATGGCGACGACAATTCCAACCTGATCGACCATGACAAATTGCTGATCTTCCCGCGCACCGCCGGCATCAGCAGCACGCAGCTGCGGCAGCGCGCCAGCCAGATCCTCAAGGACAAACGCGATGCTTGAGACATCAACCGCCATCCATCGCAGCAGCCTGCCCGGCGCTGCGCCGGGCGCAATCATCATTTCGTTCTACGCTCCCCGGCCGGCAGACGACCTGCACCAGCTGATGACCAGCCTCGAGCCCTACAAAGCGACGGGCGCCATCGTCATCAACAGCGACCAACTGAGCGGCGAACCGCAATTCCACAAGCTCAACGGATGGCAGGCCATCGCCGCACCCAACCGTGGCATGAACATCGGCGCCTGGCAGCAGGGATTCCTGGCGCGTCCGAACGAAGATTTTTACTTTTTCTTCCAGGATGAATGCTTCGTCAAGCAGCCCGGATTTTTCGACGCCTGCCTGCGCCGCTTCGAGGCCAACCCGACACTGGGCATGCTCGGCGAAAGTCTGAACCTGAAGTGGAACCACCCGTGGGATGCCATGCGCAACAGCAGCATGAATTGGCAGGACGCCGACCATCAGGTCAATGGTGTGCCCATCCCGCGTGTCGATTACTACCTGCGGGCGCTGGAGCACATGGGCATCGCGCCCGGCGACAGCGGCCTGCATTTGCGCTCGCTGTGCTGGGCCTTCCGTGGCGACACGCTGCGCGCCATCGGCGGCTTCCCTGTCGGCGCCAGCAAGGGTGAATGCATCGCGGCCGAGATCGGCGTATCGCGCAAGGTCCTGCAGCACGGCTACCTGTTCGACCAGCTTTGCCCCGCCCCATTCAGCTACATCGGCCACCGCGAGTGGAAAGCCGATGGCAGCAGCAAGCACTGAAACCATGGCCAAGACAACGATAGAGTGGCTGTGCGCCGCACCGGCGAAGAACCTGCAAGAGCTCGAACAGAGCAACCTGGCCTCGGTGCGCTTGCGCACCGCGGTCGGCATCAAGGCGGCGCATGCACTGGGCATTCGCAACATGCTGTCCGACGGCCGTGCGAGCGGCGCCGCGCAGCTGGCCGTGGTCGGCAAGATCGATTACGTATCCGACCCGGCGCGCCCGGCACGCTGGCTGCAACGACTGCGACAGCTCAAAGCCGGCGGCGCGCACGTGATCGTCGACTATACCGACCACCATCTGTCAACCCAGAGTCCGGCAGCCGATTTCTATCGCGACGCACTGGCGCTGGCCGACACGATCCTGGCCTCGTCGCTGAAGCTGTGCGAACACGTGCTGGCGCACACCGGACGTCAGGCGGTGATGATCGATGACCCGATTGAAGTGGCCGTGCAGCCACCGGTGGCCCGCGACCATGCGCGCAAAACCCTGCTGTGGTTCGGGCATGCGACCAACCTGCCCTACCTGTTCGAATTCCTGCTGGATCGCTATCGATCGACCGTCGAACGCCGGCTGATCGTGATGACCAACCTGCATCCTTTGCCCGATCCTTATGTGCAGGCGCTGAATGCACCGCACTTGCAGAAACTGGAAATCAATGTGGTCCCGTGGAGCATCAAGGACATGGTGACCGCCGCCAGCCTGTCCGACCTTTGCATCATTCCAGCGGGGATCGCCGATCCGCGCAAGAGCGGCGCCAGTTCCAACCGCTTGTTGACGGCACTCGCGCTGGGCTTGCCGACGGCGGCCGACATGCTGGATTCCTATGCACCACTAGGTGCATATTTCACCGACTTGCGCGATGCAGACCTCGACCACATGCTGGACGAACCCGAAATCCTGTTCCCGGCAGTGCGCGATGCGCAGCAACTGATCGTGCGCGAGCACACGATCGTCGCGGCACAGCAAAGGTGGCGCTACCTGCTCGGCCAGCAGGAAAACGCTGCGACCTGACCCAGGCCAGTGGCCGAAGACACTGGATCCCGGCCTGCGCCGGGATGACGGTTTTTGGGGCAGTCGCGCTAAACCCGGTCGTCCCGGCGCAGGCCGGGACCCAGCGGCGTGCTGCTTGCTCCTGCAAAATCTCGGCCCAGCAATGCATCCATGCGGCGACGGACCTCGGGGATCGCGCTGGACACTGCCTGCGTCGGCGGCACCACCACAGGATGCACCGACGCATACCACGGATAGCGCTCCCTCTCCCCCAGCATCACCCAGTTCTGGTGTCCCAGGTACACCGTTGGCGTCCCGCTTGCGCCGGCAAAGGCCAGCACCGCCGTCGACGGCGTGATGACGAGGTCAAGGTGATGCATCAGGCCCAGCAAGGCCTCAAGATCATCTTTCAGGTTCAGGTCGGGCCAGCGCAGGATCTCGATGCCGAGCGCCTGCTCCATCGCTACCAGTTCCTGCTCGCAGTCGCCGTACTGCAGGTTCACGAAAACCGTGTCCGGACGGCTGAGGATCGGCTCCCATTCATGCAGCGCCGTGTATTTGCGGTTGCGGGTGGCCGACAGCTTGTGGCTGCGCCAGCAAATGCCGACGATGCGCTTGCCGGCATGGGCGGCGAGGCGGCTGCCGAAGCGCTCGACCTCGGCACTGACCGGTTTCAGGTAGCCGCCCAATCCTTCAAACGCGCTGCGCTCATTCATCAGCAGCGATGGCAGCGAACCTATCGGCAGATGGAAGTCATAGTCGTCCAGCAGCGGATCGCCGCCGTCCGGCTTGCTCATCGCTTGCAAGCGGACCGTGTACTGCGGGAAGGCACGCTGCAGCATCGCCATCAGGCGCGCCTCCGTCTCGATGATCACGCGGCCCTGCCCTACATCGATCCGGTCGAGCAAGGTGGCGAAGCGCAGTTCATCGCCGATGCCCTGTTCGCGCCAGATCATCAGCGTCTGGCCTGCTTGCAGCGGCTGCCCCGACCAGCGCGGCACGCCGAAGCTGCGTTCAGGCCGACGTGCGAGCGACAGCGGTACCCAGCGCGAGAAGCCCTGCTCATAGCCATGCCAGCCAGCTGACAGCTCACCCAAAGACAAATGCACATAGGACAGGTGGTATTCGACCAGCTCGCGCTCGCGCGCGCCAACACCCGGTGCTGCCAGCGCTAGCCGGAACGATGCCAGCGCAGTCTCATGGTCGCCGGCGTCGGCCGCCACGCAGGCCTTGTTGAACCTCGCCTCGAAGGCCTCCGGGTCCAGCATCAGGCTGGTGTCGAACGCGTGCACGGCTTCGGCCAGCAAGCCATTTTCGCGCAGCGCTGTGCCGAGATTGTTGAATGCAAGTGCAGAACCCGGCTGCAGTCCCACGGCTGTCAGCGCGACCTCGAGATGCCGGTCCGGAAGTCCCAGCTCCTTGTAGACGTCGCACAGGTTGTTCATCGCCGGCGCATACGATGGATCGATCTGCAAGGCCTGTTCGAGCACGGCACGCGCGTTGTCGGCTTGCTTCTGGCGCATCAGGCACAGCCCGAGGTTGCTCCACGGTTCGGGGTTACCCGGGGCAAGCTCGGTCCAGCGTGCAAAGATTTGCGCGGCCAGTTCATAGCGCGCGGCGGAAAAGAATCCGGCGGCCAGTTCGCCCATCACGGCGACATCCGGGTGATCTTGCGTCAGCAAGGCAGCGAGCCAGACTTGCGCCTGTTCGCTTGGCCCGTGGATCAGGGCAGTGAGGCTAGGGTGGTCGTTCACAAGGCAGTTGGCGGGCAAGGAATGAGCCGGATTATCGCCGATCGCCGCAATGCGGCCGCCCAATGAAAAAAGCCGGGGTATTTCTACCCCGGCTTTCAGTCAACTGCCTGACTCGATTACTTGAGCAGGGCCAGCACGCCCTGGGCGCCCTGGTTGGCCTGCGCCAGCATCGCGGTGGCAGCCTGCTGGATGATCTGCTGCTTCGCCAGATCGGTCGTCTCGGTCGCATAGTCAGTATCCAGGATACGGCTACGGGATGCAGACATGTTCTGCAGACCTTCGGACAAGTTGTTGACGATCACATCCAGTCGGTTGTTCATCGCGCCAGACTTGGCCTGCGCTGCCGACACTTGCTCGATCGCGGCATCGATCGTCTTGATCGAGTCGCTCGCACCCTGCTGGGTCGAGATATCGACCTCGGCAATCTTGGTGCCCTTGGCGCCGCCGAAGGTAC
>JACCDY010541194.1_pt1 | contig 19039 bp, 18 predicted proteins | sample 7446391 | NCBI WGS metagenome assembly JACCDY01 (sample SAMN15323451, study PRJNA562643) | freshwater metagenome | isolation source: river surface water | place: USA:Blue River Watershed | collected 2017-08-18
CCAGGTACCACTGCACCGTCTTGCGGATGCCGCTCTCAAACGTCTCGGCCGGCTTCCAGCCCAGTTCACGCTCGATCTTGCGGGCGTCGATGGCGTAGCGGCGATCATGGCCGGGGCGATCGGTCACATAGCTGATCTGCGCGGCGTAGCTGCTGCCGTCTGCCTTGGGGCGCAGTTCGTCGAGCAAGGCGCACACGGTCTTCACGATCTCAATGTTGGGCTTTTCGTTCCAGCCGCCCACGTTGTAGGTCTCGCCCAGGCGTCCAGCTTGCAGCACACGGCGGATCGCGCTGCAGTGGTCCTTGACGTACAGCCAGTCGCGGATCTGCATGCCGTCGCCATACACGGGCAGGTGCTTGCCCGCCAGGGCGTTGACGATCATCAGCGGGATGAGTTTTTCCGGGAAGTGGTAGGGCCCGTAGTTGTTGGAGCAGTTGGTGGTGAGCACCGGCAGACCGTAGGTGTGGTGCCAAGCGCGCACCAGATGGTCAGACGCGGCCTTGCTCGCAGAGTACGGGCTGTTGGGCTCGTAGCGGTTCGTCTCGGCAAAGGCCGGATCGTCCTTGGCCAGCGAGCCATACACCTCGTCGGTGGACACATGCAAAAACCGGAAGGAGGATTGTGTGGGCGCATCCATTCGGCCACAGGGGTGGCCTCCCACACCATCAGCCCCCTCCTTTTCTGTGGGAGCGCACCCCTGTGCGCGAACGCCCGCGTCGGGCAAGCCACTCCAATACCCCCGCACCGATTCGAGCAGGTTGAAGGTGCCCACGATGTTGGTCTGCACAAACTCACCCGGTCCATAGATGGAGCGGTCCACATGGCTTTCGGCCGCGAAGTTGATGACCGCACGGGGCCGATGTTCGACCAGCAGGCGTTCCACCAACGCCCGGTCGCCAATGTCGCCCTGCACAAAAATGTGTTGCGGGTTGCCTTTCAGGCTGGCCAGCGTCTGCAGATTGCCTGCGTAGGTGAGTTTGTCGAGGTTGACCACCGGCTCTTCGGAGCCCGCGATCCAGTCGAGTACGAAATTGCCGCCGATGAAGCCGGCGCCGCCTGTGACAAGAAGGGTCATGCTCTACCCAAAGGAGTCCGGAAATCGATCAACCGCTGATCGACATACTGCTTGAACTCGTCCCGGAAACGCTCCACAGAAAAACGCTCTGCATTCAGACGGCAAACATGCGGAGAAATAGGCGAGGCCAAAGATTCAAAACGCTCAATTGCCTCCGCAAGCGATTCCACGGTCTGCTCGGAAAACCATAGACCGGTGGCTTTGCTTGAATCCGCGCTGTCCACCACTGTCTCCAAGGCCCCACCTTTGCCGTATGCGATGACCGGGGTACCGCAAGCCTGGGCCTCTACCGGCGTGATGCCGAAATCCTCCTCGGCGGCAAAGACAAAAGCCTTGGCTTGTTGCATGTAACGCTTGAGTTCAGCAAACGACTGATATCCCAACAGCGTGACATTGGCTGTTGCCAGTGCGCGCAGCTTGGGCATTTCAGGCCCATCGCCAATCACGACCAACTTTTTCTCTGGCATCTGGGCGAATGCTTTAACGATCATGTCCATCCGTTTGTAGGGCACGAGCCGTGAAGCCGTTAAATAATAATTATGCTTTTGCTCACAAAATTCGAAGGCATCAACATCAACCGGGGGATAAATCACATCTGAATCACGACCATAGACCTTGCGAATTCGACGTCCAATAAAGCGCGAATTAGCCACAAAATGATCAACACCCGCTGCAGTTCGATAATCCCAAATGCGTATTCTGTGGAGCAACCACTTGGCCAGCCAGCCTTTGATGCCCCTATCCAGTCCTGATTCGCGTAGGTATTGATGCTGCAAATCCCATGCATAGCGAATTGGAGTATGTGTATAACTAATATGAATTTGATCCGGCCCCGTTAAAACACCTTTAGCTACAGCGTGAGAGCTTGAAATTATTAAGTCATAACCACTCAAATCCAGCTGCTCAACTGCCAAGGTCATCAAAGGCAAATAACTCCTGTAAAACTTCCTAACGAAAGGCAACCCATGCAGAAAAGTTTGCGTTACAGGCTTGTTTTTGAAAAAATTATCATTATTTACAAAAATTGAATCGGAATAAACAGCGAAAAGACTAGCAGAAGGATAAATTGTTAAAATTTCTTTTAGTACTTTTTCAGCGCCAGCATTAACAGTAAGCCAATCATGTACAATCGCAATTTTTATTTTTCTCATGCGCCAACCTTCCTAAGCAATTTCTCAACAAAATCAATTGCAGCCACATCCCAGTCGTAATAATCCGACTGCTCACGAGCTTTCTCAATTAAAGGCAATCTCAAACTTGGGTTGAATATCAAATTATTAATTTGTTGCGCCAACTGCATTGGGTCATTTGGCTCAAAATACAATGCAGCCTTACCGCATACCTCAGGCAGCGAAGCTGCATTAGATGAGATTACAGGAACGCCAAGGGCCATTGCCTCAGCCGCCGGCAAACCAAAGCCTTCATATTTTGAAGGCTGTATAAAGCACATCGCTCCAGAATATAGAGCAGCCAACTCTTGATCAGACACATAGCCTGCGTGAACATAACGGTCACCGCTCAACTCCACTCCAGATGAGAAAACGAGACCATCACGACCACCAGCGATCACAAGACAGACACTATCCAAAACGTAATTCATTGCTTTTAGCAAAACAGGAAAATTCTTTCCTGGCTGCAAACTGCCAACAGCCAATATATAAGAATTTTGTTTAATATTCAGTCTATGAAATATATTGGAATCCTTTTCATAATCACACATGTGCCTCCCACTCTCACGAAAAACCTCAAGGCGTGCGCGGTCAATACCTAATGCAGTAGATATCCTCTCTGCAGAAAATTTAGACGGAGCAAATATGAAATCGCGCCTCAATACAATCATCAACGAAATGAACTTCGACCAAGCCCGGTAAAAGAATGAGTAATTTTCCGGACAATCGTAAACAGCAGCGTCGTGAATAAATACTATTTGCTGTCGCATTGAAAGAATAGGTGCAACATTGCAAAAATTAATCAAAATTGAGCGACCAACCCATAACGGGAGGATAAATTGCTCCCAGAATATACCTAAAAAACTTTTAAATCTAGAGGTGCGCAACCAGTCTGGTATCTCGAGTATTTCACATTCAATACCTCTCGCCTTGAGTATAGAAATAACTCTTGGAGCAAGCTCTTGGGCAACACGCTGCACACCCGTGGTTTTTACCGAAAGAAATTTCCCATTAATATATATTTTTTTTATTTTCACCGAAAAAATCACCTTTAAGTCTTTTATAACTCAGCACCAAGAATAACCAAGGAACCAAATAAGAAAATTCAGGAACAGCAATCAACATACAGAGCATTGTCGACAAAAGACATTGCCTCAACCCAAGATCAAGATCACTATTACCCAACAAAAAATAAGGCTTCATAAATATCCAGATGAAGCCAAGCAAACCGAGAATGCCGCAGTTAACGAGCAATGTTGAAATAAAATCAGTCGAGCGAACATAACCAAACCCAACGCCAAACAACTTTGATATCCAGTTTAAATCCCACCAGTACAGAAACGTTCCAATCATTGTTCCCGAACGCTCTGCACCAGACAAATTTTCACCTAGCGCCTTTGCCAAAATAACCTGATCAAATAAATCTAAAAATACATCTATATTCAAAAAAATAAAAATTATTGCCAAAATTGCGTATATAAACACACGCCTCCAGTTAACACCTTTACGCCAGAGCGCCACCAAGGCACCAACAAAATAGCTTAACAACGCAGTTGTTGAAAAAGTCAAGGCCAACGAGATACCCAGCAACACTCTTTCGATAAGTGGCCACTTGACTGCCTGTGCATAGAACCAAACGGGCATCATCATAAGTGCATACATTGATGGCTCACCTGTTAGACTTTTGACACGCATGATCCATAGATTTCCAATGACCATCGACTGCGTCATACTGCCAGACGATTCCATATCGGAACCAAACATTCTATTACTGACAAAATCACCAGACGTATGGAAAATCAAAAAATATATAAATTCATACAAACCATAAATGACCATTAAAAGCGCCCCAGCTCTTAATGCTCTCTCCAATTTAATCCAATCAGATATATATATTAAGGCCCCAAAAAATATAACTGCAAATAAATACAGAGACTGCGTGAATAAACTTGATCTGAATTCAATCTTTTGGTCTACTGGATCCACCAAGACCACATCAGCATCCAAGATGTGTGTTTCATGCCCTATTAAATTTCCCAACTGCGAAAACACAAGAAACACCAACCACACTAAAAAACTGACCAGCAATAATCTCGTCCAAATGTAGATATATTTTTTTTCGCACAACATGGGCACCACAAGCAACGAGGCAAAACACAACAGATATGCTGGGGTGGTGCCCTGTATTGATGCAAAAATCAAAAAAGAGGTGACAGGTGCGAATACCAATAGCAATGAAGAATAAGCACTGAATATAGTTTTAAGCAGCATCTAAAATTAAACAGAAAAGCCTGCTTTCAGGCCTCGAAAAATAGCTTTAATTTTCTGTCGATCGTATTTTATGATTTTCACCAACGCTGAACCAAATACATAGAGGGTAGAAATGACAGACTCCACAACTCCATAGTTTTTTCTGATGAAATATATTCTATTTCTAAAAGTATAATACAATGAAAACACCCCATCAGCCCCCCCAGTTGAATAACTCACCTTGTGCCAAACACTTCCCTCCGAATAATAATATAGTTTTTTGTTCAATTTATTAAAACGCAATATGTAATCTGTATCATCATAATATACGAAATACTTTTCATCCATCATACCCACAGCTCTAATGGCTTTTGAATCAATCAACATAAAACAGGTAGGCGCATATTCCACAAATCCACTATTATTACATTGCCCTTCATCAATTTCACCATCACCATAATGCGGCGATTTGACAGCCATTCTGTTAATGTAGCCGCCCGCACACCATATTCTATTGGGCTCCGAGTGATAATACATCTTCGGCACTAACGCATCAGCGCCAACTACATTCAGCCGCGAGCACATTGAACTGATTAGTTTTTCGTCTTTGAACTCTATATCATTATTGGACAAAAGAATGTAATCGCATTCATCACGCAATGCGGAATCAATCCCTTGGTTGTTTGCAGCGGCTACACCTACATTTTGATCATTGAAAACCACATCTATATCGATCTGATACTTAACAGAAAGCATTTTGCACAAATCACTCCCCGTTCTTGCAGGACTATTATCAATTACATAAAGTTTGTATTCAATTCCGGTTTGTATTGAAAGACTTTTAAAAAAGTCTTCAAGTACATCATCACTATTGTACAAAACTGTAACAATACCAATTTTTTTACTCATCATTTACTTTTAAAATATTTTGGTAGATATTAATGGGGGTGCCAATCGTATTTAGACGGGTTTCCGCAAGGTTCACTTGTATAGCCCTCGGCTCTTCATTTCCGCGATGCTCCTCTCGTAAGCGTCAGCCTGCACTGCCTGTGTATTCACCCAGGCAGTAAAGCGCTTAATGCCTTCACCAAATTCGATTTTAGGATTAAAACCGAGCAACCGATGAGCCTTACGTAGGTCAGCATAATTGTGCCGAATGTCACCAAGTCGATATGCTCCGGTAACCTGAATCTCAATCTTTGCACCATAGTGCTGAACAAGTTGTTGAGCCACGGTCATGACGTCGGTAGGCACACCTGAACCAATCCCGAACACTTCACCATTCGCGGCTTCACTTTCGAGGGCCAATACGGTGGCATCGACGACGTCATCTATGTATACAAAATCTCGACTTTCTTTACCGTCCTCAAAGATGCTGATTCGGTTACCGTTTTTAATGCGTGTCGAAAAAATTGAGAGAATGCCGGTATATGGATTGCTAAGAGATTGCCCCGGACCATAGACATTTTGATAACGCAAAGCCGTGGCCCCAATGCCAATCGAAGCACAAACCGTCATCACCATCTGTTCTTGATTATGTTTAGTGATGCCATACACTGATGAAGGATGTATTTTCGATTCTTCGTCTGTTGGCAGTAATGTAAGCACTTCACCGCTGGCTGGACATAGCGGATCAAAGCGCCCCGCTCGCATGTCCTCATCCTTGCGTGTGCCCGGATATACAATTCCCAGCAAGTTCGAATGATATTTACCTTCGCCGTAAATTGACCGCGAAGATGCAACCACAACTTTACGGACCTGATGCTTCGTATTGGCCAGCAGATCCAGCATCAGTGCAGTCCCGCCAATATTCACGTCGACATAGCGTTTAATCTCGTACATCGACTGGCCTGTACCAGTTTCGGCTGCGAGATGGACAATCCAGTCCTGGTTGGGTAGGCATTTTTTCCAAGCTCCCTCGTCGCAGACCGAACCGTGCACAAAATGGACTTTGCCACGGATCGATGCATACAAAGCCGATGTTTGCTCCGGATGGCTGCCATGGATCTGCGGGGAAAGGTTATCAAGAACAGTGACAAAGTGGCCTTGCTCTGTCAAGCGTAATGCCAAATTACTGCCGATGAAACCGGCACCACCGGTGATAAGTATATTCATGTGTTTCTTTCTTTGATTTTAAAGACTATTTAAATATTGTTAAAATCAATGCATGATTTATAAGGTGATTTTATTGTTTGATTGGCATTGCGAAATTTTTTAGGAAAAGACCGCTATATTTTTTTTTCAAGCTGAAGACCCCTCTTCTTAAATGCGCGAAAAAGAATTAAAATCAAAATTATTAGACGGCCAAACTGAACGGCAAATCTAGAACGAAGAATAGAGGAGATCGCCAATGAGTCAAGAACTTGCGTCACCTCAAATTTTCTTGCTGCGTAAGCATCACTGCAGGTTAGAATATTTATGAAAAAAGAAGATAACCAAGAGTCGTCATTGTTATCCGTTGATATTGTTTTTCTCAAAATGTTGTTCTTTTCCACAAATCCCAACATCACTTTTCCAGACGCATACTCATTAACACCGATTCGATAGAATCCGAGATTATCACGAATCAAATAGCAGGATCCAAATCTTTTACAGTAATCATATAGTGCATAATAGTCCGCACATGGATAATTATTAGGATCAAAGCCGCCGACGGAAAGTACTAACTTTCTGCGCAAAAACAACCCTACCATTCCCGGCGGTGTAACGCACTGATAGAGCCAATCCTTAGATTCTATTTTTGCAATATCAGAATCTACAATAATCCAGAACAATTTCTTTAACACAGTACCAAACAGGCCCTCTCCTGTGACGCGTCCAGTAATCAAATCAACTCGAGTAAATCCCCCGGAAATAATATTGGCACATTCAAGATTAAGACTAGCTACTTTCTGCAGGGCCCCAAAATCAAGAAGATCATCATCACAGAGGAGTGTTACCCATTCAGCCTTGGCAAGATAAAAACACTGAGTCCAATTATTAAACATTCCAATATTGTTTAAATTTTTATAGTAAGCAACGCGGCCATTGGATTTTTCTATGATAGCAAGGATCTCTTCGGAAATAAAACCTTCAGGATCGTTATCCACTACAATAACTTCGAATTCGAAATTGCACACCTGACTCAATGCAGAATTAATTGCCTGCAGCAGTAGATCTTGACGCCTAAAAGTAGGAATCGCAATTGTAAAGCACGGACTCACAACCGTGGATTCAATTACACATTTATAATCAAACCCATCAATCAAAGAATTTTTTTTCATGACAACTTCAACTAGTCAAATAAATACTGCAATCAAATTTTATATGACAGAAGCACCACAAAATTAATATGTCAAATTGAATTTGCAAAACTTCAGGGAAGGCTTGAATATCCACTCATAAAGCTCTGATTGCTCCACAGATAATCCCATTCACCAAAGCGCCCACAACTCATTATATCATTTTCAGCCAGGTAATTTTTAACAACCTCTCTAGCACTCTCCATTCCTTTTTCAAATATAACATTTCCATAATCAAGCCGTCTATGATCCATAAACAGAATATCATCTGGATCACAGATCTTCATCTTTAGCAACGCATACCGTGTATTAGCAATCAGTGCATCCGCAGAATAGGCTTCATTCTTATCGCGCGAATAAACTTCGAACTGCAATGAACTACATCCGACCGGTGCATTCTTGGGTGACTTTATCGATGGAGAATAAGCCCTACTGGCATAAATATCTTCGTCATAAATATAAAACCAAAGATCCTTAACAACTGCGCGTCGAAACCCGACAGAAATAAGATCAACAGAAGTAGCCTTCAAAGACTTGGCCACCTCAAGTAAATTCGATGGTACTGCATCCATAAATTTAACAATCAACGGTAATGGCAACGTGCTGATTAGCTTCCGATATTTAATCTTCGTTCCATTCGAAAAATATACAATCCGATTTACTGCATCAATACGCACTACCTGATGTTCTAGGCGGATGTTGGCAGAATCAATCAGCGGCTGAATAAAAGCTTTAAACCCGCCCTTCTCAGGATAACGCATTTCCTTAGTGTAATAGGTATTCGGCGTTTCTGCGGTAAACGATCCAAACAAAATTTCGCCGAATTCCGCACGCCTCATGCGATTTCCAATCCAACTAGTAGACAAAAAACGAGCCTCCGTACCCCAGTACTTTTTCGTGTAGCGGATGGGATAACGCTCGGCAATCAGATGACCATATTGATGCCGTAGCCAGCTTTCATAATCTTCTCCCGCCTGGACCTCCGGTCTTTGCAAAAATGACTCTATCAGCTTGACTTTCTCAGACGCTGGAAGCGGATATAGATTGTTTTGCACTGGGTGTTTAAGCCAGCACCCGTCATCAAAACAGTAAGAATCAGCCGAATGCGTTAAATACGGTGTGCGATCAAATATGGCTCTTACTTTTGCTTCTGTTGCGAAGCTGAGATGGACTGCTCGGTCAAACCGGAAACCATGAATTTCAAAGTTATCAAGTAATCCACCTACGCTACCCCTTGCCTCAAAGATAACCGCACTTCGACCAAGTTCGCGCGCACGCAGCGCCGCGCCTAAGCCTGCGATCCCAGCGCCAAGGATTGCGATCTCGCATTGTTCAATATTCATTTATTCTTCCGTGCAATTCAGCGATGTAGCGTGCAAGACTCTCTTCCCATGCCGGCATTGCAGGTAAGCCCAATGCAGCCATCTTCCAGTTCTCTGCCATTTCATTATTCGAGACGCGGGCTCTGCGTTTGAAACTGGCTGCATCGGAAGGCTCAACGCGGACAGGAATATCTGCTAACTCGATAATTTTCTTCACATATTCGCAGCGGCTGGCATGCCCATTATTCACGCAATTGAAAACCCCGTAGTTATTTTTCTCTACAAGCAATAAAATCCGCTCGGCAATGTCCAGGTTGTAACAGGGAACACCGCGCTGCTCGGAGTTGGAACGAATCAAACACTCGCTTGCGGCCTGCGCATTGCGCGCCTCATCCAATCGGCGTGCCACAAAATTTTTGGGGTTGGCATACTCGCCACCAAATAACCAACCTGTTCTGACCACGAGATTTTTGCGGTCTTGCCACATTACAGACTGCTCGGCCAAGTATTTGCTTGCATGGTGATGTGTAGTCGGAGCAACTGGATCGTATTCTTTATATGGTGTTGTTTTCGCAGTGCCATAAATGCCGGTACTGGAAATGAACACCATGCGCACACCAGCTTGCGAAGCCTTCTGAGCCAATAGTTCAGTCAGCATCCAATTATCCTGATAGCAGCGATCCGGATCAGCCTCACACTGCTCGACATTGGTATTGGCGGCTGCATGGATCAGAACGTCAAAACCAGAAAGCCGATCAGGCAGTGCCGCCAACTCTAGCGGATCACGCGACAGAGCATTGCATTGCCAGCCATGAAAGTTCGCTACACGTTCAATCGCGCTACCGAGCAAGCCCGATGCGCCAGTAAGCAAGATCTTCATTCAGCCATATCCAACGGATAGGTTTCCAGAGGAACGTTGATAGCCTCCAAAGGATCATGCTCGATACTGGCCAAATTCAGTACCAAATTAAGATCCCGACCAAGTCCGGTAAATGCCATCCAGTACCCGGCGGGGACAGTCAGCCGGGCATAATTATTGGTACCAAGTTCATAGTGAATCGTTTGGCCGCTGGATTCATCGTGTACATAAAATCTGACTTTGCCAACGGGCACCACCAGATTCATTTGCATTTGCGTATGTTTCTTCCAGCCCTTGACTTCGCCACTGTTCACGGTTGTGAAATAGGCTTCGCCAAATCCGGCAAATCCGGGTGAACTCCGCTTCATAGCATGAAAAACGTCACCCTTAGGGTGGAATACTTGCTTCAAAGAGGTGAGCAGAATCTCTGTTTTTACTTTGTCCATATCAGATCGCGCTCTCGAGCACAGGTCTCATATTCTTCGATTTGTTTCAGAGTCAATTGATACATATCCGCCCCTTGCTTGTAATATGCGAAATACCATTCACTTACCATCTTTACGCATTCCGAATATGCCAAATTTGCTTCCCATTTCAAATGGAAAAGTGCCTTATCACAATTTAGTTTTAGTAAACCAGCCTCATGAAAAGGGATATTTCCAGTTACTCGGTAGGCCATATCAGGCGAGTCGAAATTCCAATTGCTGCTTAAGTCACGTAAGAGCTCCAGCACAGTACGGTTCTGCTCTGCACGCGGACCAAAGTTGAACGACTCGCCACCTAATGCCGCATTCTCTGCCAGCGCTGCCCCCAATGTCAGATACCCGCTCAGGGGCTCCAATACATGCTGCCAAGGTCGCGTTGCTGACGGACTACGAATCTCGACGGAACGCCCCTCTGACCAGTTCCGCATGCAATCGACCACGATACGATCTTTAGCCCAGTCACCACCGCCAATCACATTGCCAGCACGGCCTGTTGCCAGCCGCACTTTGCAATTCGGATCTTTAAAAAAGGAATAGTAATAGGCATGTATGGCCACTTCTGCAGCGCCCTTAGAACCACTGTAAACATCGCGCCCGCCCAGATGATCTGATTCCTTGTACCCCCAAACCCATTCAACGTTTTCGTAGCATTTATCCGAGGTGATCATTACTGCGACACAGCTGGGATTCAGGAGTCGCAAAGATTCAAGCACGTTGATTGTGCCAATAATATTTGTTGTCATAGTGCCAACTGGATCTTGGTATGACACTGAGACAATTGGCTGGGCGGCTAAGTGAAAAACAATTTCAGGTTCAAAAGATTCAATTACCCTTTTGATCGCTGTTATATCTCGAATATCACCATAATGATGCTCAATCTTTGATTCCAGCGCCGCTTCTTCAAAAATGGATGGCTGAGTAGGTACGCAGTCTGAAAATCCTGCAACCCTAGCACCCATTTTAAGCAACCACATTGTTAACCAAGATCCTTTGAATCCCGTGTTACCCGTGATCAGCACTCTCTTATCTTTATAAAAACCCGAAAACATTATACACCCTCAACTTTATTTAATTCAGTCTTTTTGAACCCGAATACCAAAATGAAAATACTTATTGCAATCACCGATTCTATGATTACCCAAGAATAAGCCATACCTTCAAAGCCAAATATTTTAATTAACTCAAATGACACTGGCAGACTAACTAGCGCACAACAAATGATAATTATATTTAAGACTTTCTCTCTTTTATCAACCATCATATATTGATACGCTAGCACCGTACTCAGAGCAATTGGAAGTATTGCAAATGCCATAATGTTAAGCACTGCATCAACACCATCTACACGACCACCATAATAGTATTTGGCAATATATGGTGACACAGCCCATGTTGTAACCATACCAGCGCATCCAATAACAAAAAAGAGTATTAGCATTAACCTTCGGATCCTTAGCATCTCTTTAAAATTTGTCAACTTCAGTATATTTACCCTAGGAAAGATGGCATGGCTTGCCTGTCCAATAAAGCCAAGCCCTGCACGCATTAGTCGTTCAGCAGATGCATAAACACCAACTTGTGATGGGCTACAAAAAAATCCCAGGTACACAACATTAAATGTCGTATATAAACTCACCACCGCTTGAAATACAAAGAAATCAAATCCTTTTTTAATAAATCCAAAACCATTCACAATTGAATAATTACCACCCCTCAAACCCGTTTCTTTTGCCATTATTCCAGTTAACACCGCTAACCCAAAAGATTTTGATGCTAAAAGTATGTACGGAAGCAAAATGAAATCATTTTCGTTTTTAATAAAAAAGTAAATTCCCCCTAGCAATATACCACTTGACACGATCTCAACTATGCCAACCGTATGGAGTTTTTCAGTTCCTTGGAAATAATAAATTGGGGAAAAAGCTGTTAACACTCCGAATAGCCAGCCTACGAAAGCCCACTCCGATTTATCAGAAAATACAGGAAAGACCAGAGCAGCCAGGATCAGGAATGGTAATGTTAGAAGTGTCAGGATTGCTCTTGCAGACTGCGTGCTAGCAACCGTAGCTAAAACTGCTCGCCCGGAAGCAATATCTCTCGTTGACGAAATATTAAAACCATATTCAACAAAAATTGATACCCACCCAGAAAACCCAATGGCGTACATATATACGCCGTAATCGCTCACGGCAATAGTTCTTGCTAAAAAAGGGATGGCCAGCAAAGGAACTACCATCCTTATAGCATGAACAGTTATTATAATTGATATATTTTTAAATAATAGCAATTTAATCACCCAGTAATTACCAGACTTTCCATGGTGCTTTTCCTGACTGCCAAAGTTCTTCTAATAGCATTTTATCCCTCAAAGTGTCCATCGGCTGCCAAAAACCCTCGTGAGGAAATGCAGCCAATTGCCCTGCCTCAGCAAGCTTTTCTAGAGGTTCACGCTCCCATGTGGTTACATCCCCGGCAATAAGTTCTATAACTTTAGGCGAGAGTACAAAAAATCCGCCATTCACCATCCCCCCGTCCCCTTTTGGTTTTTCTTTGAAAGATTGAACTTTATGGCAATCAATATCTAATGCACCAAAACGACCTGGTGGATATGTGGCGGTCAATGTTGCATCCACACCTTGAGATTTGTGAAAATTAACTAACGCATTGATATCAATATTTGCTACTCCATCTCCATATGTAAAACAAAAATTTTCTTCACCATCAAGATACTCTTTGACTCGACGTAAACGTCCGCCTGTCATAGAGTTTTCCCCGGTATCTACTAAAGTCACCTTCCAAGGCTCAGCATGATTCTGATGTACTTCCATCCTATTATTTCTCATGTCAAATGTTACGTCAGACATATGCAAAAAGTAATTCGCAAAATACTCTTTAATCACATAACCCTTATATCCGCAGCATATAATAAATTCATTTATCCCGTAATGTGAATATATTTTCATTATGTGCCATAGAATAGGCTTACCGCCAATTTCGATCATTGGCTTCGGCTTCACCATTGTTTCTTCGCTAATGCGACTGCCTAATCCTCCAGCCAGAATCACTGCTTTCATATTTAATCCATTTAAAATTTAAATTTCTAATTTCTTCAGGCGCAAATTTCATTAAGTCACAAAAGTCACTCGCAATGAATTTTCAAACTAATCTGCACGAATCCTGATTAGATTCGTACTCAAACCTTGCCCTTGCCGCGTCTTTTTACTGAGTGAAACCACAATGCTTCGGTAGCAGGCTGCTACTGGTTTTTGGACAAGAGTCATGTCTTGACTCTCCCATAGGTATCCTCAAATCGCACGATGTCGTCTTCGCCCAGATAACTGCCTGACTGCACCTCGATGATTTCAAGTGGGATGCTGCCGGGGTTGGCCAGACGATGCACCTCACCCAAAGGGATGTAGGTGCTCTGGTTTTCAGTCAGTATCAGTACCTTGTTGCCGTTTGTGATCTCTGCCGTGCCTGTCACGACAATCCAATGCTCAGCACGGTGATGGTGCTTTTGCAGGCTTAGGCTGGCACCGGGTTTGACCTGGATGCGTTTGACTTTGAAACGCCCGCCTTCGTCAATGCTGTCGTACCAGCCCCAGGGGCGGTTAACTTTGCGGTGCAGGGTCTGTTCTTCGCGCTGTTTGGCCGACAGCTGGTTGACGATGTGTTTGACGTCCTGGCTGTGTGTCTTGCTGGCCACCAACACGGCGTCTGCTGTTTCCACCACCACCAGGTTGTCCACGCCCACCAGCGCCACCAGCCGCCCACTGCCATGCACTAGAGTGTTCTGGCTGTTGTGGCTGATCACATCACCGTGGTGGCTGTTGCCCTGCGCATCCTTGGGGCTGACGTTCCAGACAGCGTCCCAGGCGCCCAGGTCACTCCAACCTGCGTTCAAAGGCACCATGCGAATGCTGTGCACACTGGCGGGGCATTTTTCCATCACGGCGTAGTCCACCGATTCGCTGGGCACCTGCTCAAACAGGACTTTGTCGGGGCGGATGAATTGGCCGTCCTGCTTTTTGGCGGCCCATGCAGCCTGACAGGCCTGGGCAATGTCGGGGCGGAAGGCTTGAAGGGCATTGAGCCAGACCGAAGCCTTTAGCACGAACATACCGGCGTTCCAGAAGTAGTGGCCGTCTTGCAGGTACTTTTGGGCGGTTGCTTGGTCTGGTTTTTCTACAAAGGATTGGACAGGGAGGGCATTCGCGCACGGGGGTGCGCTCCCACAGGCTTGCTGGGTATTCTTCCCACTTTCGGCGGTGCGGATGTAGCCGTAGCCGGTTTCGGGTTTGTCGGGGGTGACGCCAAGGATGACGATGTGGCCTTGGGCGGCTTCTGCAATGGCGGTTTGCAGGGCGTGGTCAAACGCCTGAGCATCGGTCACGGTCTGGTCTGCGGGGGTGACCACCAGCACCGGGTCGGAGCCGGTGTCATGCGCTGCCAGGGCAGCCAGCGTCAGCGCGGGGGCGGTGTTGCGGCCTGTGGGTTCCAGAAGGTAGCTGGCATGCTGAACACCGATCTCGCGCAGCTGCTCTTGGGCCAGAAAGCGGTGCTCTTCGTTACTCACGATGTATGGCGCCGTCCCGTGCTTTTGCAAACGCTGCACGGCTTGCTGAAACAGGCTGTCCGTGCCAGCCAGGCACAAAAACTGTTTGGGAAAGCCCGCCCGTGACAAGGGCCAGAGGCGTGTGCCCGAACCACCACACAGAATGACGGGTTGCACTGGATAGCTCATTTTTTCTTTCATCAGTAGGCGCCTTTGCGCTTGAAAACAACCGACCAGGTCTTGAACAGGATTGTGATGTCAGTCCAGATTGACCAGTTCTTCACATACCAGGCGTCAAAGGCAACCCGATCATCGAACGTGGTTTGGCTACGACCACTGACCTGCCAAAGCCCAGTCAAGCCTGGGGGGGTTTGGCCATACAAGGACAGATCTTCGCCGTAATCGTTTTTTTCTCTGGGCAACAACGGCCGTGGGCCAACCAGGCTCATGTCCCCCATGATCACATTGAACAACTGCGGCAGCTCATCAATGCTGGTGCGCCGGATCATGGCGCCGATGCTGATGAGGCGCGGGTCGTTGGCCAGCTTGAAATTGTTGGCGGTGTATTCCTGCCATTCGGGGCTGTGGGTGACTTCCCACTGTTTGAGCATGTCCTCCGCGTTTTTGACCATGCTGCGGAACTTGTAGAACTTGAAAGTCTTCAGCCCTTTTCCAACACGCGGTTGAGAAAAGATCACCGGCGCACCATCGCTGCGCCAGATTTTGTAGGCCACCCACAGCATCAGCGGAGACAACAGCAGGATCAGGCACGATGCGCCAACCACATCAAACACACGCTTGGTCCAGCGGTGCATGGGATTCATAAGGTTATTGCGCACATGAATCATCAACACCTCATGGCTGAAGAACTGCGTGATCTCCAGCCCAAACAGCGGCACCCCGCGCATGGACGGGATGACCGACACGCTCTTGATCTGGTGTTGCGAAAGCTGGCGGATCAAATGGTCGCGCAGCTCGCTCTGGCTGGCTTCGAGCGCGATGACGCAATGCACACGGCGCAGGGCGTCAAAGTCGGCGTCGGTTTGCGGCCAGGGGCGCTGGGGGGCGGCTTGGAGCGCTTCGGGCGCTTCGGGCAATTGGATGGTAGTGCCCGCAGGGACCATGAAGGCCTGCACCGCGTAGCCCATGCCCGGCTCGCTGCACAGGGCCAAAGCGGCTTGCTGGGCGTTGTCACCCGCACCAAAGATGACCGCCGGACGCGCCCACAGGCCCAGCCGGCTAAGGCCCCGGCGTGTCACACCACGCGCCAGCACCAGCAGCACCGCCAGCAGCAGGCCCCAGCGGGCATGGTCCTGCCAGGGCAGCGGCTGAGCGGCCAGCAAACTGGCCAGCAGGTTCAGCGCCATAAAGGCGCCGCAGCCCTTGATGAGGCCCAGCAATTCGGACCAGAACGGCTGGCGGCGCTGGTAGCGGCGGCGCAGCACGCCAAACCACACCAGCCAAAGCAGCAGCAGCACCAGCACATTGGGCAGCGGCACATGGGCTTTTGCGGTCAAGGCAAACGACAGGCCCCAGGCCAGGATGTCGGCCAGCATCAGGCCGAGTGCACATATCAGGTAGCGGATAGGCGTCAAGATGGGGGTCTTTATGCGGTCAGGGCCGGCCCGAGTTCGCAGGCTTGCAGAGGTTGGCGTTGTTGCAGCCAGGCGCTGAAGGCGGCGCCGACTTCTCCGTGGTGCTCGGCCAGGTCCACGCTGGCTTGCAGCAGGCCGAGCTTGCTGCCGCAGTCGTAGCGGCGGCCCTGGTAGCGGTGGGCAAACACCTTTTCAGTGCGGGTGAGCTTTTCAATGGCGTCGGTCAATTGGATTTCACCGCCCACACCGCGCTGGCCTTTGGCCAGCAGGTCAAACACGCCGGGGGTGAGCACATAGCGACCTGCAACCGCCAGGGTGGACGGGGCCTGCTCGGGTTGGGGCTTCTCCAGCATGGTGGTCACCTGGATGAGGGGCTTGTCCACCACGGCCAGCATTTCTTTGGGGCTGGCTTTGGTGGCCGGCAAAAAGCGGGTGCCCAGGCCTGCGACGGGGAAGACGGCTTTGCGGACGGGTTTCATGCTTGTCATTCAGTGGCAATAGATTATCCTCAGCGCGGCGAAGTAGAAAACATCAGTAATGGCTTGAAACAGGATTATCGAAAGATGGCAAATGAAAATAATATAATTTATATTATTTCGATTCCCACAAGGCCAACCACTGAAAAACTAAAGCACTGGCTCGCTGAATCTAAATATCAGGATCGATCCAACCATTAGGACTTCCCTAGGGCCCTGCGCCATGAGGCCTTGAGCTCAGCAACCTTGCCTGCGGTTTCATCGTCCTTACTGGACTTGTAGAGGGCCTGACGGCAGAAGACGAAGAGCAGCAGGGCAAAGCCGGTCGCCAAGGTGGCAATCATGGCAATCAGTCCTTGCTTGGGGGAGGTCATGATTTGGTTGATCGTTGGGCTCTGAAGGAGTTGCGAGTCATCAAAGCCTTGCAGTTCCTTGAGCGTGTCCTGCTGCTTTTTCTCTAATGCATCGATGGACGCAAGCAGCGTGGCGTAGCCTTGGGCAAGGTCGACGCTGGCCTTGGCATCTTCGCGTGACAGGCGTCGGTTCAACTGGTGGGCAGTGGCGCTGGCTTCCTTGAGGCGCTCTTCGGTGGCGAACAACAATGCCTCCAGCCGCTTGCGTTCAGAACCACGGGGTTTGCTCTGGCCAAAGTAGCTCTTGAGCAGTTCGTCGGCCAGGGCTTGAGCAAACTCGGGCGTTTGAGCTTGGGCTGTGAGTGAGACGAGGCCGTCTTTGGCGTTTGAATCGACCCGGAACCTGTAGACACCTTCGATCCTCAAACCTGAGGCCTAATAGGAGGTGCCATGAATCAAAAGCGATTTCCAGAAGAATTCAAGATTGAAGCGGTCCGCCAGATCGTTGAGCGGGGTCACCCGGTTGCCGAGGTATCTGCCCGGCTTGGGGTCAGCGCCCACAGCTTGTACAAGTGGATCAAGGAGCAGCAGATGCCCCCTGGCCAGCGTCAGGAACAGCTGTCCCAAACCGAAGAATTGCGACGCCTGAAGGCTGAACTCAAGCGGGTGACCGAGGAGCGCGACATCTTAAAAAAGGCCGCAGCGTACTTTGCCAAGCAGTCCGGGTGAGGTACGCGTTCATTGAACGCCATGAGAAGGCTCATGGTGTTCGGCGGCTGTGCACTGTCATGGACGTGCATCCCAGTGGCTACTACGCCTGGAAGAAACAACCGATCAGCGACAAGGTGCGCGATGACCAGCGGCTGCTGGGCTTACTCAAGCAAGCTTGGCTGGAAAGCGGCTGCGTCTATGGCTACCGCAAGCTGACACTGGACATGCGTGATCTGGGTGAGCGCTGTGGCAAACACCGCGTGGCCAGATTGCTGCGTCGCGAGGGCATCCGCTCACAAACGGGTTATCGGCGCCGTGCCGCAGGCCGGGGAGGCAAGCCCGCAGTGGTAGCCCCCAACCACCTGAACCGGCAGTTCACGCCCGATGGGCTCAACCAATCGTGGGTCACAGACATCACTTACATCCGAACCCACGAGGGGTGGCTGTATCTGGCGGTGGTGCTTGACCTGTTCTCGCGCCAAGTCATTGGCTGGTCCATGGGCAGCCGCATCGACACAGATCTGGTGCTCAATGCGTTGCTGATGGCGCTGTGGCGCAGGCAACCCAAAGATACGGTGCTGGTGCACTCCGACCAGGGCTGTCAATTCACAGGCCATGACTGGCAGGGTTTCCTGCGTGACCACAACCTGGTCAGCAGCATGAGCAGGCGAGGCAATTGCCATGACAACGCGGTGGCCGAAAGCTTCTTCCAGTTGCTCAAGCGCGAGCGGATTCGCCGCCAGATTTACCTGACCCGACAAGACGCCCGTGCCGATGTCTTCAATTACATCGAGATGTTCTACAACCCCAAGCGTCGCCACAACACGTCTGGCGGTGTTTCTCCGGTAGAGTTCGAAAAACGTCAATCCCAACGGCTCGGAAGTGTCTAGTAGATCCGGGTCGATTCA
>JACCDY011203795.1_pt1 | contig 19038 bp, 7 predicted proteins | sample 7446391 | NCBI WGS metagenome assembly JACCDY01 (sample SAMN15323451, study PRJNA562643) | freshwater metagenome | isolation source: river surface water | place: USA:Blue River Watershed | collected 2017-08-18
AGTGATCCTGCCAGCTCTAGGAATGAGCTGGCGACGGATCGACTCCAAAAACATAGTCGCTACGCTCCTTGTTTTTGGGTCATCCCGTCCAATTAAAGAGAAGGATAGAGAAGTCCTCAATGCTGACACGACCATTACGATTAATGTCTGCCGGCGGATCGGAGTCACCGCCATTCGTCTGCCACCAGAAAATAAGGATCGAGAAATCGACAAGATTCACTGAACCGTCTGTATTAAGGTCAGATGATGAACTAGGCTGTCCGTCGACGCCAACAAAAAGTTGCAGCACCGTGCTGTAGCTACTCTGTGAGGTAATAGCACCTGTTCCAGAGACTGAGCGTGCTTTCACAGCATAGGTGTCAGCTTTAAGGCCGCTCGTGGGGTATACGAGGCTCCACGTGCCATTTGCGTCACTCGTTGTACGCTGCGTGCGTAGCGGAGCACCAATCTGAACCTCGATCGTGGCATTTGGAACTGCTTGTCCACTAAACGTAATAGTGTCACCGGGGTTAATGGTGGCATCATTCACCGAGATGGTAGGCGGCACAATGATACCCGCAACGTTCGTTATAGCACCCTGCGTCACATCAAACGTAGTATTGAAGGTAACCGAACGTACACCGCTCGCATCGGTTGTCCAAAAGCCCATAGAGACAGTGCCCGGAGAAGCGTTCGTTGAGAAATCAAAGCCACCGCTGTTATTCGCCCGAACAGTTCCCACACTGTCGCTATCGAGCATGATATTGACCGTAGCGCGCGGAAACGTGAGTCCTGTCACATTGACCTGCGTATCACCGAGGTCACGATCACCGCCGCCACTACTCCCTCCGCCGCCGCCCGAAGAGCCACCGCCACCGGAACCGGCCGGCTCAATGGTGCAAGTTGCGCTGCAAAAGTCACCACTATTGTTGTTGCCATCATCGCATTGCTCGCTGTAGAGGGTCTGTAAGATCCCATCACCACAATACGGCCCAAAGAAGCAGGCGGCCGTGCATTGACGACCAGCAATAGTAGTACTGTACACACCAGTTTCACCGGGTACATCACAGTCTTCCCCGTCATCAACGAGCGAGTTTCCACAAATGCTCAAGGTCATGGTGGTTGTCGCCACTGATTGAGCGTAGAGCGGAAGCGCTAGCGACTGTGCCAAGAACGCACCAACGACGAAACTAAGAAAGAAAAGTCGTAAGGAGCACTGGCGAAAGAATAACAAGGCCATACACTACACCGTCTGGCGTCGCTGTCGACGTGACTGGATAAGCATGATGATCAAGATCAAGAGGCCAAATACAGGAAGCAATACGGATATCTTGTGCGGCAAAGAGAGTCCCGAGAAACCAAAACCGGCAGTCTGTAGCGTGCCGTACGGCAGCACGTTCAGAGAGACTTCACCCTCCTGCTTAACTTCATCTCCGTTATAAACTTTGTACCGAGCTAGGTAGGCCCCATCGGGCAAGCGGGTTGGAACATTAGCTACAACTTCTTCGGTAGCGTAGGGCTTAATTTTCCTTATCGAACCTTTACTCTTTGTATCTTCAAGCAGCACAGCGCCGGTTGAATCGTAGATCTGGAACTCTACTTTTGAAGGCGCATTATCTACATTGCCGGTATTTTCGATCAGCATCTTAAATGAAATTTTGCCAGGGAAAAACAACCAGCCGAGCGTATGGCCAGCATTAAGGTCGGAGACAGAAATTTTACGAACTCTAAAATCTTTGATCTCGCGGTCGATGACATTAAGATCGATGTCGATCTGTGCACCCAGTGAAATATTGACCGCACCTCTACCCTCCCCGTCGTCGATGCTGCCGGTCTTAATACGAATGGCACCAGTGTACTGCTTAAACTCAGCATCCTCTGGAACGGTCACTCGCACTGTCATGGGGACCTTTTGCTCTCCGCGCGGTAGCTCGAAACTATCACCTTCTAGTATTTCAATCCAGTCAAAGATCTCTGGCGCATCGACAACCACTGATGCCTTGAGCGGAACATTTGGATCAGCGCGTACCAAAAGTATCTGCTGCTCATAGATAGAATTACGAGTTAAGCTGGTGTTACGGACAAACGGCGGCGTGACGCCAAAACCCGCAAACGCAGCTTCAGCCCCGAGCACCACAAAACACACTATAACCAGCAGCAACGATTTAAAAACGGCGCTCATGAATCCCAATTACGTTACTTACTATTATCGCCAGTCGTACGCACAATAGCAAGAAAAAATGGTGGAATAGTGTGCATAAAATGCTACAAGCAAAACTGCAGGTCGTGCAGACCTGCAGTTTGCGAATTAGAAAGATTCAATACCACTAAGGTGTCCAATCAACAACCTCCGCAACTTTTCCGAAGAATGTGTTCTCACCTGTGTATGAGCCAGCTAATGTAATTGTCACTGGCACCTCAATACCCCAATAGGTAACGCCGGATGTTTGAGTTGTGGTCGAAGTTGGTTTTAGGACATCAAGTTCAAGCTCTTTCTGCGTAGTTGAAGAGAGTGTGTTCCCAACTGAGGTCGCCGTGCCGTAGCTGACTGTCGAAGTGGCAAAGACTTGGTAGCGTTCAGCAATGGTTGATGTAGCGGAAGTCGGACAGGTAACTGCAGAAGTATACGTACCACACATAGATTCACCTTGCAAAAGCTCATCTACGCCGGTGTTACCAACAGACCTAATAGTAGTCGAGGCAACAAGCGGATCAGTACGATCCCCGGGTTCAAGGGCACCGTATGGAATAGTTGGATCATCAAGTGCAATACCAAGCAGCGAGGCTACATCTTGCAAAATGGAACCGGCCACTAGAACACCGACCGCGGCGTCATCGTCTACGCCTGCTGCTGCTGCTGCCCACTGGGTCCCAAAGAACGGTGTGGTTGAAGCGTCTGTCGGATCTGCAACATACCATAGGGGGAACGTACAGTCATACACCATCGTTAGGTCAGTGGCACCAGTACAACTCGTTGATGAGGCCGTGCAAGAGAGGTTCCAAGTTGTAGTTGCAACTGCTGCAGTGTAGCAATCATTTGGATCATACTCACCTATCGCATCACAAGTGGATGTACTGTTATTCGTTCGATACACCGACACGTTGTAATCAACAATCTCATCACCATTCACAGAAGTTCGGCAACTGTTATTATCAGAAACAATGAAGCTGAGATCGAATCCGGTAGTTTGTCCTGCCAAAACGCTGAGCGACATGTCTCCACCGCCGTTTAATGTAATATCTCCAGAGTTGACGTACGGCGTGGCGTTGCTGACCGTTAGCACTGAGTCGGTGTTCTGTGAACCACCAGTCGCCTCATGACCGTGATTATCAATGACGTATCCGTACGCAAAGTATGTCGTATCGCGGGTTGGAATGGTGATGGTATACGAAGTCGTGGCATTAGTTGCAAAGAACGTTGAGGTGGCTAGAGTGGAACCGTTGCAGGTATCGGTCGTAGTGTTGAAGCCGGTGTTAGTACCGCAGACGATGAGCTTGACCGTATCGGCAGTACCGTCAACGTCGGCATCGTCTGAGGTCGACGTAAAGGTGACTGTTATGCCCGGAAGTGCCGGTGAGTTGTCAGAAAATGCGGTAAAGGTCGGTCGATGGTTAACCGCGAACGGTGACGAGGTGGTGCCTGTCCCCTGCTTGAAGGTAGCGTTACAGCGAGGGTTCACTGGATCATCGTCACATACCCAAGCGTACCAGTTATTTGATTCTGACCATGCCTCCAGCGTGGTGGTAGCAGCGAGAGCTTGAGAACCGCTAGTTGTCGAGGCAGAAACCGCCCACTGGGTAGAAGTAGCGGCACATTCTGGTGGTGCACTACCGAGCACGAGCTGACTAGCAGCCGCGTTTGGAATAGGTGCTGCGTTTGTACTGCAGATGAGGAGGAAGTACGGCGCTCCGTTTGAGTCCGTCGCGGTGGCTACCCAGCGTACCTGAGAACCCGAGTTTGTCGGCGTGGTCGTTGACGATCCTACCTGTTCCTGCGCATCGATCGTCCATTGCGGTGGTGTGTTCAAAACCGTGATCGAAGTGGTAGCCAAACCGCTTTGAGCCTGCACCTTCTGTAGTTCTTCGGTACCCAGGTTAAGGAGAAATACGGCCGCAAAGACTGCCACCCCGACAAAAGAAGTGAGCACGGTAACTTTACCGGCGGTATGTAACGTTTTCGGCAAACTGCTCATGTGTTGTACGCTGTTTAAAATTATTAAAGCTCATAGTAATTGTACAAAATAGAAACAGCTGTACACATAGTTATACACAGTGCTAGCTGTATTGGATCGCGTCAAGGGGATTGAGCTTCGCAGCCCGGCGAGCGGGGAAGATCCCAGTCAAGTAGCCGACCAAGGCTGAGAAGACAGCAATGAATGTTAGAAACCAGAGCGGAAAGGCAAAGAGCTGTACTGACTGACCCCCAAATTGACCAGCAACGATATTAAGGAGCACATTGATGGTCATGCCAAAAGCTACTCCCATAACAATCCCGCTTAGCCCGCCCATAAAGCCTACGACGATCGACTCTGAGACGAACAGTGTCTTTACATCGCTCGGTGAGGCCCCGATCGTACGCATGATACCGATCTCCTTGGTACGTTCAAGGAGCGTCACGGTCATCGTATTGAACATACCAATGGCTGACACGAGCAGCGCGACCCCGCCGAACACTGCCAAAACACCCTGGATTCCTTGAAAGATCTTTGAGGCTTGCTCGACAGTTTTAGACAGTGCGGTCACGCGGTACCCTTCTTTTATGAGCTCCTCCTCCACAAGCGGGAGTGATTGGTTATCTTTTACACGAACCTGGATACGCTCGTACTCTTCAATGCCAATGTGATTGCGTAGCTCCGGGAGCATCATCATGGCATTTAAAACGCCCTCCTCTTTCGTTACACCGCGCACGGTGTACTCCTTATCGATGTAAACCTCCGTGATGTCATCACCACCATCTTCCGCTGGAACCAAAATGCGAAAGCTTACCTTCTCACCAATGAAAGATTCAGGATCTTCGATGCCAAAAAGTTTTAAAACAGCCGGTGACAGGAGCACAGAGTCAGTGTTGCCAATTTCTTCATCAGCAAATGATTCGCCAGCAGAGAGCGCCACGCCAGCGTACCGCAGGTACGGTGGCTCTGCCCCTTGAATAAATAGGTTACCAGTGAGACCTTTATACGTCACGAGTCCGGGAAAACGGGCGAGCGGCGCTGCATCGACAACCATTTCATTGTTCTCAAATTTGGCGATGGTGTCGTTGGTGAGCGCTAATGATTGCACGCCAGTCGTTGACACACCGAGTGAGAGAAGCGTTTCACCAAATACGATCTGTTCGAGGATGATCTGTTGGAGACCGAACCCAAGACCTACCAGAATGACGACGGCACCCGTACCAACACCCATACCCAAGATCGTTAACCACGTACGCATGGGATTCGTTTTAAACATTCGAGTGGACAGCTGTGCAAGGTCTTGAACACGCATACTATGATTTGTAGCTAATATCGACGCCCTGGGCAATCAGCTTCTCAAAATAGCGAGTCACGTCGTCTGCCTCTTTTTCTGTTAGTCCGAGACCTCCAGCCGAGACCGACTGCTGAAGCTTATGGTGAAAATCATCCTCTCCTGAGACACCGACGACGCGATCGGCAATGGTTTCAACGAGGTTTGCGTCTTGTTTTTTTGCAAGTGTAAGACGGTGTGCATGAAGTAAGTGGTCACGGAGTCGCTCTGCCAACTTGTGCTGGTCGAAGAAGACGTGATCACGATCATAGATCTTTCGGAAACGTCGAATATCGTCGGCCTGATCGACAAGCCGTTCGGCGATGCTAGCCATACGTCGTGCCTCAGGTACCGCAACGCTCGCCCCACCTTTGTCATAGTGCGTCGTCAGCATTCTAACGAAACGATCCCGGTCAATTTTGCCGCCAATGAAGTGCTGGATGGCGATTTCTAGCCGGATGAGCTGATCAAAGGTGTAGTCTTGCGTCAAGAAATTGACCAGGCTCTTGACGCGTAGGGTCTCCACTGAGTCGTACGGAAAAAGACGCGCCAGCTGCTCAAGCTCCGTCACGATGGTTTCTCCCTCTTTTACCGGCTTGATTTGCTTGCGCTGCGGATTGACGACCTCCCGTACAATATGCCCATCCTTGAGGTAGTACACGCGGTGTGCATACGAAAGATGTGCGGCATTGTGTGACACCATAATGATCGTTCGCTTGTCGAATGTATTGATTTCATCGATCTTGTCCATCACCTGCTGCGTGGAAACCGAGTCGAGGTTGCCAGTCGGCTCGTCCGCCAAAAGAATTTTTGGATCGTTGACCATGGAGCGCGAAACTGACACGCGCTGCTGTTGCCCACCAGAAAGCATGGCGGGAATCTTATGCGACACGTGACCAACTCCGAATCGCTCAAGGAGCGACTGGGCGCGCCGATCACGCGTTTTCTTGTCGGCGTTGCAAAAAATCATTGGTAGCGCAACGTTATCAAGCACTGAAAGCGAAGGAATGAGGTTGAACGCCTGGAAAATAATACCCATGACGTAGCGTTGGAAATAGACCCGATCCTCAGGCGGATACGAGTAAATATCGTCGCCACGAATGAGGAGCGTCCCCTCCCCCGGCGGCAGCGACCCCTGTATCGAGTACATGAGGGTCGATTTACCCGAACCGGAAGCCCCGAAAAGGATCACATATTCTCCTTCGTAGATATCAGTATTAACCCCGGTGAGTGCTTTAAACTCATTACTCTTACCTTTGTTATAAATGATCGAAAGATCACGACAGACAATAAGTGGCTTAGCCATGGTCTTTTATGTACGAACAAAACATCCGAAGTGGGTTGGCACTCGTTACATCAATTACAGCACATACCGGCGTATTTGAGGACCGCAGTATCCACACCGGGCATGCTGCGCGGTATGAAATACCTGAAGCTAATTATATCCTACGCCCCAATGTTCTTGACCCAGCCGAATGTCGACTCGAAGTTCTCAAGGATGAGGTCAATAATGTTCTTCTCTTGCACTGGTGTAAAGAGTACGAAATTCTCTGATTGGACCTCATTACCCACTTCATCGGCACAATTGAGCCAAAACTGGTATACGGTGGCTGGAGCAAAATCGACGATCACCTCGACGTGTCGCTCGGTGTAGTTGATATCTTCGGCTTCAATAGTGATTGGTTCAACGCCACCGGCCACTCCCTCGCGGTACGTCATGGTGCAAAACGACGGCTCGTCAGTCTTCCACTCCACAATGCTCTGAATGCGAGCTTCGCTACCAGGGAAAAGTGTTGATTCATTCTTAACGTTACTAATTAGGGGTGGCGCTGTGTCGCGCACAGTTATGAACGTGATAGGCTGACTCTTAACTCGATCGCCCCCAGCGTTTTCAGCGACCGCAAACGCCAAATAACGGGTACCTAGCGTTAAGTCGTCAATGCGCATTTGGTGTGTTGTTGCGAGCGTTGGTCTTCCCTTTGAGTTCTGTGCTCCGGTAGTCAGGTCTTGGTACTCAACGAGTGCCTTAGCAGGGACAGGCGTATCCCACGCGAGCGTCGCCGCATTCTCCTCTACTTTGAGCACCCGAAGGTTCTGAATGGTTGGCAGGGACGCTTTTGTACGGAACGTGAAGTCGCGGCTTTCGCCCTCTACTCCCACATTATCTTTCGACTTCACCTTGAAGTGGTACTCCGTATACGGATCGAGCCCAATGAGCTGAACCTCGTGGTCAGTAGTGGCTGCGCCTGTCGACGATTGTGAGTAGACGTACTGCCCTTCCGCGTACTGGCTACTTGGCGAGAACACTACTTCAGACGTGGCGTCACGATCGGTAGTCCATTTGACGAGCGCCGTCGTGGTCTCTGGTATCACGGTTGGCGGGCCGACGATGGTGAGGGCGTCGGTAATACCCTTGATAGCGTTAATGGTTACTTCGAGAATCTCCTGGAGCTCTTGGGGACTCTGTATCTCCTGAATTGCCTCAATGATTTCTTGTGTCGTCGTCTGCGACTCTACTTGCGGCGTTGTTTCGCTGTTGTCGCTCGCGCCCTGTCCCTGTCCTTCTCCCTGCGCTTCAGCTTGCCCCTGACCTTCCCCTTCCCCAGTATCGGTCACGTCTCCGGTTTGAAATTTATAATCAGCAGAAATGCCTTGGTTTCCCGCATCATCGGATGACACGACGCGGAAGTAGTACACACGACCTTTTTCAAGGTCATCGAGTGTGATCGAGTGTGTGGTGCGGTCAGGCACAGGAATGCGCACAATACCGTAGTCAGGCAGCAGGCTGTAATTTACCATCGAATCAGCATTTTCATTGGTGGTCCAGGTTACCGTGACCGAGGTTTCAGAATTCTTAGTAATTTCAACGCCAGAAACATCTGGCGGAGTAATATCGTCTGCGGCTGTTGCTATTGAAAAGGGTGTCGCTAAAAGCGCTACAATCACTAAGCAAGACAGGCCTCGCTGCATTCCGTTCATACTAGCATCACCTACTCTGGTGAAAATGTTTTTAGTCCACATATACGCTACGGATTATCACCTACAGCATAGAACGTATTCGTGCCAGTATGCGCAGCACTTGAAACCCCAAACGGTACACGAATGCCCCAATACACAGCGTCGGTAACCGGTGCGAGGCTGGTTGGCTTCGTCAGATCGACCTCAAGCTGTGCACTCGTCGTACTGAGGTTGTAGCAGCCCGTTGCGCAACTGTCGTAGTTAAAGGTGGAGGTTGCATATTTCTGATATATGACAGGGATAGTAGAGCTGTACCCGTCACTCAGGTCTACACCGTTGAGGTTGATATCGATTGCAGCATTACCGAGGTTTTCAATCGTTGAAGAGGCGTTCGTCGCACCGGTTGTACTTGAGGCGCTCAGTGAACCGTAGTTGATCGCTTGCGTAACGTCGAGCGCGTGCAGCGTATTTACGTTCGGACTCGACGTTCCGGTATCGGCAAAGTCATACCCACCAGCGCTATCTTCCACTTCCATGAGCGCCACCCAATCTAGTCCGCTCTCGTCAGTTGGCTCGGCAAAATAGTAAAAGTCTGCATAGCACACGAGATCGCAGCTATTTCCAAGACAGCCTGTGTACGAACACTGAGAAGCGTTCGTGGTGATGTAACAGTTATTGTCATTGGGAGCGCAATTGCCTGCTACGCTTGTCGAATACATCGTTGAGGTGGCGTACCCAGAGGCAAAATCAGTGTACCCATTGAGGTCGGTAACCGTTCCAGTAGCGTATACGCGGGTGGTCGTTCCCGGCAGCAAGCTAATATCAGCACCGTCATTGAATACGACGTTGCTAATGACTGGATCAAACCGAAGGGCCAGCTTGGCGACACGCAGGTACGTATCGAGCGGACTGCCGAGATTGGTCACACGGAAGCAGAGGTTTTGGTCAACGACATTCACGGTTGGCGTAATGGTATACTCGAGTTCCGTGTACTCGTCTTGGTCGATAGTCAGCTGGTCAGCGGTGTTCGATGGGTCTTCAGTTAATTCGCCGAGTGTGAACGTACCGTTTGCATCTGCTAAGAGGTCACTCGCCGCATCACCATCAGTTACGTAGGTTGAAGCTTGCATGCATACGGGCGACGTGCCGCAGCTTGCCTGCACAGGCACAGCTGCGTAATTGCCACCACTGACTGCTTCACAGCTTGGAGCAGCGCCCTGCTCAGCAAACTCCAGCCGGTACTCTTGGTTCGTGACCGTCAGTCCTGAATTCTCAATGAGGAGGCGCAGACGCGCCACGTCACCGGCTTCAAAGCTTGAAGGTGCAGTATCGAGCGCCGATGCCCACGACGCGCCGCCATCGCCTTGTTCAGCACCAAAGTACACCACTGGCTCGGTAGCAAGCAGTGGACGCGAGGTGTAGTTATCCCAACCGCCGTAGTTGTACCAGTAGGTGAACCCTATACCACCTGATGTCTTAGTGCTATCGGTCGCGGATGTCGTCGCTACGAGCGTACCATTTTGATAGAGTGAAACGAAGATGAGGTTATTGGTACCCCAATCAACTTCAACCTCGTACCAACCTGTTGCGAACGAGACGGTCGTCGACGCAAGAACGGTACCGGTACTGTCGGTATTGATTGCGTTCTCTACGAGCGACATACGATCGACGCCGTACTGCTCAAGACATACTGCGTAGTTTTGATTGTTTGTGACCGGTGCTTGTACACCAAACAGCGTACAGGTTTCATCGCCGCTTCCAGCTGCTGTATCAATGTACTGCACATAACGGATCGTCTCACCCTGGCTCACAGTTTGGTCAAAGCGAGCAATACCATCAGTCGCAAAGTTACCCTCATCTCCCGTGTTATCAAGGCCGTAGCTACCACCGTACGCAAACGAGTTGTCAACTGCAAAGAGTGAAGTATCGCCGCTGTACTCACCAAGACCACCGTCTTCGAAGTCATCGGCGGCAATGAATGTGCTCGTTGACGAACTCGTAGAAGATGCAACCGCGTTGTTGTAGTACATGAAAACGGTAGCAATGTCACTCGCTGGCAATGACGGCACCTGAACCCAGACTACCGCCTCAGTCGAAGCAGTGTACGTGTCAACAAAGAAAGGTACCGTGGTCGTTCCACTCGCATCAGTAAAGCGTAGATCATCGAAGTCAGCCTGCATATCAGCATCGTACGGAACGGTGAGCTTCACAACTGCGTTGGTGTAGGCTGTCGCATCAGCATTTTCAACTCGAACGCGCTGGCGCTTATTCCAGTTGCTGTCGAACCACTCACTGTTTGGCACGTCGATGCCACCATCGTCATAGCGCCAGCGGTAGTGCACCTGTTGCGTTAAGAGGCACGCACTATCGTCAAAACGGATCGAACCACACGCATCGACGCCGTCACTATCGAAGGCCTCACCGGCGAGATTGCCAGTATGTCCGACAAATGTCCACGCGTTACTAGTAGTACCGGTTAAGTACACGTTGTACCCAGTGATAGCACTTGTGGTAGCAAAGCGCATACCAGTAACGACCAAGGACGCGTTCGCGTTCAGCGTCGTCGAAGAAAGCGAGATAAGATTACCACCATTAACAGCGAGCTCGAGATCACCTTCCGTCAAGGAGCTGATGACTGGCATTCCGCTGAGACTAAGGCCGGCTGCATTGAGATTGCGGAACGCATAGTAGAGCGCATTAAAGGTGCCATCGGTTACCTTGAAACCGTACGTGCCACTGCCCTGGTTGGTGATCGTCGTTTCATTACCACTAGCACCAACGATGTTGAGCGTTCCGCCGTCAAGCGTTGTAGTAGCGTTAGCGGCCACGCGAACGGTAACAGCGCGGCTACCACCACCAAGTGCAGTGCCATCAAAGTCGGTTGCGTAGCTCCAGTACTCAGTCGTCGTCCCGATGTGGTAGTCGCCGTAGATGTAGAGTGAGCCATCGACGGCTGCGTGATCCTGTGAGTAGAGCGAGGCTGACGCGGCAACTGTCGTTGTCGTTGCTGTTGAATTCCAAATCTCGACATCGGTATTCGCACCAAGGATAAGCGTCTGGTATTGGTCTCCGGTGTTTGTTTTGAGGTTGGCTGCGTACTCCCCCCCACTCACCAGCTTCAGTGTCGAGCCAGTCCAAGTGGTTGCAGCACCGCCAACACTGTTCGTGAAGACACCACCAACTGACAGCGTAGTCCCTGATTGTTGCGTAAAGGTACCGGCAGTAGAAAGCGTGAAGTTGTTTGTCGTGGTAGCGTTGCCTGCAATGGTCCAACCCCCAGCGCCGTTTGCGAAGACTACGTTGTAGAAAGGACTACTACCCGGGTTGATAGTCTCACCTGCGTCTGCTGAATTAAAGAGTAGCGTACCGGTGGCGTGATTGAAGGTACCGCCGCTGACGGTGAACGAGCCTCCGACTGTCACGGTGCTGGTAGCCAACGTAAGGGTGCCGCTGTTGAGCAGGAGTGATCCAGCCAACGTTACGCTACTATCCTGCATGGTGTACGTGCCACCACCGGTAAACGTGACTGACGATAGGTCAGAACCACCCGCGAGCAGGTTGGCGGTGCTGGCGGTGCTTACGACGATCCGCCCGCTACTATGCGTAATTGTGCCGCTCCTATTCTCAAAACCGCCGCTAAGCGCCAAAGTACCGGTTGGCAACGTCACCGAACCGGCAGTTTTAATGAACGCACCAGAGGAAGTGGCGTTGGTATCATTCATAGTGAACGTGCCGGAGCCGGTGAAGTAGAGTGGTCCAGCGTTTGAGCCGTCAAATCGCACTATGTGTGTACCAGTGCCAATAAATACCATTGGTCCGTTCTCTGTAAAGCTGCCACCAGTGGCGTTAAATGAAGCGGCTACCGTTGTGGTACCAGTTGGCAACGTAAGTGATCCTGCTGTTTGCGCAAAGCTCTGGGCAGTGAAGCTTGCATCGGTGATCGTCCAGCTGCCGCTGCCGGTAAAAGCGACATTATAGAAACTGCCGTTATTGATGTCGATGGTGCGCGCAGCCCCGGTCGTGGTGAATGTGGTGGTGCTATTTGCAGCGGTAAAAGTCGCCCCAGCGCCGCAGACGAGCGAGCCACCGATACTGTGAACCTGTGTTCCGGCACTCGTCCAGGTTGATCCACTGTAGAGCTCGAGCGTGCCGTCGTATGCAGCGCCAGCACCCCCACCCGAGAGCGTAACGTTGCCACTAGGTGCAAACGATTTGCTTGTCCAGACGAGAAGCTTGTAGTTAGCCGGCACAGTCAGTGTATCGGGCGATCCATTGACTGCTGTAAACGGGATATCCCCGTCATCACTACTATCCCACGGCACCATGTCATCGATCGTAAGCGCAGCAGCGCTCTCATGCCGAACAATGACCCGTCGTTCATAAAGGTCCATGTTGCTAATATTCGAAACCGGATCGGCAGTCACCGTCGCGGCACCCACCGACTCTCCATCGAGGTACGCGATGATCGAATCGCCGGGCGAGTACGTGATTCCTGAAACAGAGTAAGCGCCAGTACTTGCATTACAGGTGGTAGTGTAAGAAGTGAGGCCGGCTACCCGCACGTGCACATTGCTGGTTGTTCCATCACAATTAGCTGACACTGTCGTTCCTTCATCGCTGTAGACACGACCGGCGACCGTGATGGATGCGGCAGAATCATCCCAGACGAGGTACCCAGGGTCACCATCGGGGTCGCTATCGAACGGCTCACCATCGATCGAGCCACTGTGGTTGGTGAAGCGCCACGAGGAAACGGCAGTTCCGGTTGCCGTCACGTTTACCGCACTTGCCACACCGGTGGAGGTAGCGAAGACATTTTGCGTAAAGGTACGAGCCGGACTCGCAGTGATCGCAGTCCCGCCGACTGTGATCGCACTACCGCCGGTTGTTCCCACTTCTAGGTACCCATGCGACAAACTGTTGACCACGGCACTGCCACTGAATGTTAAGCCAGCGGTAGCTGCGTCGAATAATTCATAGTGAGAGAAGGTGCTCGACGAGGTACCACCGAGATTGAGGAGGTAGGTACCGCTTCCCTGGTTCTGTATAGTCGTCGATGCCGATGCTGTCCCGCGTACCGATAGCTGACTCGTGCCGCTGTAGAGAGCAGTCGCCCCGTTCTCAAAGAAGACATCAACGCTTCGAGCACCACCACCTAGCACTGTCCCGTCGAAGTCAGTAGCATAGCTCCAATGATCAATGCCACTCGTTTTTCGGTAATCGCCGTAGATGTAGAGATCGCCTGCACTATTTGCATGGTCCATGCTGTACAACGACGCATCGCTGCGGGTTGTTACCGTTGCGGCATCAGAATTCCAACTACGAACATGCGTGCTGCTATCGATCAAGAGCGTGGCGTAGCTATCGGTCGTCGTAGCGGGATTGATGAGGTAGGTGCCACCACCGTAGAGATAGAGCGTGCCGCCAGTCCAGGTTGTCGCCGCGCCACCAACATAGTTGCTGAACGTGCCACCGACGGCGAGTATTTGCCCGCTACTTAGGGTAAAGCCAGCTACGTTAGCAATACTAAATGCAGCGGTCGCAGTGGCATGTTCACTGACTGTGTAGCTGCCTGAACCTGTGAGTCGAGCTGTGGCAAAGCTCGATGCGCCAGCAGCGATGTTCTCGCTCCCTGAACCAGTAAACGCGACAGTACCGCTGTTGGCCGTAAAGGTGCCGTTATTATCCCAAGAGCCGGCGACCGTAAAGGTCCCACTGTTACTCGCGCTCAATGTGCCATTGTTCGTAATGGTCACATCGCCACTAACCGCTAAAGCTGGATCGTTCGTATTAAGATTGAACGTTGAAGCAGCCGCTCCGCCAACGATCAAGTCACTCCCGACGGTAATGCCGATACCCGTTGCGGTGTAGGTTTGTGACCCGCCAGCAGAGCCAAGGAGCAGGTTGTAGTAGCCAGTTGAGATCACGTTCGCACCAGCCCCACTGTAGCGAACCGTACTTGTGTCCTCCAAGAACGTACCAGTTTCAACCAATACACTACCAGTACCGCTTAGGTTGAGGTTCCAGGCTCCCGCATCGAGGAAGTGAGCGTTCGCGATCGTGAGCGTGCCACCGATGGTGGTGGTAGCGGTACTGGCCGGTGTTGTTGTCCCAACCGTGGTACCGTTACCAAGGGTAAGATTATTAAACGTCCAAGGCTGTGTGCCACCGAGCGTATTGGTACGCACTATGAGTACCGTTCCGCTACCAAAGGAAAGTATACCGTTGCCCGAGAGTGAACCATTACTTAACGTTACGTTGGCAGTGCCGGTAAGGGTACCAGCATTCACAGCCATATCGCCCGTTAGCGCAAGTGCGCTATTGATATGCCAACCGCCAGCTGTTCCGGTAAAAGAGAGATTGTGGAAATTGATCGTCGCACCCGGCCCAGCCGTCACCGCTTTACCAGTACTCGTTGCACTCATCACCACCGTTGAGGAAGCGGGCACAAAGCTCGCACCAGCACTCTGGGTAAATGTGCCAGCTACAGTATAGGTTGTCGTACCGGCTCCAGTAAACGTTGAGGACGCGGCGAGGAAGAGCGAGCCGTCGTAGCTATTGACCGCACCATTGCCGCTCAGCGTAACAGCTCCACCGGGGGCAAATGTCTTCTCAGGCCAGACATAGAGCTCAGTGTCACTAAGAAGCAGAAGTGCGTCACCGCTAGTGCTTGTGGCTGCGTCAAAACGCACGTCTGCATCAATCGACATATCGAATGCTGCCATGTCATCGATCGTGAGTGCCGCAATGTCTTCATGTCGAACAATGATGCGATTCGCGTAAAGATCTGCATCGGTAATATCGGCAGTAGGTGTACGTGTGACCAGAGTGGCAGGCTCTCCACCGCTGGCACCATCGAGGTATACCGTCACTGTTGGATCACCAACGATGGTTACACCGCCGATACTGTACGAACCATCAACATTGCTACAGCTGCCGCTGTAGGTTCCACCACCCTCAACCACAATGCGAACCACGTTAGTTGCACCATCACACGTTCCGCCCAGGAGCGGCGTGACGCCCGCATCGCTGTAGACCGTTCCAGAAACGGTGATGGTGAGCGAGCTGTCGTCGAAGCGAACCGAGCCAGGATCACCGGTATCACTGTCATACGCTTCACCGTACAGATTGCCGCTTCCATTTCTAAACCACCAGTACGAGGACGGGGAACCACCGGTTTGCGAAACGTTGAATGCACTGATCGCCGTTGATGTTGCAAACCTCGTGCGGAAGATCTGATAACCTGGATTAGCATCAATGGTCGACGAAGCGATGGTCAGCGCCGACCCGGCTGCTGTTGCTACGGTGTACGCACCATCATCAAGGTCAGTAACTGAGGTGCCTGACAAGAGCGAAAGGCCAGTACTACCCAAGTCTGCAAACGTGTAGTAGCGGGCGTTAATGGCACCACCAGACACAGAGACCGTATAGGTGCCACTTCCTTGATTGGCGACGGTCGTCGAGGCAGTTGCACTACCCAGCACCTGCAATGTGCTTCCGGTAAAACTAGCCGACGCTGAAGCAGCGAAGCGCACGTTAGCTGCTCGCGCGCTGCCACCGAGTGCAGTACCATCAAAGTCAGTTGCGTAGCTCCAGTACTCGGTACCGCTCGAGCGCGCGTACGAGCCGTAAATGTAGAGTGAACCGTCGACTGCTGCATGGTCTTGTGAGTACAAGGATCCACCTGCCTCTGTTGTCACACTACTCGCAGAGGAATTCCAGAAAGAAACGTCAGCCGAACTCGCAATGCGCACCGTGTCATAGGTATCACCTAAGGTGGTCTTTGTATTCACACTAAAAGTCCCACCGTTGAGTGCCAGTGTCGTGCCTGTCCAGGTAGTGGAAGCACCGCCAATGCTGTTTGTGAACGTTGCACCGACTGCGAGCGTCTGACTAGAATTTAAGGTGAACGTACCGGCGGTGAGCGTGGTGTTGTTAGTCGTCGTAGCTGGTTCGGTAATCGTCCAGATACCGGTTGCGCTATTAAAGGTAGCGTTGTACAAACTAGAGCCACCGAGCGCGACCGTTTCGCTACCCGCGCTCGAATTAAAGAGAACGGTACCAGTTCCTGGGCTCAACGTGGCGTTGTTATCAAGCGAGCCACCGAGCGTCAGCGTGCCTGAAGGCAGGTTGAGCGTTCCAGCATTAACCGTTAGGTTGCCCGCAAGGGTCGCATTGGCGTTCGTAAACGTAAACGGACCACCCGCAGCAATAAGGAGACTATTAAGGGCAGCGCTGATAGTGAGACTCTCTGCACTCGCACTGTAGAGGCGCAGCGTACCGCCACCAGCAGTAATGTTACCGGCCGTCTGGTAAAGTGATCCACCGAGCGAGAGCTCTGTGGCAGGAAACACGACCGTACCAGCAGTGATACGCATATCGTTAGTGGTCGTTGCCCGCGCTTCAGTAAAAGTGTACGTACCGTTACCGCTAAAGCTCACGTTGTAAAACGCATTGGTAAATATTCCTCCAGAGAGCGTCACTGACTCGCCGGCTGTACCAGTGAAATTGATGAGACTGTTGTTGTGTGCAAACGTGCCACCGCTGTTAACGAACGAGCCAGCAACTGTTGTTGTTGCTGTTGGCATAGTAACAGTACCACTACTTATGGTTATATCATTATTAACGGCGAGTGTACTCTCAGTGAACGACCAACCACCACCAGCGCCATTGAAGATCAGATTGTAGAACGCATCACCACCAGCAGTGATCGTACGCGCCGTTGTTGTTGCACCAAACAATACGTCACCGCTGCGCGCGTTGAAATTATTGTTGTTGGTCCAATTACCCAGAACGGTGATATCGTAGTTACCGGTTGATGCATCAAACGTGTCGTTAGCGCCAATGGTAAGTGACTGGGCACGAACATCGCTCCCCAAGAGCGTGGTTTTGGTGGTTCCGTCGATCACCACGTGACCGATGTTTTGCTTCACGGCGTTCGCGTCGCTCCAGGTTGCACTCACCGTACCTGTAAAAGTGGTGGTCGCAACTCCAGTCCAGTATCCCGCAGTGCCATTTGTAAGATTTCGCGAGAGTGCGATCGTGCGTACATCTCGTGCAAGCGTACCAAACGACACCGTGAGATCATTAGTTACCGTGAGGTTTGACCCAAGCGTCCAGGTCGCGGTACCGCTCGTTTGACCAAAGGTCAGGTTGTAGAATGATGGATTTAGTGCACCCGTTTCGTCGAGCGATTCAGTGGTTGAAGTGGCAGTAAAGATCACCGTCGAGGTCTGCGGTGTGGTAGTTGCATTATTGTCCCATGCCCCACCGATACGAATTGTGTTTGCACCCATGATGAAGGTACCGTTATTTTCAAGGTCGTGCACGGTCACATCAGCACCGGTTCCCGGATTGTACGTGTTGCCAGCAGTGATATAGAGCTCAGCATCGCCACAGCCAGTCGTCGCACAGAGTGTGAGGTCACTTGTGCCATTGACATCAAAAAATATATCTTCGGTGTTGGTGAAATCGTACGTCGCCAAATCGGCATTATCGACAGTTCCTTGATCATCAGATCCGATCGTTACGTGTCGTTCGTAGAGGCGGAATCCTGAAATATCCCCCACACCATCGTAGGTAGTGACTGCAGCCGCCTCGCCACTATCTCCCGCGCCGCTTATGAACACAGTCACTGTATCGCCTGGCGACACGTTGACGTTTGCAATTGACCAGGCACCAGCACTAATACTTCCCGTCTTTCCGGTCTGGAGGACCCCATTGACCGCAACTGCAACCGTACCAGCAGTGAGGTTACTTGACTGGTCATACTGCTGTGCCGTTCCGGATATGGTAATGCCTGCTGCCCATGTCACTGTCCAATGATTAAGTGACGGACAATTCGAAAGATTGCAGCTGAGATTCGCAACTGGGCGGAGCATGTGGTAAGTCGACACCGGCAACACACTCGAGAGGCTCACTGGACTAGAAGTCAGACCAGAAGAGTTTCCAGAAATGAGCGTATTTGGCACCAGCTCCCAAGAATCACCGTCGTAGTACTCAATCTGGTACGTTATAGTTGACGCCCCCGGCTCGAGGTCAGACCAGGAAAACTGCTGCCAGTAGGGTCCAGAGCCATCATAAAACTCGATCGCTTCACCAGCCACAGTACCAACAATTGATGGGTTGTTGACCGCATTCATGAATGGCTCCTTGTACGGCACCGCGCCGACAGAAGCATTGGTCTCAAGCGTCTGGAGCGGCGACGACCACGTCGATCCGTTCCACCTTGAAAAATCATAGCGATCGTTGGTTGCATCAAATGCAATTACCTGGAGTGAGTTATCGCCTGGGCGACGCACCTGCACGACCCGAGAATCCTCAATAGTTGAAACTGTTGCTTCGGCTACCCAGGATGACCCATTCCAGTAGCGGTAGCGCAAGTTCGTCGTATCACTGTAGACCACCGTTGCGTACCCGTCGCGCGACCCTCCAACTTCATACGCACAATCGACTGGGTGCTCATTCTTGACGCCGTTTGCATCGGCAACCCATGCCGTTTCAAGCTCAGTGAATGGTGTCGACCAACCAGCACCAGTCCAACGAAGTGCCCCAATGTCGTTGTCTTGGTCAACATAGCAGAGTACGAGGTTGTCAGAC
>JACCDY010019873.1_pt1 | contig 18988 bp, 33 predicted proteins | sample 7446391 | NCBI WGS metagenome assembly JACCDY01 (sample SAMN15323451, study PRJNA562643) | freshwater metagenome | isolation source: river surface water | place: USA:Blue River Watershed | collected 2017-08-18
ATGCTATGATGGACTGGTTTGATGTAATGTTAGAAGAAAAACTATTAGAGGAAATCAAAGAACAAAAACGACAAGAACTTCTTGCTCGTTTGACTGATTTTGAAAAGGATTTGCTTGGAGTAAAATGACTGAACAACGCAAACTGTGTAAAGATTGTCTCCACTATAAGAAAAGTTGGTTTGGGCATCTTTTTGGGAATAACTCATTTGATAGATGTTATAATCCAATCATAACTGGTGATTTGGTGACTGGAGACAAAAAAAGTGAAAGTTGTAAAGATGCCAGACATTTTGAGATGTATTGTGGTAGAGCTGGTAAGTATTTTGAGCAACTATGGGGAGATAGGAAATGACTATCAAACGCATTCAAGTTAAAGAAACTCAACGATACTGGGGAGATTTTGAAGGTTCTCTTGATAGTATTATTACTTCACTCCAGAGGGAATTGAATGCTGGTTGGGAAGGTATTGTGATTGAATATGAACGAGATTATGGTGATTGTCACGACCAAGAAGTTCCTTATCTTTACAAACATCGGGAAGAAACCGACAAAGAGTATGAGAAACGAGTAAAACAACTGGAGAAAGAAAAGGCAGTAAAAGCAAAGGCAAAAGAACTAAAACTTGAAAAACTCAAGAAAGACCTTGCTTCCTTAACTGATGATGAACTCAAACAACTTGGAGTAAAATGACTGAACGAGTTAAATTCAAAACTATCACCCGAGTGATTGACCCAAAGACACGTATTCATTATCTTGATGCTGTGGATACAAATGGGTACCACTGGTCTGCTCAAATGACCCACCAAGAAGAACCTTGGATTGTTTACAAAGAAGTTTGGAAAAAAGACCCACAACAACCTTACGACCTATGAGCGATCTAATCTTTAAAACCAATGGAGAAGAAAAGTTTCGTATTCCTTCTCCGGCTCTTGAAACTGCAACTCTTGGGACTAAATGCCCTGAAACTAAACTTGAAATCAAAATGACTGAAACCGACATCTCAAAAGTTCTTATAGAAGGAGACTACGCAACCATTATGGGTGTGAAGTATAAGAGAGTGGAAGAACCAAAACCAAGAATGAACTTTCTATTTGATGGAAAGTGTGAGGTTGTTTCTTATAATAAAAAATCTTATTATCGTTTTGAATTTCCTGATGAGATTTATTGGTATAAGAGAACCAGTCATGAGACCTACTTAGATTTGAAGTTAGAACGCGTTACTGATGGTGAAACTCATCGTCTTCTTGAAGGTGTGTGGTTCAATGATGTAAAGAAGGGAAAGTATGATGAACCTTATTGTCCCGATGAACCAGAATATTATGATGAAGTAGTTGATAAATTAATCAAACAACACCAAGCACAAAAACTCTACAACCGACTATATGATGAACTTGGTTATGATTTTGAAGATATTGAAAATATTGTGAGTTTGGTGGAGGACTGGCTTCCTAAACCACAATCTGCTGAAGGTTCACAAAATGTGAGCACTGAACTACTTGTTGAAGGTTTCAACCACTGCCTTGAAAAAATTAAGGGGATGCTACGATGAGATACAATCCAGCAGATTGGGACACATACACCCAAAAACAAAGAAAAGAATGGTATTATACACCAGTTGAAGAACAAAGAGAGATTGTAAACAAATCATATCTCTCAATTATTACTGATGATAATGGAAATCTTGATGCTTTGAAAATCATTGAGATTATTATGGACTTACAAGACCGAGTAGACGACCTTGAAATTGAATGTGTGAGGAAAGAGTATTACTAATGACTACTGAACGAAACTTTACAAAAGAACTCCTATACTCATATTATAATGATATGGAAGGCGGAGACGATATTGAGAGTATTGATTATCGTTCTTTGATTCACATCATCACCGAACTTCATAATAGGATCGAGAAACTTGAGGCATGGAAAGATCGTGTACAAAAAACTGCTAAGGGGATCAAATGACTGAAGATGATAAGTATGCTCTTAAAGAATTTCTCAGTGCTGTTGGTGTTACTGCTGGTGTCTTTGTTGTCTTTAGTATAATTTGCCTTGTGATTATTAATCTTTCCGCAGATGGTGATAAACCACTGAACTCCTCATTATTTGAAGTGGTTGACAAATACAAAGAATGTGATATAGTGAGGTATGCTCCGCATCAGGCAGCAGAGTACAAATACTTCCTTTATTGCGAGGGAAACAAATGACCCATTCTGAGCATTATTACGACTACAACCGCAATGATCTCTCTCGCCCCAACCCCTTCGACTCACTCCCCAATCCTGTGGCCGAGGGGATTATGGACATCTACTATGGCAATTTTTCCGACCTAGATGATAGCCCCTTCGATTATGAATGCATTGCAGATATCTTGGAGTACGTAATTAAGCAACTCCGAGAACATCAAGAACCCGGCCATGGGCGTTATGTAATCTTTTGTGAAGATCTCTGGGATGTGGTTGACGCCTTGAGGAAAAAGTCCTATGATAAATGAGGATATGCCATGGGTCAACTTGACTAATCAAGAAGTGGAAGAGTTACGCTCCAAAAAGCATGAACTCACCGAATATGGCAAACAAAGACTGAAACAACTCATGAATGAAGAACCACTCCATGCGAAAGTATCCGAAGAAGATTATAAAAAAATTGTAGATCTTATGAGAAATCAAGAACCATATCCTGATGCTATGTTTGAAGAAGCAGAGCGTCGTGAGAAAGAACGTAAGGCACTTGACGCTCTTGATAAACTTTATGATGAAAATGGTGATGCACTTCAACAACTTGCAGTAATTGAAAAAGAAGAATGGGAACGCAAGGAACGAAGTGAAACTGTTCTTCGACGTTATAATGCCTTTTATAATGATGAGTGCTCTGGTATGCCTCATGGCACACCAATCACACCGGAGCATATGCAAGCAATGACATTGGAATGTATGATTGATGCTCTCATTTGTGAAAACCTAAATGTAGAATATAATTCCATTGCGATTGATGACATCAAGGATTTGATTGAGGGACTATACCGACAGAGTGATGAATTTCTTGAACGAGTGAGAAAGAATAATGGATAAACCATACTACCGTTTCTTTGTGATTGATTATTGTGCAACTGGAGAAGGCCGTTCTATTTGGTTACAGATCTGTCACTATAATCTTGATGGAGAAAGAGATTATGAGTTCACAAAATTTGCAAACTTTGTTAATAATGATTATTATCTACGCGGATGTGATGAACTTACAGAACGAGAGTTTCTGGATAAGTATACGAGGTTTATGCCAAACCTGATTGCTGATATGCTACAGAAGAAAACTATCGGCACATGGAAAACTCATTTGCATTTTAACCTATCATGAGTCGATTTATTAAAAACCCAGATGAGATTATCCTAGAGGATATTAAAATGGTACATTATGAAACCATGGAACAAGGCCGGGCAGTATGGCTTGGAATATACCTCAATAATGGCCAAATCTTCCATCTCAATATCGGAGGAGATAATCTCTACGTTAATTATTCAGATGAAAGCATGGATTGAGGAGGCATGGTGGGCGTGGGGTAATGGCATCTCATTTCGATTTATCAACTATAACGACAACATTGACCGCCTCGCTTTTTTCGAAGAAATAAACTGTGGATGGTATCAGATGTACATCTATCCATACGATGATTGGTTTTGCCCATCGCGCTCGCCCGAACGAAAATTACGACTAGAACAATGAACCTCCCAACCTTTTTAAATAAGTGGGTCATCTCAAATAAATTTATTAAGCATACCCCATTCTGGTGGTGGTATCGCCTAATCTCCCACGACAGATTCCGTCTCGGTGATTATCACATCTACCCAGAGTTTTGGCACTCTTTAAATGGGGGATGGGAACACATGGAATACGTATGTAAGTTCGAGGAGTTTTGGGGTAAAGGTTCCTATCCACCAGAACGTATTACGGTCTCTGAAGAGGCTTATGATGAGTTGTTACGACGTATCCACTCTCCCCCCGATCCTGTTAAAATAGAAAGGTTAAAAGAAATACTGAATCGCAAAGCCCCTTGGGAGGATTAAAATGAAACCTGAATTTTCTCAACGTCAATACAAACTCATTTACCATGCCATCCGTCGGTACCAGATCGAAAAGACCGTTCTCAACAGTTCTGAATACCATGACTGCAATGAGATCCTTGACGAACTCTTTGACCATGTCTACACCCAGCACAAGGAGCAAGTAACATGATTGAGTGCATAGAAGAATGTGATGGATCCCTAACATTCTCATGGGATGAGAACGATCCGGTTGAAAGAGTTTTGAATACTTGGACAGAGCAAGACTTCATCGATGCCATTACGGCCCAAATTAATCATTTAAAGGAGGCAGAAGTTAATGGGGATGTTTGATTACTTCCGATCATCTTACGACCTTGGAGAACCCTTTACCGAGGTAGAGTGCCAGACAAAAGATATGGAGAGGGGCATAGGTGGCACTATGAGTACCTACTGGCTCGATCCTAGTGGGAGGTTGTGGCTTATCGACACCCGTGAAGCCTTTGACTTTGGTGAAGATCCAAACTGGGTCGATGATGGGAAAAAAATTTCCGCTCTGTTTAGGTATAAATTTTTGCCAAATGGCAAGCATGGGAAGGTAACTCTTCATGACATCACAGACTACGTCTGCGTATATCCTGCTCGATGGGATGGGGAATGGGAGGACTGGCCAACTTGCCGAATACACTTTATCCGCGGAGTATTACAGGGCTATGAAAACATCTCTAAAATGGACTCGTATAAGTCCTCTGATTAATCTTGGATTTAAAACTTTTACTATATTTTCCCTCATTACAGCATTTATATATTGGGGGCTTAATAACGCTTACCAAAAATGACTAAATTTGAAGAAATAAACGAGTACTTTATGGCAGAGCATGGCTTTGCCTTATTCCTTATCGAGGAACCCTATCTCATGATGAGGAAACGCAAAACAGCGAGATGGGTTGGATCTGCTGACCCAAATATTACATTACTTAAACGGAATGGGAAGCCTACCACTCGTTATCCCAAATCCCGTGGTATAATTATGAACGGTGGGTTCAGGCCTATATCTCTGAACACTCTGGTATCAAATCTTAAGGACAACCGTCCTCTCTATTCCAAGATCTGATTTCAGTTTAAAGTTAAATTCAACTATTTATCAAGCCTCTGAGACTTATCCTCATGCTTAATGGGTAGTTGTCATGGTATCTCTAATTCATCTATAAACAATTGCAGATTGCAAAGATGACCCTGGAATATCGTGTCCATTACATCGGAGCTCATGAAAAAAACTTTAGTTACCCTAGCCCTGGCTAGTCTTTCTCTTATCCCTCTTTCTGCAAAAGCATGACAACAATGCGGAGAAGCAAGTTATTACGGATTAGGGGACGGATATCAAGGTGAAATTACTGCGTCTGGTCGAAGGTTTGATACATGGTCAAACCAGGCAGCTCACAAATGGCTACCCTTTGGTACTGTTGTTACTGTGACTGCTAATGGCCGAAGCACGAGAGCAGTGATTACCGACCGCGGACCTTTTGTCGGCGGAAGGGTCATCGACTTATCGGCTAAGTCCTTTGGCGATCTTGGTCCACTCTCACGAGGAGTACACAATGTCTGCATCTCGTGGAGATGAGATAACTAACAACTGAATACAAAGTTAGCCCCGAGCAAGAGCCTGGGGCTTTAAAGTATCAAAGTTCTTCTAAAACTGAACCTAATAAATACTCAATAGTGTTACAATCGGAAAGTATATCCTCTACAATATTTACTATTCCGTAATTGCGTCCACTCTCCGCTTCTTCTCTGAGTCTTTCCAGCCCTTCTCTGAATTCACCATTAAGTCTTTGGAGTCCATCACAGAGATCAGATGCAGTGGCCCATGTTAGTTCAGGTACAGAGTTAAAGATGGATGCTCTGATCTCAATCCTTGCACCTCTTGCTTGCTCGGCCAAAATATCTACTTTTTCCTGTACCATCTCATAGATTTTTTCAAAGAGTAGATGGAACTGATAAAAATTTGTGCCAACAATATTCCAATGTGCTAATCTAGCAGCACCTAAAAGATTATTTTGGAGTTCTAAAGCTTGGAGGAATAAAGTTTCCATATTTAACTATTGTAATTTTTATTAATTCCAAAGGGGATTTCTTGGAGCGCGGAGGTTAATGGATTTGAATTAGGCACTGTTCCGGCCTCGTTTCTCCATAGTCCAGAGTCTATCTTTAACTTAAACCAATCTGGGTAAGGATCGACATTCCCCTTATAACATTTCCAAACTTTCTGCAGATTACCTGATGTTACCTTGGTATTATCTACTACTCTAGTCCCATCATCGTCTATTGAATAGGCAATTCTAGGAATAAATTCGTAGGTAGCTGTGCCATCCAATTCCTCAGAACATTCCAACTCAAGAGAATCTGATATTCCTCGTGGGCATCTAGGATCTTCTACAATATACTCCTCTGTATATTCTGTATTTATGACCCGTCTCCAAACAGCCAATCCAGTAAACTTCTGATTAGGGTCTAAAAGACATTTACGTTTTGGCAAGAAGTCTTCGATGGAGATGGGGTCAAATGCAGCGCATGGTTGGGAATAGAATCTTCCGTCAGCAACTAGAACCTCAATAGAGTAAGTTTGCTCATAAATAAACTGAGATGCATCGGTAACTTGAACAAATCTTTCATTCTCTAATTCAAATCCGGTCTGGAACTCAAGACCTGGCACCTCTGGCACCCATCCAGTCACAGAATCGGCAATAAGATCGAGAATGGGGAGAGAAAAACTATGCCCTTCTCTTTGGGTCTGTTTCTGAATAAGAGTTATGGTATAGGTTAACTTTCTATTCCTAATAGTAGGAATATAGGCGCCTTTATTTGGGTTATTTGTAGAGCTGGATGAAAAACTGACAATAATCATTGCCTGTTCAGCAACTCTTCCCGACTCATCGATTTCCTCAGCAAGACGAATCACCACAGCGCTCTGCCCAAGAGTCCCATGGACCCTCTTATGGAGTTGATTCTCAATCTCTAAGAGCATGGATTAAAATTCCCCGCCACTAATAAAATCTTGAAGTTCCCAGAAGCCTGTTGTGTAGTTATATAGCAAAGCATCTCCAGGTTTTACATTACGAGTAAAACGCACATTGGCAAGATCTTGGATCTTACGATTTGCCTCTAATTCGATTACATATTGTCTTAAAGAGGCCGCATCTTGCTTATACTCACTCCCATCTGGGAATACACCAATTCTCCCACTAAGAGCACCATATTGAGAACCATAATAACATCCACCACTAGACCCATCTGCCACAAGGTAAAATCCTGCTCCGTCAGGGGCGGCTGGATTGAATGGATCATAGCCGTAAGTCTGATTTGCCATTAGAACGTGTCTCCTGTTTGTAATCCGTCGTAGTTATTAAATGTACCATCGGCAGTTTCCGTGGTATTTATTGCGTTGAGTGTATCTCCGTCTTGTGGATCAACAGCATCTGAAGTGTTTGTAAACGCAGAGAGATCTCTCGTGGATTCAAGTGCATCTACTAGTTGATTAATATCAAGAGCCGATCCGGGCATTGTTGTTTCAATGCCAAGTGCGTTTTCATCAAGGGCCTCTGAGTACGTCCGTGGTGAGGACATGGCTTCTTTACGTGGGAATTGGAAGAAGCGGGTATTTCCACCTTCTCTTTGAACCCAACGATTTGTAGAGTTCTCTGTGAAACTTCTGCCTCTTCTATAGGAACTCTTTGTCATTGAGCAAGCACCGCCCCAATAGCGATATGCTTCTTGCCATTTAAGTCCGGTGGATGGAGAGGCTTTAGCCGCCCATAATTCGAGTTGTTGAAGAGCTTGTTCAGCAGCATCAATTACTTGTTGACGTGGGCGGAGAATATCTAAATACCATCTAGCTAAGATCGCTTGAGTACGACGATAAGACCCAGCAATAAGAATCTTCCCTTGAGGTGGGGCCGTTAGTATATAATTATTAATTAACGTCGCAGCATCATTAAGAGCAATTTGGATCTTATCAAAATTGATATTATTGCCGGTAGGATTGTCAATATTTGACAACTCCACGGCTTCTTGATATCCAAAAATCTCAATAAAGTAATCCACAGTTGCCGGATTACAATTATCCGCTACTCCAAACTTGTCTGGATAAGGAGAATTCGGCATAATTTAAGTCTATTCCTACTAGAACTTTAAACTATGGTATAATTATGCGTATGAGTCTACATAGCGCCTATCTTAAGTCCTTAGAATTAGCCTTAAATAGGAACATAAGAACAGATACATTTGTAATTAGAAGAACTGTATCTTACCTTAAAAAGGCAGTTTCAGATATCTACGAGTCGGATCCTAAGATTGTCCGTCAAATCTCCGATAAACTCGATGAGTATTTAAACTCAACAGTCCATCTTGAGGTACAGTTAGAGACACTCTTTGGAGATAATAATGATCCACTAAGCAATAGAATTTATGAAGTAAATATTGCAAAACTTCACGAACTCAAAGCTAAAGTAGATTTTTTCTTATCACCATAAAAAAAAAAGAGGCCCGAAGGCCTCAAGGGGATTATAGTGATTAGGCTCAGGCAACAGGGTTGTTGAAGATGAAACCAGAACCACACTTGCCATTTTCACCCATGCCAACGAGCTCAAAGCTACGCTCAACAAGGATGTCGCCGGTGAATACTCTGCGCTCGATGTTAAAGCGCTCAGGAGTGGCGATAGGATAGCCACTGAGGGTATAAGTATAGGCGAAAGCAGGGTTGCCATAGTTGGCATCAAGAGCAGGCATGAAGCCATCGGTAGCTCCTGAAGGATGGTAGAAGAGAACAGCAACGTTGTTGTAGATATTCTCAAGAGTACCATCAGCAGCAAGCTTAAGACGACGTGCTACGCGGATCTCGTCAAGACCAAAGATCTGAGCGAGGGTCTTCTCATCAACGAGAACACCGCGCTGCATGAAGTCACGGATACGCTTGTTACGCTTGAGGGCGTTAAAGGCGTCAGGTGAGATAACCATCTTGTTAGGATAGACACCGATCTGAGAGCGAACTTGCTCTTTGGCGTCGTCCATGAGGACCTCAACGTCAGCAGTTGGGCTATTGAACTGATCAGCACCACCATTATAGGTAGAAAGATCAAGAACATTACCAGTCTCATACTGGGTAGAATCAGTTACAATAGTAGCAACCTGAACTTCCCAAGACTGCATGAGGCGGTTGGCAGCGTCCTTAGCAGCAAACTGACGAAGGTCAATTTGAGCAGCGCCGTTCTTGGCTTCAGCAGCGACTTCTTCGGCGATTTCCCAGCTGATCGCTTCCTGACGGAGAGCGAACGAACGGGTTCCGAATTCGTTCTGGATCTTCTGGATGTTAGTTCCAGGAGCGCGGAGGAACGACTGAGCCGCGAAAGCCTCCTTACCAAAAACGAGTGTGCGTCCAGCTCTGGTATTCATAGATACCGAGGGAGCGAAAAATGTAGCTACGCCTTCAGCATTTTTGTAGCCTTGGGCGAGTTGCGTAAGAATTGGGTCAATTACGCGGACCTGATCTAGATTCATCATAGTTAATTACTCTCCTTTAAGTATCTATCAAGCGCCAGCTTCGTTACCAAGCTTGACACGAATGTACTGACCTGCAGTAGCATTCACAGATGTGTCAAGAGCACGACCAAGAACAACACCAGCACCGGCGGTCTTAGAAGCGGTTCCAGTAGTAGTAGCATACACAGCGTCATCTACACCAAAAGCGGCAGAAGCGGCATCGACTTCAACAATTACGATACCGGAGGTAACGATTGAAAGAAGACCTTGGTAAGGGAATACGCTAGTTTTGAAAGGGGTTGTGGAAGGATTGAGTTGACCTTCGTAAACGAGGGTGGATCCGTCATCAACCTGATAGCCCTTAGCGGTGAGTTCACCTTGGCCAGGGGCAGCATAAACGCTAACACCAGCAGCATAAGCGCCGGCAGCGGGATAAGCACCATTACGCTTTACGAATCTGTGAGCTTCAACAGCGGTTGTTGTCTGCACAGTTTCAACGTACTGGTGGTCAAAAGACATATAACGTGGGTCAGTTGCCATTTTAGTTTACTCCTTATGAGTTATCTGAGATAATTGCCTTCAGAGCTACGGTGTATTCAACGCCTTTGCTCTCGGCATACTCCAACGCTTGCACGTGGAGATCAGCGGTTGAGGGGTCGTAGATATAACCATCAGCTGAAGGTGTGATTGACTTCTTAGCTGCTGGAGCAGAAGCCTGGGTTGCGAATTCTTCAAAACTTACCATTGAGGGTAGGTTCTCAAGGACATTTTTGAAGAAATCAAATTGTGAAGTCTTACCTGACTCCGAGAAGTTCACGGAATTCTTATTATTAAGAGTTTCCATGAAACGTACTAGATCAGTTTTAGGAACGATTTGCTGAGTAAGCTTGCCATCCCCATAGAGAGTTTCGCAGAAATCAGAGATTTCCTTCTCTCTCATCAACTTCTTTTGTCTGGCAAGTTCTTCTTCCAATTCGGCTACCCGAGCTTGTAGATTGCTCTGAACTCCCATAGCTTTTTCGCTATGATCCAGAGTTCCTGTAGCCTCTTCTGGTGAGGTCTCTTCTGCCATATCGCTCATTTTCTTTTTCTCTTCTTCATCCTCGTCCTCCTCATAGCTCTTGCATCCTTCACCATTGTCAGAAACTTCGGTTTCTTCCTCTGCTTCCTCTTCGGCGTAAGTTTGCTCTCCCTTAGGTTCTTCAGCACCCTTTACTTCCTTGGAAGTGGGATGCTCAGCTTCAGATGGCTTTTCACCTTCCTTAACCGTTTCACCCATATCCTCGGTTTCTTTCTCTTCATCTTCATCTCCCCCTTCATTTCCTTCCTTTTTAGCTTCAATAGCCTTTTTAAGTCCTTCGGGCATTTCGCCGTAAGACATTCCATCACCTTCCATCATGGAAGCAGCATCAGTTTTAAGAGCTAGAGCCTTGATTAGCTCATCAATTTCGTATTCTGAGGCGAGTTGAGCGATCTTTTGATCATCTCCTTCCATATCTCCCGACACATCGTCGGTTTCCATTTCAGGACCCTCATCTCCACCTTCTTCAGCAGGCTCAGCCGGTGTATCAGCACCAGCCGGAGGCATATCTCCACCTTGGGTATCGGTATCTGAATCCATGGCATCTGGAGTTCCGTCGCCATCATCATCAGAATCCATGGCGTCTGGAGTTCCGTCCCCGTCAGCATCGGTGCTATCAGCATCGTCAGTAGGGGGCTCATCAGCCATACTCATCATGGGATCTTCGGTGGGCATCTCTGCATCCATGCCATAGTCCATGTCATATTCAGCAGGTGCGCCGGTTTCAGAGATCTTATTTCCGTTATCATCGTATACATTAGCGCCAGATGTACCTCCGCCACCAATGTTAATATTAACAGTCATTCCCCCTTCGGAGTGTTCGATCACCGAAGTAGGAGTTTCTGTTTTGGTTCTTTTCCTGGCCATAGTTTGATTTTTTCCTAAGTTTTCTTTAAACGAAATAGAAGACTCCCCTTCGGAGGGGGTGAATGTGATAGTTTCCGAATCGGAAATTTCGGAAAAAGCGGTTAGCCCTTTAACCGCTGGGATTGAAACCAATCCAAGATGCCTAAGGGCTAAGTTCCCAGGTGTGGGATTTGTTTCCGCTTCTGGTAAGTAAAATGAACTACTTACTTTTTTAAAAACTCCATCTCGTATTAGCTTTTCGGCCTTGGGGGTAAGTTCGACCTTACCCCAAAGCTCTTTGCCTTTTCTCCAGACTTTGCGTACCCAACCAAGAGCCGGAGTTCCGTCATCTTGGTCATGGCCAATAATCAACGGAGCTTCATGCTGTTCTGGATTGTATGTATTTACAACCTGCTCGAGATCATTCTCAGTAAAGACCATTTTCTGGCCAGTTGAGGAGATCTGAGGACCAGCCCTAAACATCTCAATAAAAACAACCTTTCGGGGTTGTTGAGATGAAAGGGGCTCTTTAGAATTAAGTACGTGTTCTTTCATTTATCAGAATACTGACGTAGTATTGAGAAGATAGTTGAATCTCTCTTCATTTCTGGAGAATGAGTCGCTCAGTTGAGCCACTTGTCCCGCGGGGGTTCTTACAATAGTAACGAGTAGACGCTCGAGAGTTGGGCTTGTGGCCACATAAACGTCGAGTCGTACGGACCCTCTTTCAAGGTCTTCGTTGGTGTTATTAGCTGAAGAACAAACCACAAGATAGGCCTGTTCTGGTCTCGAGCCAAATAACGCGCCTTGACGGAAGAATTGTCCACATACCTGTGAAGCAATAGACTTAACTCTCGCGTATACTGTGCCCGCTGAATCAATCTGCTCAAATAGGATGTCGTCAAAACTACGTCCTAGGACATCAATGAGAACATTGAGAATAGCACGAGTATTAACAAATTTAAACAGAGGATTGGGGGAAAGAGTTCTAGCTCCCCAAGTTACGATACCGCGATTAGGAAGTGAACGAATTGGGTTCAGACCTAAGGCATAAGTAACTTCTTGTTGCTGAGCAGAAATTTCAAATTTCAGTCCAGCTGCACCACGTAGTGGATAACGGGCGCCGGCGGGAGGTTGTTGGAAACCTTCGTTGATGTATCTCGAACAGGCAATACCTGCTACATAGCTCGAAGGAGCAATATAGCGATCATCAAGATTCTTCACATATGGGGCATAGAACGCGCCATGGCCATATGGAGCACCAGCGATACCCTTGAGATAATCAAGTTCATCTTGGACATTGGTGAGAGAAATCTCATCAGCTCCGCAGTCGATCAGAGCGAGATGCTGTGTTCCAACGATTCCTTCAGTAGGACCGAGTTTACCTTCTGCAGCCTTAAGAAGGGCTTGAGTAACTTTAACCCGTTCTTGACGAGCTTCGGTTTTGCTTGCAAGATCACCACCAACCTCATATGTGAGAACTGTATAAGCCTCAGGAGCCAAGAGGAAACCAGGGGCCAATATTCTAGAATCCATACCTTGCTCGATGGCATAGACAAAATCATTTGCCTTTGCATTTAGAGTGTACTTATATGACTCGTAACCAGGATTTTGATCAACTGATACCAGTTTGATAACATTGGAGTCGGGAAGACCGGCTCTTGTGGTTCCAGGATTAATCGGGGAACTTACTCCGTTACGGGAAGTTACCTTAACCTTGAGGACATATTCGTGTGAATAGAAGCCGTTGGGAACTGATTTATCAAGCGCATAAGAAGCACCTGCTGTAATAGTTACATTTGCGGGTGTTACAGTGGCTGTGTCATTATCTGTTACGCCAGTAACAGTGAATCTAATTCCATTAGCAGTGAAGATATCACCTTCAGCAAGTTCAGTTGTAAATAAGGTTGAGGTTCCTGTTACGGTACCACTACTAATTGCAATCGAACCAGTAAGTGCAATTTCATCAAGTTCTGGACGAAGATACGGAGCACCTGCATCGGCAGTGAGAAGAGCAACTTGGTGACCATTGTTAGGAACATAGGTATTCCCAGAAACATTAGTTCCAGTAGCAACTGCCTCAACTTCATAGTATCCATCGAGTTCTTTCTCGGTTAGGATCGCTTGAAGTTGGTTTCTAAGGGCATTAGCTAGATCATCTGGCTTAGCTCCATTAACAATGATTACGCGATTTTCACCGGCAACATTGACATAGAACGCCTGAACTGAATCAGGAAGATATCCAGTACGAGTTGTTACACCACCAAGAGTTGTAACTTCGCCACTTGGAACTGCATCTTGTCCACCACTTTGAACCTTGGCAAAAGTCGTAGTGCCGAGGTCGTAGGACCAGTAAGCAGCACTTGCATCAGCCCAAGATGTAGGAACTGTGTTTCCGGTGGAAAGATCCTTAGAAACAGCAACGATCTTATTATCAGGGATAGAAGCAGCGTTTGCGTATACGTTCTGATCGATTAAGAAAGCCTTAACAATAGCAGACTGTTCTGTTGCAGGATTGTAAGCAAGTTTTCTAACTGTTACAGCAGCTCCAGGAGCACCTGTAATCTGTACAAATGTGCCTCCAGAAGATGTTGCGAGTTGAATCGCATTTCCAGACTTATTAACTACGTAATATACTGAATTAAGTGTAAGATTTAATGTTCCTGCATTTGTTGTTTCAAGAACAACCTTATCACCATTGGCAAGTCCAGTTGAACTGTCTAATGTTACAGTGTCATTAACCGAGTCAAAAGCCGTAGTTCCGGCATTATACTCTGTAGAACTTTCAAGGAGGAAAGAACTAAGTTGACTTCCAGATACAAAGAGAACTCCCTCTCCAGTTGCTTGGTCTCTAGATACACAACGGAAGTTAATCTCTTTTACCGAAGTATAGAACTTAACAACAGACTGAGTATTGAGGTTAAGAGGAGAAGCGTAGTTTGTATCGCTAAATTGATAAGCCACAAACTTATCAATCTGAGGAAGACTTCTGGTATCTTTAGAAAGAATTCTAAATTTACCTTGAGTTGCCTCGGTAGCATTCTGCTCAATGCGATAATAATCTGCGAAACTATCCCCGTTCCCGGCAAGGAAAAGGTACAGATCACGGGCGTTATCTACTGCATCAAGAGCAGTTGTTGTGATTACACGAATTTCATCACCCTCATTATCGTTAACTCCGATCGGGGTTCCGAAATATCTACCATTAATCTTAATCGCAAAAGCGTTATACCCAGCGCCAGCACCTGAAGCGGCGATGTCTACAACGGTTTCAGGAGTTGGAGTTACTCTAGTAAAATAGAGGATACCATTAACACCTACATTATCAAAGAAAGCTCTAACAGCATCGTATGATGCAAGAGCACCTTTGTTCCCTACAGGAACACTTCCACCAACCTTCTCAAGATAATCGGCAACTGAACCGATTTGAGTAGGGGCGTAGGGCTCAAGAGCAGAATAGGCATTAATAGCGTCTTCTCCATAATAATCTTCGGTGGGTGTAGTACCAAAGATATATCCCACTGCATGAGTTGCAATGGGCTGCGGAAGAGAGCCAGTTGTTGCCTGAGCAACAAAGACCCCCGGCCTATTCAATGTCGCGGCATTGATTCTGATTGGATTGGCCATAGAGATTTGAAGACACTATATCTTTCACTATTATCCTTAAACAAACAGCGAATTATAACTTGTTTATACGATAATATCTTTTTTGTATAAAAGAAAAAGCTCATTCATCAACCAATCTGGACATGAGCTATGGCCACATCTCTTATACTCAAGAAGTTTCATTGATTTACGTAAAATTTTATTAAAATCATTTGTGTCTACGTATCTTGCGCATACTTTTACAAAAGACTTTAATTCAGTTTGATCCTGCTCGATACAGATAGAGCATAAAATGATAATTAATTTTAGCTTATCTGAATCAGTCATTTTTAATAGAATCCATTGCGTCCTTATGGATCTGTGTCATGGCAATAAATTTTGTCATTGGAACTTTCTCCATTTCTAGCACATTAACAAATGATCCATTTTGTATACCATAACAGGCTTTTAACCAGGAGTATTTAGGGATATAGTTGCATAAGATGTGCTCCTTTACGCAATTAAATATCCCGATGATTATTCTCTGAGTAAAAAGTCCAAAATTTATCCTATCTATGCTCAATAGAGTGAGGATATTTTGAATATCATCAAATGATACTCTTTTTTGTTCTTCATTTATTTCCTGTCCCTCATTATCCAGAATAAGATCTAAATATTCCAGATCCTGTCCAGTTATATCTCTAAAAAGTATTTTTCTTCCCTTGGAGTCTTTTACTGTAATTGTGTAATCATGATTACGAACTACTTCAAATTCATGACGTTTCTTCATCTCCTCCAAGTCCTAGGAGTTGATTAATGGCCGCTCCAAGCATTTTAAGTTGTCTTGCACGAAGTCTTTTTGCGTCTTTCAATGTAAGTCTTTTTTGACCAGGAGATGGTGAATGAAGAATACAGATAGTTTGCAACGTAGCTTCTACCTCAGAGATTTTTTTATCTTCAGAGATACGTGAGATCTCAATAAGATCATCAGCAGAGGGTTCTTTTAAACAAAGAAACTTACCGGAGGCAATTTCTACCGGAATTACTTCAGGTTCGCCAAAGTCAAATGCGTCGTCTTCAAATCCCACCTCTTCATCATGAGAGACTCTTGACATTTTGCTTATTGCCATAGTGTTTATATAATGTCCAATTCTTTAAACCCCTTTGTTTAAATTTAAAATAGAGAGAAAAATCGGTATGGCGGTAAATAATAATCCATATGAGTCTTGGCAACGACTCCGTCAAAATTCCGATTATAGATCTACAGATACTCAGATAAATTCTTTAGTTCGTCAACAACTCTCCCAAGAAGAGTATTTAAGATTCTCTAATAGAGTTAATTCTGGTCCTAGGCAGATTACACGGGCCAATATGGCAAAAAACACTCCCCAATCTCCGCATGTCTTAGCTCCAGAGGATATGTGGGGATGGCAAAATTGGGCTAATAAACCCTCCTCTACTCAGTCCCCTCTTGCGACTGGATTAAGAGAAGAGAACGCACCCGCTGATATTCCCGGCGCCTCCTATCCTCCTGGTTATAATGTCGGTGGAATGTCTGGTGGATGCAACTCGTGTCGCAGGAGAAGATACTAATGACATATAGACGTAAAGTGAAAAATCAAAAAGCAGAAGAACCTGAGAATAATATTGAGTCGCTTTCTGAAGAAAGAACTCTTCCAACAATTGAAGAAGTAGAAGAAAATATTAAAAAAGTTATCGAGATAGATAAGATGATCGAAGAGACTCTAGAAAAACTCGATGCACTTCCAAATATCCCCCAACCACCCACCCCTACCGGTAAAGTTTTTATAAGCGAGGAGGATAAGAGGTTATTCAAACGTTTCAATCAACATATTATTAAGAAACTCGGGATTACCGGAAACAGGTCCTTTAAACTCTGATATAATTGTATCAGAGATAACAATTTTATGAAGCCTGAATTAATCGATGCTTATATGGATATCGCTGAAAGATTCGCTCAGGTTTCTAAATGTAATAGGCTCAAAGTAGGCGCTATAATTGTTAAAAACGGATCGATTTTGGCTCATGGGTGGAATGGAACACCTAGTGGATATAGGACTAATTGTTGCGAAGATGAGAATGGAGTAACATCTCCATTTGTTCTACATGCAGAGCAAAATGTCCTTGTTAAGATGGCAAAATCAACAGAATCTATTGAAGGAGCCGAGTTGTTTTGCACCCATTCACCGTGTTCTGAATGCTCAAAGCTTCTCGCACAGAGCGGAATTAAAAAGGTATATTTTAAACATAAGTATAGAATTACAGAAGGGATCGAAGTTTTAAACGCGCTTGGTGTAGAGACTCAGGAGGTCCCATGAATTTCAATACAGATGAAGAAAAACAAGCACTTAAAAACTCTCTGCTTAACACAGAAAACCTTAACGAAACCTTAGAGTGCTTAGAACATGTCCTAATTCATAGGACGCCTTTTGCTCTCTATGTGGCCACAGCCGATAGGGCTGATTGTATGTGGATATTTGATCCAGATACAGTATATGAGATGGTTGGAGGAATGGATAAGTATACTTCTGTTTATGATGAGATGTTTCCTACTGATGAAGATAAGTCAGTCGGTATAGTATTTTTTATATTAAAAAAAGTCGGACCTTTATACTCGATCCGACTCAGCATTGAGATTATTGAAGAGATTATTGAAGAATTATACGAAAACCTTTAGTTTTTTAAGCGCGAAGATCACTTCATTGACCTTATTTGTAATCAGTCTATTTATATCACGTTTGTAAGAAGATCCGGCGTTTACTGTTTTATTTGTTGGAATAACAGCTAATTTTGTATCTGGAGTAGCAGTATCAAAAGCAGTAATTTTAAACTCCACATCAAGTCCATTAGGGTCTTTTGCAATAAATATATCACCGAGATTTAACTCTCCGGTAAAATCTGTACCACTTCCAGTAACAATACCACCAGAGATACTAATAGTACCAGAATAATATATTGAGTTTTGTTCGATCTCTAAGGCATCGATGGCTTCAGTTTGTGACTCTGGAGTCACTGTTTCTAACGCTAATACTCTAGACGCAAGAGTCTGAATATCTACATCATGGGTATTAATTCTACTTGTTAAATCATTCTGATTGATTGTAAGCTCTTGAATTTTTTCCCTTTCATTACTAATATTACTTTGTAAATTTTCCTCTAGGGTGTTAATATCATCCTCTAGAAGTTGGAATGCTGTCTCTAGATTTGATATTGAAGTAGAAGTTGCCTCTGAGAGAGCCGATTGAGCAGAAGCAATTGCAGTTGTAAAAATTCTTAAATCGCGGACTTTAGCATATGTTCTGTCTGCAAAACGAACATTAACAAGTCCCATTTCAGTTGTAGGATCGACAGACTCTACCAGGCTTACACCAAGCTTCAGTCCAGTCTTAACTCCACTACCATCTTCGACAAAGATCGTTCCCTCAGTTGTTAATCCATCTTGGGAAAGAACTTCTCCAGTTGTTGAGATTTCCTGCCTGGAGATATTTAATAACCCCCCGGCATAATCTTCGATAAAACGAAAACGTAAGTCAGCCATAGTATTCTTTAATCAGAGATTCTTCAAGATTAGTGGTAAAAAATGCGTACATTTGGGGAGGGATTATTGATACTGGGGGCGGATTATCCCACAAAACAAGCCAGTTATTACATAGTAACATTCTGATCTTAGAGGCAATACGTCTATTCCCCCAGTCTATCTCAGTCCCTCTAAGATCCAAAACTGTCTCATAGGTTTTTCTAAACATCGAAAATTGTCTATTCGATGAAGATGTTTGCACTGGGCGAAAATCTCTGAGGAGTCTTTCCTGTAAAGCTGAAGATAAATTACAATTTTTAGCAATTAACGCCTTTATTCCTCTATTATTACCAAGATTAATAACATCAAG
>JACCDY010998984.1_pt1 | contig 18975 bp, 15 predicted proteins | sample 7446391 | NCBI WGS metagenome assembly JACCDY01 (sample SAMN15323451, study PRJNA562643) | freshwater metagenome | isolation source: river surface water | place: USA:Blue River Watershed | collected 2017-08-18
AACGTCGCTCGTCCGACGATCCCAATATTGAACTACTGTGGCCACCTTGAACCGCTTTGGTTCGGGATGCCGGCACAGCGGCACAGGCGGGTCTTAATTCGGGCGGTTGCATCGATGGTGCAACCGCTTTTTTCATGCGTGCTCGCGATGGCGTCAACGATGAATGTGCGAGCGTGACTGTCGAAAAAAAGAAAAGCCCATGCGCTACTGGCTGATGAAATCCGAGCCCGATGAGGCGAGCATCGATGATGCGCTCGCCGCCAAAGACCACACCTTGCCGTGGACCGGCGTGCGCAATTACCAGGCCCGCAATTTCATGCGCGATGCGATGCGTGTCGGCGATGGCGTGCTGTTCTATCACTCGAGCTGCGCCGAGCCCGGCATTGCCGGCCTGGCAGAAGTGGCGAGCACGGCATATCCCGATCCCACGCAATTCGATTCGTCCAGTCCGTATCACGACCCGAAGTCGGATCAGGAGAATCCGCGCTGGCTGCTGGTCGATGTGCGTGCGACGAAAAAGACGCGACTGATCAGCCTGCCGGAAATGCGCGCGCATCCCGAGCTGGCCGAGATGCTGGTGTTGAAGAAGGGCAATCGCCTGTCGATCACGCCGGTGACGGCCGACGAATGGCGCTTCATCACGCAGTCCCTGCTCAAGGGCGGCTGAGCACGCGCTGAGTCCCATGGATCTTGTTTCGATACTGGGCTTCGTCCTGCTGGGCAGCTTCACCGGTTTTGCGGCCGGGCTGCTGGGCGTCGGTGGCGGCATGCTGACCGTGCCCTTCGTGACGATGATGCTGTCGAGCTCGGCATTCCCGCCGGAGCTGGTGGTACATGCCGCCATTGCGACGTCGCTGTCGACGATACTCTTCACGTCGCTGTCATCGGTGCGTGCGCATCATCGCCGTGGCGCGGTGATGTGGCCGGTGGTCAAGCTGCTGGCGCCCGGCATTTTGATCGGATCGTGGGTAGGGCCGTGGATAGGCTCGTATATACCGTCAGGCAGCCTGGCCTTGTTCTTTGCGTTGTTCGTCGGATTTTCAGCGACCCAGATGCTGCGTGACAAAAAGCCTCTGGCCACGCGCGAGCTGCCGCCACCGCCGGGCATGCTCGGCGTGGGGCTGGTGACGGGCACGCTGTCGGGACTGGTCGGCGCGGGCGGCGGTTTCATCTCGGTGCCCTTCATGACCTGGTGTAATGTCCGCATCCACAATGCGGTGGCGACCAGCGCTGCGCTCGGTTTTCCGATTGCGCTGGCCGGCACCTTGTCGAATATCTGGTTCGGGATGAAGGAGCCGGCGCTGCCGGTGGGCTCGCTCGGCTTCATCTATTTGCCGGCCTTGTTGCCGATCGCGTTGGCGAGCGTGATCACGGCGCCGTTTGGCGCGAAAGCCGCACACGCATTGCCAGTCGCGCGACTGAAAAAAATCTTTGCGCTGGTGCTGTATGCGCTGGCCGCCTACATGCTGTTCAAGGGGCTGCGGTCGTTTGCTTAAGTGGCGAAGCGCTCGCGCAACAGGTTCTTCTGCACCTTGCCCATCGTATTGCGCGGCAGTTCGTCGACGAAGTGCACGCGCTTGGGTACCTTGAAATTCGCAATCTTTGATTTGAGCTCCGCGATGATCGTTGCCTCGGACAAGGTGTCGCCCTTGCGCGGCACGACGATCGCCGTCACCGCTTCACCGAAATCCGGGTGCGACACGCCGACCACCGCCGATTCCTGCACGCCTGCCATGTCATCGATCACGGATTCGATTTCTTTCGGATAGACGTTATAGCCACCGGAGATGATCAAATCCTTGCTGCGGCCGACGATGGACAGATAGCCATCAGCATCGAACTTGCCGACGTCGCCAGTCTTGAAATAGCCGTCGGCGGTAAACTCTTCCGCCGTTTTTTCCGGCATCTGCCAGTAACCCTTGAACACGTTCGGGCCCTGGACCTGGATGTCACCGATGTCGCCGGCAGCACACGGCTTGCCTTCGCCATCCGTGACCCGCACCGATACGCCGGGCAGGGCCGGGCCGACGGTGCCGGCGCGGCGTTCGCCGTCATACGGGTTGGAGGTCAGCATCGCTGTCTCGCTCATGCCGTAGCGTTCGAGGATGGTGTGGCCGGTACGTTCGACAAATTGCATGAAGGTTTCGGTCAGCAGTGGTGCCGAGCCGGAGATGAACAGGCGCATGGTCGCGCAAGTGGCGCGCGTGAATGCCGGGTCGGCCAACAAGCGCACGTAATAAGTGGGCACGCCCATGAAGACGGTCGCGCGCGGGAGTTGGCGAATCACGGCGGCGCTGTCGAACTTCGGCAGAAATATCGTCTTGCTGCCATTCCACAGCGCGCCATGCGCGGCGACGAACAGGCCGTGAATGTGGAACAGCGGCAGCGCATGCAGCAGCACGTCGCCCTTGCGCCACTGCCAGCAGTCGTGCAGCGTCGCGATATTGGATGCGAGGTTGCCATGCGTGAGCATCGCGCCCTTGCTGCGGCCAGTCGTGCCCGATGTGTACAGAATGGCGGCCAGGTCATCGGCCTTGCGTGGCACGTTATCGAAGTTATCGGCGAAGTGCAGCGCGCGCGCCAGCAGCGAGCCACTGTTGCGGCCGCCATTGCCGGCCTGCGGTTCGTCAAGCGTGAATACTTGCGACACGCCGCGGCTGAACGCGATCTGCGTGATCCAGCCAAAGTTCTGCGGCGTGCAGACAACGACGGACGGTGATGCATTCTCGATGAAATAGGCCATCTCGTCGGAACGATAGGCGGTGTTCAGCGGCAGGTAGACAAAGCCGGCGCGTAGGGTGGCGAGATAAAGCATCAGCGCTTCCGCGGACTTCTCCACTTGCGCCGCGATGCGCGCGCCGGCCGGCAGCTTCAGGCTGGCCAGCAGGTTGGCGATCTTGGCGCTGCCACGTTCGAGGTCGCGCCAGCTGTAATACAGCGGCTCGCCCTGGCCATCGGCAGTCTCCAGCCAGCAGTCGTCGAGGTCGTGCGGGAAGCGCGAGCGAAACAGGGCGTACAGGTTGGCGTTGGTCGTCATGCAGGGCTCTGGGTCAGTGGTGTTCTTCGGGGCGAGGGGCGTTTGCGCTGGCAGCTGCCGGTTTCCGGTACGCGGCGAGCAACAAAGCGATGCCGACCACGATCATCGGCAGCGACAGCATCTGGCCGGCCGACAAGGTCAGGCGACCCAGCTGCACTTCGTAATCCGGCGTGCGGAAGTACTCCGTGAAGAAGCGCGCGCAGCCATAGCCCGCTGCAAACACGCCGCTGACCGCCATCCGCGGGCGCGGCTTGCGTGCATACAGCCACAGCACGATGAACAGCAGCACGCCATCGATCAATGCCTGATACAGCGGCGACGGGTGGCGCGGCAGTTGGTCGACATTGGGCCAGATCATGGCCCACGGCAGCGACGCATCTGCGACACGGCCCGGCAGTTCGGCATTGATGAAGTTGCCGATGCGGCCGGCGGCATAACCGAGTGGCACCAGCGGCGCGACGAAATCCATCGTCGCCATCAAGTGGCGCCCCTGCTTGCGGCTCCACAGCCACATCGCCGCCAGCACGCCGAGGAAGCCGCCATGGAAGGACATGCCGCCTTTCCAGACGGCGATGATCTCGGACGGGTTCGCGAAGTAATACGCGGGATGGTAGAACAGCACTTCGCCGAGGCGCCCGCCGATCACCACGCCGAGCACGCCGTAAAACAGCATGTCGTCGACATCTTCATTGCGCCAGCCAGCAGCGGCAATGTGCGACTGCTTCACGCGCACACGGCCCAGTGCCATGAACTGCAGGAAGGCCAGCAGGTACATCAGGCCGTACCAGCGCACCGCGAAGGGGCCCAGGGCAATCGCGACCGGGTCAGGCAGGGGATGGATCAGCATTCAGTTTGTCTTTCGCATCAGTTCGACAAACGCGGCCAGCACCGGCGAATCATTGTCGCGTCGCCACGCAAGCCCCATGTCGATGGGGGCGCCCGCCTCTTTCAGCGTGCGGTATTCCACGCCGGGGCGCTGCAAATTCGACACGGATTGTGGCACAAGCGCGATGCCCATGCCGGCTGAAACCAGCGCGATGATGGTCTGCATCTGTATCGCTTCCTGTCCGATGCGCGGTGTCAGGCCCACGGCATGGAAGCGGCCGAGAATTTTGTCGTGGAAGGCCGGCGCCAATTGACGCGGGAAGACGATCAGCGAATGGTCTGCGAGCTGCGTCAGCGAAACCGGGCCGCGCTTGCGTATCAATCCTTCCGGCAGCGCCAGCACCAGCGGCTCTGACAGCAGCGGCAAGCTGTCGAACTCTGCCTTCTGCTTGTCCGGCAGCGGCATCACCAGCAAGCCGAGGTCGATCTCGCCGGCACTCAGCATGTCGAGCTGCAAGTCGGTGGTCGCTTCCTGTAACCGGATCTGTACCGACGGATAAGCGCTGCGGAATTCACGCAAAGCGCGCGGCATCACACTGTAATCGGCCATCGATACGAACGCGATCGACAGGCTGCCCGATTCACCGGCTGCCGCGCGTTGCGCTAGTGATGGCAGGGCGTCGGCCTGTTGCAGCAGGCGTTGCGCTTCCGGCAGCAGCGCGCGCCCGGCAGCCGACAGCGCCACGCTGCGCCGCGTGCGTGCGAATAGCTCTGTCCCCAGTCGCGCTTCCAGTGACTGTATCGCCTGCGACAGCGGCGGTTGCGTCATATGCAGGCGGCGCGCGGCGCGGCCGAAGTGCATTTCTTCGGCGACCGCGACGAAATAGCGGAGCTGGCGCAGTTCGATGGTCATGGCTGAAAGCGGGAGTGCTTTTAATATTTTTAAGATATCAATAAGCGTCAAATCATATATTTGACAGACAGTTTCAGGCAAGGCATGGTTACGGTCTTTCCGAGCCCCTTTCAAAATGCCGCTGGCGTTGTTGGTGGCGTCTTGCCGTACATCCGTACTGTCTGCGACGCTCCCGCCTGACCAGCGACTGTGCCGCTTCGGGTCGCGCATTTTGAAAGAGGCTCTTTGATCACACCGCCATTCACGGGAGACACATCATGTCCGGCAACGACCGTTCGAAGCACATTACCGAGGGCGTAGCCCGCAGCCCCAACCGCGCGATGTACTACGCGATGGGCTACCAGAAGGAAGATTTCAGCAATCCGATGATCGGTATTGCGAACGGCCACTCGACCATCACCCCGTGTAACTCCGGCTTGCAGAAACTGGCCGATGCCGCGATCGCCGCGACCAGGGCGGCCGGCGCCAACCCGCAGGTGTTCGGCACCCCGACCATTTCGGACGGCATGTCGATGGGCACCGAGGGCATGAAGTACTCGTTGATCTCGCGCGAAGTCATCGCGGACTGCATCGAGACCTGCGTGCAGGGCCAGTGGATGGATGGCGTGGTCGTGATCGGCGGCTGCGATAAGAACATGCCAGGCGGGATGATCGCCATGGCGCGCACCAATGTGCCGGGTATCTATGTGTATGGCGGCACCATCAAGCCGGGCAAATGGAAGGGGACTGACCTGACCATCGTGTCGGCCTTCGAAGCGGTCGGCCAGTTCACCGCCGGCAAAATGTCGCAGGAAGATTTCGACGGCATCGAAAAGAATGCATGCCCGTCGACCGGTTCCTGCGGCGGCATGTTTACCGCCAATACGATGTCATCGTCGTTCGAAGCGCTCGGCATGTCGCTGATGTATTCGTCGACCATGGCCAACCCGGACGAAGAGAAGACCGTGTCCACCGCCGAATCCGCACGCGTGCTGGTCGAGGCGGTGAAGAAGAACCTGCGCCCGCGCGACATCATCACCAAGAAGTCGATCGAGAATGCGGTGGCCGTCATCATGGCCACCGGCGGCTCGACCAACGCAGTGCTGCACTACCTGGCGATCGCGCATGCCGCGCAAGTGGACTGGACCATCGACGACATCGAGCGCATGCGCCAGAAGGTGCCGGTCATCTGCAACCTGAAGCCGTCCGGCCAGTATGTGGCGACCGACCTGCACGCCGCCGGCGGCGTGCCGCAAGTGATGAAGATCCTGCTGAACGCCGGCCTGCTGCACGGTGACTGCATCACCATCACCGGCAAGACGATCGCGGAAGAGCTGGCCAACGTGCCGGACCAGCCGCGCGCCGACCAGGACGTGATCAAGACCATCGACAACGCGCTGTACAAGCAGGGCCACCTGGCCATCCTGAAGGGCAACCTGTCGCCCGAAGGCTGCGTGGCCAAGATTACCGGCCTGAAGAACCCGGTCATCACTGGCCCGGCTCGCGTGTTCGACGACGAGCCGTCGGCGATGGACGCGATTCTGGCCGATAAGATCAAGGCCGGTGACGTGGTCGTGCTGCGTTACCTTGGCCCGAAGGGCGGCCCGGGAATGCCTGAAATGCTGTCGCCGACTTCGGCGCTGATCGGCAAGGGCCTGGGCGAATCCGTTGGCCTGATCACCGATGGCCGCTTCTCGGGCGCGACCTGGGGCATGGTGGTCGGTCATGTGTCGCCGGAAGCCTATGTGGGCGGCACCATCGCGCTGGTGCAGGAGGGCGATTCGGTCACCATCGATGCGCACAAGCTGCTGATCCAGGTGAATGTGTCGGATGAAGAGCTCGCGCGCCGCCGCGCCGCCTGGACGCCGCCGCCGCCGAAGTACACGCGTGGTGTGCTGGCCAAATTTGCCAAATTGGCATCAACCGCCAGCCGCGGCGCAGTGACGGACTGAATCTGACGACGCTTTCTGCGCGTGTGTGAAGGAATGTAACCGCACCCCGGCCCGCGCCGGGGGCGGTGATAGTGTTCACCGTGAGCAGGATCGCAAAATCAGGTTAAAATCCTGCGCACTCAATTTAATGGAGAGACAAATGAAACATATCCTGGTTGCTGCAGTGGCCGCTGGCGCGCTGCTCTCGAACGTGGCATTCGCCAACGAACAGCTGGCAAAAGAAAAGAACTGCCTCGCCTGCCACGCTGTCGACCAGAAGCTGGTTGGCCCGGCCTACAAGGAAGTCGCTGCCAAGTACAAGGGTGACAAGACCGCCGAAGGCAAGCTGGTCACCAAGATCCTGAAGGGTGGCAGCGGCGCATGGGGCTCGATCCCGATGCCGGCTAACCCGCAAGTCTCGGAAGCCGAAGCCAAGACCCTGGCACACTGGGTCCTGAGCCTGAAATAATTTTTCAGAGCTTCAAAGAAAAAGCGCTCCGTTGGGAGCGCTTTTTTTTTGCGCATATCGTTTTAATGAGTGCAAGCTGCTTTGGCCGACACGGGTTCCCGGTTTTCACCGGGATGCCAGTGCAGTGCGCGGCCTGTCTCGCGCTGCTCGTCCCGGCGTAAGCCGGGACCCAGCATCGTGCCCTCATTGGTCGATGACTCGTCGACTTCGATAACCCTGGTTTACTTCGTTACCGCGATCTGCTCGCGCTTGCCGCCCTTGTAGGTGTACAGCGTCAGCGTGCCATTCCTGATGTCGCCATGCGCATCGAATTCGATGGTGCCGGTTACGCCCTTGTGGCTGATCTTCGCGAGTTCGGGCAGATACTTGGCCGGCTCGATCGAGTTTGCCTTTTGCATCGCGTCAGCCATCGTCATCACGGCATCGTACACATACGGTGCGTACAGCTTCACGTCGGCGCCGAATTTCTTCTTGTAGTCATCGCGGAATTTATCGAGCACCTTTTTCTGTCCTTCCTCGACGCCACCGGCCTCGGCGCAGACCACCTGGCCGTCAGCCATGCCTTCGCCGGCCAGTGAAGGCAACTGCTCGGTGCAGATGCCGTCGCCGCCCATGTATTTCGCGGTGATGCCCAGTTGCTTCATTTGGCGCAGCATCGGTCCGCCGACCGCGTCCATGCCGCCGAAGAAGATGAGGTCCGGGTTCTTGCCCTTGATCGCGGTGAGGATGGCATTGAAATCGGTCGCCTTGTCGTTCGTGTACTGGCGGCCGACGACACGGATGCCTGCCGCCTTCGCGGCCTTCATGAATTCATCGGCGACGCCCTGGCCATAGGCGGTGCGGTCGTCGATGATCGCGACGTTCTTTGCCTTCAGCGCTGTCGCGGCATAGCGACCGAGCGCGCCGCCCAGCTGGCCGTCATTGGCCACCACGCGGAAGGCGCCCCTGTAGCCTTGCAGCGTGTATTTCGGATTGGTCGCCGACGGCGAAATTTGCGGGATGCCGCTGTCGTTGTAGATCTTGGAGGCGGGGATGGTGGTGCCCGAGTTCAGGTGCCCGATCACGCCGTTGACCTTCGCATCGACCAGCTTCTGCGCGGCGGCGGTGGCCTGCTGCGGGTTGGCGCCATCATCCTCGGGCATCAGCACGAACTTCACCTTCTTGCCGCCGATGATGAGGCCCTTGGCATTGAGCGCATCGATCGCCATGCGCGCGCCATTCTCGTTGTCCTTGCCCAGATGCGCGATTTGCCCGGACAGCGGAGCGACATGGCCGATTTTGACCAGCTGATCTTCTGCCTGCGCGATCGTGGCGGCAGACAGCAAGGCAATGGCGACCGAAAGGGCGAGGGGGGCGGCCTGCAAAGTACCCGGGATGCGCATGCATAGACTCCTTGATAGTTGAACAACGCGACGGTAATACAAACCTGCCCGCCTGCGCAATCAAACGATCAGCTGCGCACCGGTACCGAGACCATCGACGGTGCCTTGCCCCGCTTGGGCATGCCGGTGAATGCAAAATCGACATCGGGACGGCGGCCCGACACGATGTCGGCGATTGCGCGGCCAGAGCCGCAACCCATGGTCCAGCCCAGCGTGCCGTGGCCGGTGTTCAAGAACAGGTTCGAGTAGCGGGTGCGGCCGATGTAAGGCACGTTGGACGGCGTCAGCGGGCGCAGGCCTGTCCAGTAATCGGGATGTTCGTAATCGCAGGCGTCGGGGAACAGTTCGCGCGTGCGGCGCGTGATCGCCGCGCAGCGTACCGGGTTCAGTTCGCGCGTATAGCCATTGATCTCGCAGGTGCCGGCCACGCGCAGCCGGTCGCCGAGGCGCGAGATCACGAGCTTGTAGCCATCGTCGGTCAGCGACACCTGAGGCGTGCGTGCCGGGTCTTTCACGCGGTACGTCGCCGAATAGCCTTTGCCCGGATACAGCAGCAGGTCGATGCCGAGCGGCCTGACCAGCGGTGCCGAGAAGCTGCCCGTGGCCAGCACGAAGCTGTCGGCCTGCAGCACCTGGTGACGGCCATGTTGATCGATCACTTCGACACCCGTGATGCGCGCAGATGCCCCCGTGCCTTCGCTCAGCAGGCGCGTGACGGTATGGTTGAATCGGAATTGCACGCCGGCTTGCACGCATTTCGCAGCCAGTCCGGTGGAGAATTTGTGCACGTCGCCCGATTCGTCAGTGGCCGTGTAGTCACCGCCGACAATTTTGTTGCGTATGCCGGCCAGTGCGGGCTCGATGCGCACCACCTCGTCGGCGCTGATGGTCTGGCGCGGGCAACCTAGCTCGCGCATCAGCGCAGCCGCCGGCAGCGACTGTCGGAACTCGGGTTCGTCAGTGTAAAAATGCAGGATGCCGCGCGTTTCGGCGTCGTAATCGATGCCAGTCTCGTCGCGCACGGCCTGCAGGGTTTGCCGGCTGAACTCGGCGATGTTAACGATCTGGCGGATGTTGTGCGCCGTGCGCGATGGCGTGCATTCGCGCAGGAAGGCCAGACCCCAGCGCCATTGCAGCCATTCAGGGCGCAGCCGGAACAGCAGCGGCGCATCTTCGCGACCCAGCCACTTCAGCAGCTTTTTGGGTGCAGCGGGATTGGCCCAGGGTTCGGCATGCGACACGGAGATCTGTCCGCCGTTGGCGAAGCTGGTCTCGAGCGCGGCGCCGGGCTGGCGCTCGATGACAGTAACTTCATGTCCTGCCTTTTGCAGGAACCATGCGGAAGCGGTACCGACGATGCCGGCGCCGAGGACGATGACTTTCATGGATGGATCACCCTGTAGTGACAGAGCATACGCCATTCGGCGTGCCCTTGCAGCGGAGAGCCGTCGCTGCTGTGGCGGATGTCGCGCAGCGCGAAGGCTCACGGAAGGGCATGTCGTTCAGGCCGCAGTGCCGGTCAGGCGCGCTAATTCGTCTGCGACGGCGCGTCTTACTTCATCCTGCAAGCGCTGCTCGAGCAGCCCGCCGACTTCGTACGCAACCTTGGCCGAAAGTTCCCCTGCAGCAGCTTGCGCGGCAAGGGGCAAAGCATTCGTTAGTGCCGTCAGGATCTCGGCCTGCAGTCGCGCGCCCATCGCTTGCGGCAGAAGCTCTCGCAGTGCCGCTTCAACCAGGACCGGCACTTGCAGCGACAGTTCGGCCACCAGTCGTTCCGACAGCGCGTCGTGGATCTCGTTCAGCGCCAGTGGCGGTGCAGGTTCGTCATGGAATTCATGGGCGACCTCGACATGCGTGACATGGACATTTTCCGCATCGGCCGGTTGCTGGTAAGGCGCGCGATCCGAAATGACATCGGTCAGCACCGGGAAATCGTTGTCGCGGTGGGTGTTCATGATTTGTCTGCCACGAAATGAGTCAGCGGGTAGCCGCGTTGCTGGTATTGACGATAACGTTCGCGCCCTGACAGCTTGTCGTCTTCGTCGGTCGAGACGATTTCGAACATGCGCTCGAAACGTGCGAAATGTGCAGGCGCATGCGGCGCGAGGTTGACCAGGACCTGGTGGTGCGGCAGTGGCGCGTCGTCATCGTCGGTCAGGATTACCGGCGTCTGCGCGGCCAGTTCATCGCCGGCCATCACATGCGGCAGGAAGTCCTGTTCGGAAAAAGTCCACAGCGCCGCGTCGAGCGCTGCCAGCTGATCGGGATCCGCGTAGACGACCACTTTCTGGTCGGCGCCGCGCGCCTTGCGCACCAGCCGGCATGCATACCCGATCTTGTCGGGGATGTTGGTATGGAAGTCGATTCTGGTCATCAGGCAGACTGTACCATTCCGTTATGCCGCAGCAGCGCATCGATGCTGGGCTCGCGGCCGCGGAAAGCCGTGAACGAGTCGAGTGCAGGGCGCGAGCCGCCGACCGACAGGATCTCGCGATGGAAGGCCAGGCCGGTCTCGGCCAAACGGTTCGGGTCGCCCTGCGCTTCCTCGAACGCACCATACGCATCGGCTGACAGCACCTCGGCCCATTTGTAACTGTAATATCCCGCCGCATAGCCGCCGGCGAAGATGTGCGAGAACGAATGCTGGAAACGGTTGATGGCTGGCGGGATGATGACGGCCACGCGGTGGCGCACGTCTGCCAGCAGCTCGGCGACCGTCTGGCTGCCGTTCGGGTTGTAGTCGTAATGCAGGTGCATGTCGAACAGCGAGAACTCCACCTGCCGCAGCATCTGCAGGCCGGACTGGAAGTTCTTCGCGGCGATCATCTTGTCGTACAGCGCGCGCGGCAGCGGCGCGCCGGTCTCGGCGTGCGCGGTCATGTGCTGCAGCACGTCCCATTCCCAGCAGAAGTTCTCCATGAATTGCGACGGCAACTCGACGGCATCCCATTCGACGCCGGAGATGCCGGAGACACCGAGTTCATCGACGGCGGTCAGCATGTGGTGCAGGCCGTGGCCGAATTCGTGGAACAGCGTGATCACTTCGTCATGCGTGAAATACGCGGGCTTCTTCACGCCGTCGACCACTTGCGGTTCGGTGAAGTTGCAGGTCAGGTAGGCGATCGGCGTCTGCAGGTCGCCGGCGAGATTCTTGCGGCCGCGCGCATCGTCCATCCACGCGCCGCCACGCTTGCCGTTACGTGCGTACAGGTCGATGTAGAACTGGCCAATCAGCTTGCCGTGCTTTTCGATCCGGTAGAACTTCACGTCCGGATGCCACAGCGGGCTGGTGTCGGGCTTGATGTCGACGCCGAACATGTTCTGGATCAGGCGGAACAGGCCACCGACGACCTTGGGCTCGGGGAAGTATTGCTTCACTTCCTGTTCGGAGAAGGCATAACGCTGTTCACGCAGCTTTTCCGACGCATAAGTCATGTCCCACGCTTCCAGCGTATCAAGGCCCAGCTCGGCTTTCGCGAACGCGCGCAATTCGGCCAGGTCATTTTCGGCGAACGGGCGCGCACGTTTGGCAAGGTCGTCGAGGAAGCCGATCACCTGCGCGGGAGAGCTGGCCATCTTCGGCACCAGCGACACTTCGGCGAAGTTCGGGTAGCCGAGCAGCTTCGCTTCTTCATCGCGCAACCTCAGGATGTCCACAATGTTTTGCGTGTTGTCCCATTCCGGTTTGGCACCCAGCTCCGAGGCCTTGGTCGCATTGGCACGGTAAATGGTCTCGCGCAGCGAACGGTCTTCGGCGTATTGCAGGATGGGGAAATAGGACGGGAAGTGCAGCGTGAAGCGCCAGCCTTGCTTGCCTTCCTTTTCCGCCGACGCGCGCGCCATCTGCTTCACGTCGTCCGGCAGTCCGGCCAGCCTGGCTTCGTCATCGACGATCAGTTCATAGGCATTGGTTGCATCGAGCACGTTTTCGGAGAAGCGCGTCGACAGTGCCGCCTGCTGTTCCTGAATCTCGGCGAAGCGCGGCTTCTTGTCCTCCGCCAGTTCGGCGCCGCCAAGGCGGAAATCGCGCACCGCGTTGTCGATGATCTTCTTGCGTGCCGGGGCCAGCGTTGCGTATTCGGCGCTGGCCTGCAAAGCCTTGTATTTTTCGAACAACTTCAGATTGGTGCCAAGCTCGGTCCAGAATTCGGTGACCTTGGGCAGGTTCTCGTTATAGGTCGCGCGCAGTTCGGGCGTGTCGACTACGGCATTCAGGTGGCCGACCACGCCCCACGCGCGGCCGAGGCGCTCGGTCGCGGCTTCGAGCGGCGTGACGAAGTCATTCCAGGTCGGCGACGCCGACGAATTTTCGAGCTTCTGCACGACCGCGCGCGCCTCGTCCAGCAGGGCCGCGATGGCCGGCGTCACATGCTCGGGCTTGAAGATGTCGAAGCGGGGCAGGTCGGTAAAGTCCAGCAGGGCATTGGTGCTCATGTCGATTCCATTCGTTAAATGCATTTCACTTCCGAGGGCGCGCCGTCGCTTGCGGCGAAGCCGCCGGGCCCCGGCTTTTGCCGGGACGACGCTTCGAGCGCTGACCCCATGGGCCATCCTTCCAAATGCGGCCGTCATCCCGGCGCCGGCCGGGATCCCGCGACTCTCGCGATCGGTCAGCCGCGCTCGGCCGCCTCGATGGTATTCACCAGCAGCATCGTGATCGTCATCGGGCCGACGCCGCCCGGCACCGGCGTGATCCAGCCGGCCACCTCGGCCGACGGCGCGAAATCGACATCGCCGCACAGCTTGCCGGCATCGTCACGGTTCATGCCGACGTCGATGACGACCGCGCCCGGCTTGACCATGTCGGCAGTGACGATGTTCCGCTTGCCGGTGGCCACGACCAGGATGTCCGCGTCACGCGTGTGATGGCCCAAATCACGGGTCTTGGAATTGCAGATGGTGACGGTGGCGCCCGCTTGCAAGAGCAGCATGGCTTGCGGCTTGCCGACGATATTGGACGCACCCACCACCACGGCGTGTGCACCGCGCACCGGGTAATTGATCGACTCCAGCATCTTCATCACGCCATACGGCGTGCAAGGGCGGAACAGCGGCTGGCCCGTCATCAGCAGGCCGGCATTGCTGACGTGGAAGCCGTCGACATCTTTTTCGGGGGCGATGGCTTCAATCACTTTGTGCGCATCAATATGCGCGGGCAGCGGCAGCTGCACCAGGATGCCGTGGATCTTTGAATCCCTGTTCAGCGCATCGACGCGCGCCAGCAGCTCCGCCTCGCTCAGGCTGGCCTCGTATTTCTCGAACACCGAATGAATGCCGTTCTCTTCGCAAGCCTTCACTTTATTGCGCACATAGACCTGGGACGCCGGGCTGTCGCCGACGAGGATCACGGCCAGGCCGGGCTGGCGGCCCAGTGCGGTCAGGGCGGCGGCGCGCTGCGCGACATCGGCGCGCAATTGTTTCGACAGGAGGACGCCGTCGATGATCTGTGCAGGCATGGGAAAACGCTCTTCAGGAAGGGAAACCGAGATTATAAAAGCGTCACCCTCATGCCGCCCGTTCGTCGCCACTTTCCATATGAGCGTGGGTGGACGGGGCAGGTCGGGACCAAGGCCTGCCACAGGTGCCGACACAAGATCGTTTCCCGCTTTGATGTGCGCCAAAGCCTGTTCGTTCGATGCAGTTCGTCAAATTTCGCCGCATTAGAGTCGGCAGGAACAGGGATTTCCATTTTGATTATTTATCGCATTATGAAACGCTGTATCGTATTTTGAAAATTGCTCGAAGTCCTGCTACACTCCGTCGCAATTGAAAGTCGGCCAGCTTTCGCTGTAAGGTGGCGCAGCCGGCTCCCATTGTCATCGGCCACGATAAAACTCCAGGAGACACCCATCATGGCAGCGCAAATCGACAACATCCTGGCGCAAGCCGCCAACGATCCCGACGTCATGGAAACCAAGGAGTGGCTGGACGCGCTCGAATCCGTGATTGAAAACGAGGGTGCCGAGCGCGCTCATTACCTGCTGGAGCGCATGGTCGACCTGGCCCGCCGCCGTGGCGCGCATATCCCGTTTTCCAGCAATACCGCCTACGTCAACACCATCCCCGCGCACTTGGGCGAGCATTGCCCGGGCAACCTCGAGTATGAAGAGCGCCTGCGCTCGTGGATGCGCTGGAACGCGATGGCGATGGTGGTCAAGGCGAACCGCGCCGATGGCGACCTCGGCGGTCACATCTCGTCGTTCGCGTCGCTGGCCAATATGCTGGGCATCGGCTTCAACCATTTCTGGCACGCGCCGACCGAAGAGCATGGCGGTGACCTGCTGTACATCCAGGGTCACTCGTCACCGGGCGTGTATGCACGTGCGTATCTGGAAGGCCGCATCAGCGACGACCAGATGCTGAACTTCCGCCGCGAAGTCGAAGGCAAGGGCCTGTCGTCCTACCCGCACCCGAAGCTGATGCCGGACTTCTGGCAGTTCCCGACCGTGTCGATGGGCCTCGGCCCGCTGATGGCGATTTATCAGGCGCGCTTCCTGAAGTACCTGCATGCGCGCGAAATCGCCAACACCGCGAACCGCAAGGTCTGGGCCTTCTGCGGCGACGGCGAGATGGACGAGCCGGAATCGATGGGCGCGATCGGCATGGCCGGCCGCGAGATGCTGGACAACCTGGTCTTCGTCATCAACTGCAACCTGCAACGCCTTGACGGCCCGGTGCGCGGCAACGGCAAGATCATCCAGGAACTGGAAGCCGACTTCCGCGGCGCCGGCTGGAACGTGATCAAGGTCATCTGGGGCTCGCCGTGGGATGACTTGCTGGCGCGCGACAAGGATGGCGTGCTGCAGCGGATCATGATGGAAACCGTCGACGGCGAATACCAGAACTACAAGGCCAAGGATGGCGCGTATGTGCGCAAGCATTTCTTCGGCAAGGATCCGCGCGCGCTGGAGCTGGTGGCCAACATGTCGGACGACGACATCTGGCGCCTGACCCGCGGCGGCCACGACCCGCACAAGATTTACGCCGCCTACAAGCTCGCGCAAGAGCACAAGGGCCAGCCCACCGTGCTGCTGGTGAAGACCGTGAAGGGCTATGGGATGGGCAAGTCGGGTGAGGCGCGCAACACCGCGCACCAGACCAAGAAGCTCGATGACGACGCGATCCGCGAGATGCGCGACCGCTTCGGTATCCCGATCCCGGACGACCAGCTGCACGAAGTGCCGTTCTTCAAGCCGTCCGACGACGCGCCCGAGATCAAGTACCTGCACGAGCGCCGCAAGGCCCTCGGCGGCTACCTGCCGCAGCGCCGCCGCACCGCCGAAGAGAAGCTGGCGGTGCCCGAGCTGTCCGCGTTCCATGCGGTGCTCGAGCCGACCGCCGAAGGCCGCGAGATCTCGACCACGCAGGCCTATGTGCGCTGCCTGACCGCGCTGCTGCGCGACCAGAACCTCGGCCCGCGCGTGGTGCCCATCCTCGTCGATGAAGCGCGTACCTTCGGCATGGAAGGCTTCTTCCGCCAGATCGGCATCTTCAGCCAGCGCGGCCAGCTGTACGAGCCGGTCGACAAGGACCAGGTCAGCTACTACCGCGAAGACAAGGCCGGCCAGATCCTGCAGGAAGGCATCAACGAAGCGGGCGCAATGAGCTCGTGGATCGCCGCGGCGACCTCGTACTCGACCAACAACCGCGTGATGATCCCGTTCTACATCTTCTATTCGATGTTCGGGCTCCAGCGCATCGGTGACCTCGCATGGGCCGCCGGCGACATGCGCGCGCGCGGCTTCCTGCTGGGCGGCACTTCCGGCCGTACCACGCTGAACGGCGAAGGCCTGCAGCACGAAGACGGCCACAGCCATGTGCTGGCGTCGACGATCCCGAACTGCATGCCGTACGACCCGACCTTCGCGCACGAAGTCGCCGTCATCATGCACGACGGCCTCAAGCGCATGGTCGAGAAGCAGGAAGATGTGTTCTATTACATCACCCTGATGAATGAAAACTACAGCCACCCGGGCCTCAAGGCCGGCCAGGAAGAGGGCATCCTGAAGGGCATGTACCTGCTGCAGCCGTCGGCCATGAAAAAGCCGAAACAGCGCGTGCAGCTGATGGGCTCCGGCACCATCCTGCGCGAAGTGATGGCCGCGGCCGAACTGCTCGAGCAGGACTGGGGCGTGGCCGCCGACATCTGGTCGGCACCGTCGTTCACGCTGCTGGCGCGCGATGGCCAGGACGCCGATCGCTGGAACCTGCTGAACCCGACTGCCAAGGCGGCGAAAGTTCCGTACGTGACGCAGCAGCTGCAAGGCACCGAAGGCCCGATCGTCGCATCGACCGACTACATGCGCGCTTATGCGGAACAGATCCGTCCGTTCATGCCCAAGGGTCGCAGCTACCGCGTGCTCGGTACCGACGGCTTTGGCCGCTCGGATACCCGCGCCAAGCTGCGCGAGTTCTTCGAGGTCAACCGTTACTTCGTGACCGTGGCCGCGCTCAAGGCGCTGGCTGACGAAGGCAGCATCGATGCAGCGGTGGTGGCCAAGGCCGTCGCGAAATACGGCATCGACCCGAACAAGCCGAACCCGGTCACCGTCTGACCCCGGCAATGCCAATGGCGCGCTTTTGCGCGCGCCATTGGCGGCCTTAAGCGCATCGAAACCTGACGGCCCGGCCGTCATCCATAATCCGGCCATACCCCCGCGCAGCCGGAAAGAACGGAGCAAAAAGAATGAGCCAAATCGAAATCAATGTGCCCGACATCGGTGACTTCAAGGAAGTGGAAGTCATCGAACTGCTGGTGAAGCCGGGCGACACGGTGAAGGCGGAGCAATCGCTGATCACGGTGGAGTCGGACAAGGCCAGCATGGAGATCCCGTCGTCGACCTCGGGCGTGGTGAAAGAGCTGAAGGTCAAGATCGGCGACAAGGTCGCCGAAGGTTCGCTGATCCTGATGCTGGAACCGAGTGACGCCGGTGCGTCCGCTGCCCCTGCAGCCGCCCCTGCCGCAGCGGCGTCTGCGCCGGCCCCGGCACCGGTTGCCGCACCCGCGCCTGCGCCCGCTGCTGTTGCAGCGCCAGCCGCCCCTGCTGCCCCTGCAGCCACCGGTATGAAATCGCATGCATCGCCATCGGTGCGCAAGTTCGCGCGCGAACTCGGCGTGGACCTCACCCGCGTGACCGGCACCGGCCCCAAGGGCCGCATCCTGCTGGAAGACGTGCAGGGCTTCGTCAAGGGCGTGATGTCCGGGGCCGCTGCAGTGCCGGCAGGTGGTGGCGCAGGCGGTGCAGCGCTGGGCCTGTTGCCTTGGCCGTCGCTGGACTTTTCGAAGTTCGGCGAGACCTCGCTCGAACCGCTGTCGCGCATCAAGAAAATCAGCGGCCCGAATCTGCATCGCAACTGGGTGATGATCCCGCACGTGACGCAGTTCGAAGAGGCCGACATTACCGACCTCGAAGAATTCCGCAAGAGCGCCAACGAATCGCTGGCCAAGTCCGGCGTCAAGCTGACCATGCTGGCGTTCGTCATCAAGGCCAGCGTATCGGCACTGAAAAAATTCCCGGCGTTTAATTCGTCGCTCGACGCCAACGGCGAGAACTTGATCCTGAAGCACTACTACAACATCGGCTTCGCGGCCGATACGCCGAATGGCCTGGTGGTGCCGGTGGTCAAGGGCGCGGACAAGAAGAGCCTGTCCGAGATCGCGAAGGAAATGGGCGAACTGTCCGCGCAGGCGCGCGACGGCAAGCTCAAGCCGGCCGACATGCAGGGCGCGACCTTCACCATCTCGTCGCTGGGCGGCATCGGCGGTACCAGCTTCACGCCCATCGTCAATGCGCCGGAAGTCGCGATCCTTGGCCTGTCGAAGTCCGAGATCAAGCCGGTCTGGGATGGCAAGGCCTTCGTGCCGCGCCTGATCCTGCCGCTGTCGCTGTCCTATGACCATCGCGTGATCGATGGCGCAATGGGCGCGCGCTTTGCGGTCTACCTGGCGGATGTGCTGGCCGACATGCGCAAGACCCTGCTGTAAACGCTGGGCCGCTGCGTCATGACTACCTGCGTCGTCGTCCGCAAAGGTTCGGAGATCGCGATCGCTTCCGACTCGCTGGTGACCTTCGGGGACACCCGCTTGTCGCAGGCCTATGAAGCGAATGAAAAGATCTTCGAGGTGGCCGGTTCATGGATAGCCTTGTCCGGCACCACCGCGCATTTCCCGGTGATGCGAAAGCTGCTCACCGAGATGGGCGACGAATGCAAGCTGGGCTCGCGCGACGAGGTGTTCGACACCTTCACGCGCGTGCACCAGATCCTGAAAGAGAAGTACTTCCTGAACGTAAAGGAAGAAGAGGACGATCCCTACGAGTCCTCGCAGATCACGACACTGATCGCCAACCCGCACGGCATCTTCGGCGTCTACTCGTATCGCGAAGTGTTCAGCTTCGATCGCTTCTGGGCGATCGGCAGCGGCAAGACCTTCGCGCTGG
>JACCDY011059064.1_pt1 | contig 18975 bp, 19 predicted proteins | sample 7446391 | NCBI WGS metagenome assembly JACCDY01 (sample SAMN15323451, study PRJNA562643) | freshwater metagenome | isolation source: river surface water | place: USA:Blue River Watershed | collected 2017-08-18
AAATATTTTACAGAGAATTTAGTTTTTAAAGTAAACGGCCAATTAAAACCGCTTACTTTTTTGAGTAAAGAGGTAGAAGGAGATGTGTTAATCTGCTATTGTCGGGTTTCCGATGTTGCTAAATTACAATCAGCCGAAATAACCAATACAGTTTTAACACATTGGAATTCAGAACAACAAAATATTTTACATTGTACTGCTTTTGGTGAAAAGAAAACCGTTCTTTTTACCGCTTCGAACAAAACGGAAGTGTTAAAATTTTAAATCTAATTATACTATTTGTTAAAAAGTAGTATTTTCACAAGCTAAATTTCCTCAAAATGAAAAAAATCGCATTTTTATTACTGTTACCAGTAATGGCAATGGCTCAAGAGAAGCCTGCTACCGTAGCTCCGAAACAAACCGGAAAGTACGATACGAATAAATTCAGTCAGATGTACGATTTGTTGGCTACGCCTAACATGTATCGTTCAGCTTCAGGGGCACCTGGTCCAGCCTATTATCAACAACAAGCCGATTATAAAATAGATATTGAATTAGACGATAAGAATTCAAAATTAATGGGTGCTGAAACAGTAACCTACACCAATAATTCACCAGATACCTTAGAGTATTTATGGGTGCAGTTGGATCAAAATCAACAAGCTAAAACTTCCCAGACACCTTTGGCAGAAAGCCAAAGAATAGATCAGGTGTTGCCTGCGGATAAATTTGCTTCAGATTATTTGAGACAAAAACCAGATCGTGGTTTTCATATTGAGTATGTAAAAGATGTAAAAGGTGCGCCTTTGTCTTACACGATTAATCAAACCATGATGCGTATCAATTTACCGGTACCAATGAAACCCGGTTCGACATTTACCTTTTCTACTAAATGGTGGTACAACATTAATAATTACAGAAAAGAAGGTGGACGTTCTGGTTACGAAGCATTTGAGAAAGACAGTAATAAAATCTATGTAATTGCTCAGTTTTATCCAAGAATGGCAGTTTATAATGATGTAGAAGGTTGGCAAAACATGCAGTTCTGGGGAAGCGGAGAGTTTGCTTTACCTTTTGGAAATTTTGATGTAAACATTACCGTTCCAGCAGATCACATCATTGAAGCAACAGGTGAATTAACGAACCGAGCTGAAGTGTTCACACCTGTTCAATTGCAACGATACCAATTAGCGCAAAAAACATTTGATAAGCCTGTTGTAATTGTTACACAGGAAGAAGCAACTGCAGCTGAAAAAGGATTTTCAGACAAGAAAAAAACATGGAAATTTAGTGCTAAAAATGTAAGAGATTTTGGAATTGCCTCTTCAAGAAAATTTATTTTTGATGCTATGGCGGTACAATTAAGTACTAAAACCGTTATGGCTACTTCGGTATATCCAAAAGAAGCGAATCCGTTATGGGGAGAAACGTCTACACGAACTGTGGCACATACTTTGAAAAGTTACTCTTCTCATACTTTTGATTATCCGTATCCAAAAGCAGTTTCTGTTTCGGCAGAAGATCAAGGAATGGAATATCCAATGATTTGTTGGAATTTTGGACGACCTGATGAAAATGGGGTGACAAGTGAGCAAGTAAAAAACGGTATGATTGGAGTTGTTGTTCATGAAGTGGGACATAACTTTTTTCCAATGATTGTGAATTCAGACGAGCGCCAATGGACTTGGATGGATGAAGGATTAAACTCTTTTATGGAATATATGGCTGAACAAGAATTAGGCACCAATTTTCCTTCAAGACGTGGACCAGCTAAAAACATTGTTCCGTATATGAGTGGTGATCAAAAATTTTTAGAACCAATCATGTCGAATTCAGAAAACATTTATCAATTTGGTAATAATGCTTATGGGAAACCAGCTACTGGATTGAATATTTTGAGAGAAACTATCATGGGTCGCGAATTGTTTGATCATGCATTTAAAGTGTATGCAAACCGTTGGAAATTCAAACACCCAACCCCAGAAGACTTTTTTAGAACAATGGAAGATGCTTCTGCATTTGATTTGGATTGGTTTATTAGAGGTTGGTTTTACTCTACTGATTTTGTTGACATTGGTTTGGAAGACGTGAAACAATATTATGTTTCTGAAACAGCTACTTCAGATCTAAAAGACGTGAAAGTGAGAAAAGGGCGTTTTGGTTTAGACAAAGGACCATTTGTGTATTTGGTTTCAGGACAAAATGCTGAGTTGAATCCAAAAGATAAAAAAGCGCTAAAAATTGAAGACGTTAAATTGCTTTCTGACTATGTAGATCAAAATCTATCTGCTGAAGAAAAAACAAATTTAAACGCTCCTAAGTATTTCTACGAAGTGACTTTCAACAAACCGGGAGGAATGATAATGCCAATTTTAGTTGAATTGACTTATGAGGACGATTCAACTGAAAGTTTCAAATATCCAGCGCAAATTTGGAGAAAAAATAACGATACGGCTCGAAAAGTATTTGCAACTCAAAAAGCGGTAAAGAAAATCCAAATAGATTCAAAATTAGAAACAGCAGATATTGATGTTACCAATAACACTTGGCCAAAACAAGAAGTAAAATCAAAATTTGAATAATTTAAATTAAAACAAAGGCTCCAAATGGAGCCTTTGTTTTTTTATGATAATTTTAAAATAGTCCGTCTTGAAATTTGGTATATTTGTGTCCAAGAAAAAATAATTAATTATGTTTGGAATAGGTGGAGGTGAATTAATTTTCATCATGTTTATTGTTCTTATGTTGTTTGGATCTGATAAAGTTCCTGAAATAGCCCGTACTGTTGGTAAAACAATGGCGCAAATTAAAAACGCGACAAACGATATCAAATCTGAAATTCAAAAAGGGGCTGAGGCCAATGGATTTGATAAACAATCATTAGCTGATTTGACAGGAAATATCAGTGCTGAAATTGATAAAGCGAAGGAAAATTTATTGGGAGACACTAGTGCTATAACCGATTTCTCATCCACAGTAACATCTGAAATAACGCAAGTACAAAATGGGCTTTCTGTTGAAGAAAACAAAATCGAAGATATAGCTGTAGCAAAAGAAGAAGAGGTTGAAGGACCAATAAAACGCCAAATGTAATGCTTGAAAGAGTACTTCAGTTAGATGTTCAATTATTGGTTTTTTTGAACGGTTTAGGCTCCACTACTTTTGATGGGCTTTGGCTTTTTATTACCAAACAATCCAACTGGACTCCCTTTTTTGTGTTGCTTTTGTATTTGATTTATAAAAAGATAGGTGGTAGATCAACGCTTTATTTACTGTTGTTTATTTCGCTTTTATTGATTGCAACGGATCAGACAACCAATTTATTTAAAGTCACGTTTCAACGTTTAAGACCTTGTAACAATCCAGAAATTAACACCATTATTCGATTGGTTAAGCCGAGTAATTCGTTTAGTTTCTTTTCAGGGCATGCCGCTAATTCTATGGCAACGATGACGTTCTTATTCCTGCTTCTAAAAAAGTATTATCGTTATGCTTTTCTAGTTTTCTTATTTCCTTTGATTTTTGCATACAGCATAATTTACCTAGGACTACTTTATCCATTGGATATTTTGACGGGTTATTTGTTTGGTGCTAGCTTTGGATTTAAAGCCTACAAATGGTATCAAAAATACGTTTTAAAGAACTCTTGAAACCGTTAATCCGTCTCGGATAGGTAATAAAACCGTTTCTACTCTAGGATCATTCTTTAGTAATTGATTGTACTCTAAAAGTATTTTAGTGCTCAAATCATTTTTTTGAAGCGGTTCCAAAACTTTGCCACTCCACAATACATTATCCGATAAAATGATGCCGCCTTTATTCATTTTCGGAACAATCATTTCAAAATAATTGATGTAGTTTTCTTTGTCGGCATCGATAAAAATCAAATCGAATTTCAAATCCAAACTAGGAATAATGTCAATAGCTTCTCCCAAATGTTGCACAATTTGCTTGCCCCAAGGTGATTTGTCAAAATGTTTACGCTGAAAATCAATTAACTCTTCTTTGATGTCAATGGTGTGTAATTGTCCTTCATCTTGCATTCCCTCACACAAACACAAAGCAGAATAACCTGTGTAAGTTCCGATTTCAAGAATATTTACTGGGCGAATTAATTTAGACAACATACTCAAAACACGGCCCTGAAAATGACCGCTCAACATTCTTGGTAACAAAATTTTTTGGTAGGTTTCTTTGTTTAAAGCCGCTAAATGTTGCGGTTCTTGTTCCGAATGTTGTTCGATATAATCTTCGAGTTCTTGTGAAATGAAGTGCATTGGATAGTTTTTTCAATTGGCACAAAGTTATCAAATTATCAAATCCCACAAGAGCATTTATTCGAATTGATGAAATATATCAACAAATACTCCTTAAATTTGCACCATGCCAATCGAGAAAAAAGACATACGCGCCTTATCCAAAGAACAATTGCGAGATTTTTTTGTTTCCAATGGAGACAAAGCTTTTCGAGGCAACCAAGTGTATGAATGGTTGTGGAGCAAAGGAGCGCATTCTTTTGACGATATGACCAATGTGGCTAAGCCAACCCGTCAAACGCTAGAAGAACACTTTGTGATCAATCATATCAAAGTGGACACGATGCAACGAAGTGAAGATGGTACGGTTAAAAATGCAGTCCGTTTGCACGATGGATTGATTGTAGAATCGGTTTTAATCCCAACGGAAACTAGAACCACAGCTTGTGTTTCGAGTCAGGTGGGATGTAGCTTGGATTGTAATTTTTGTGCTACTGCTCGTTTGAAGCGCATGCGAAATTTGGAACCAGGAGAAATTTACGACCAGGTTGTCGCTATTGATAGAGAAAGCCGTTTGTATTACAACCACCCTTTATCCAATATTGTTTTTATGGGAATGGGAGAACCTTTGATGAATTACAATAATGTCATCAAAGCAATAGATATGATTACTTCGCCAGAAGGTTTAGGCATGTCACCTAAACGAATTATGGTTTCCACTTCGGGCGTGCCCAAGATGATTAAAAAATTAGCAGATGATGGGGTCAAATTCAAATTAGCGGTTTCTTTACACTCGGCAATTGATGAAATCCGTTCTCGTATTATGCCTTTTAGCGAAAATTTTCCTTTGGCTGATTTGCGTGAAGCATTGGAATATTGGTACCGAAAAACGAAAAGTAAGATATCTTACGAATATGTAGTTTGGAAAGGAATCAACGATGACAAAGCTTCAGTAGATGCGTTAGTGAAATTTTGTAAATACGTTCCTTGTAAAGTAAATCTTATCGAATACAATCCAATTGATGATGGCGAATTCCAACAAGCTTCAGAAGAAGCCATTGCTTCTTACATAAAAGGATTAGAAGCGATTGGAATTGTAGTGAAAGTACGAAGAAGCCGTGGAAAAGATATTGATGCCGCTTGTGGGCAATTGGCAAATAAATCCTAATGGCACCATTAATTTAATACTGTATTGGCTTTAAAAAATTAATCATTTTGTATCTTTGGAGTCAATGAATATCACCTCTCAAATAAAACAACCTATTTTGACCGAAATGGAACTTTTTGAAAAAAAGTTCTACGAGTCGATGTCTTCCAAAGTAGCGTTGTTGAACCGAATTACCTATTATATTGTCAATCGAAAAGGCAAACAAATGCGACCTATGTTTGTTTTCTTGACTGCCAAAATGGTTTCGGGAGGGAATGTAAATGAGCGAACGTATCGTGGCGCTTGTGTAATTGAGTTAATTCATACCGCAACATTAGTTCATGATGACGTAGTGGATGATAGTAATCGGCGACGTGGTTTTTTCTCTTTAAATGCACTTTGGAAAAATAAAATTGCCGTTTTAGTTGGAGACTATCTACTTTCTAAAGGATTGTTGCTTTCTATTGATAATGGCGATTTTGATTTACTTAAAATTATTTCGGTTGCCGTTCGTGAAATGAGTGAAGGAGAATTACTTCAAATTGAAAAAGCCCGAAGATTAGATATTACCGAGGAGGTATACTACGAAATTATTCGAAAAAAGACAGCGACTTTAATCGCTTCTTGTTGTGCATTAGGAGCCCAATCCGTGATAGAGGACGAGGTACAAGTGAACAACATGCATCGCTTTGGGGAACTCATTGGAATGGCGTTCCAAATCAAAGATGATTTGTTTGATTATACCGATGATGCCATTGGAAAACCAACAGGAATTGATATTAAAGAGCAAAAAATGACTTTGCCATTGATTCATGTTTTAAATACTTGTACCGCAAGAGAAAAAAGTTGGTTAATCAATTCTATAAAAAACCATAATAAAGACAAGAAACGCGTTAAAGAAGTGATTTCATTTGTAAAGAACAACAATGGTTTGGCTTATGCCGAACAAAAAATGCTTCAATTCCAACAAGAAGCATTGCAACTATTAAAAATTTATCCCGATTCACCCTTCAAAGAGGCTTTAATTTTGATGGTCAATTATGTCATTGAAAGGAAAATATAATTTTTCAAAATAATCTGCAACATTGAAAAGTACTACAATTGCGTTATAATTTATAATTAATTACGGTTAATTGCAATTAGTATCATTGTTTTAAATAAAATACGAATAATTTAAATTTTAAAATGCTAATTTCGTCTTGTGAAAATCCAAAAGCAAAAAATAGTATTAATTGAAGATGATGTAGCATTAGGAAACTCCATCCTAGAGTTATTGGTATTGCATAATTTTGAGGCTAAATGGTTTGAAGAAAGTACGCAAGCTTTGGCATATCTTTCACAAAACACCCCCGATTTAATTATTAGTGATTTAATGATGCCCAAAATCAATGGAGGAGAACTATTTCTTAACATTCGCAAAAACAAGAAATTTTCTACGGTTCCTTACATAATTATTACGGCAAATGTAGACGATGAAATAAAATTAAATCAGTTAGAGTTGGGAGTAAATGATTACATCATTAAACCATTCAAAGTTAAAGAGTTGATTTTTAAAGTAAATAATGTTCTAGAATTAAGAAAAAACATTGAAAAAAACTTTGGGATTGATCCTTTTTCAAAAGTAACGATTAAGTTATCTGAAAAAGATTTCCTGACTTCTTTAAACGAGTTGTTATTGAAGGCGATCAAAACAAGGCCAGATTTAGATGAATTGTCAAAAAGTCTGTTTATTAGTAAATCGACTTTAGATAAAAGAATTCGAAAACTTACCAATAAAAATGTGAGCCAATACATAAGAGAGTTCAAAATTCAATATGCTATGAAATTGATTCATTTAGGAGAACGAAACATACAGTTTTTAGTAGATGAAACTGGGTTTGGGTCTTTTTCTTATTTTTCAACCAGTTTTAAGGCGTATTGCCAAATGAGTCCACGCGATTATATTAAATCGGTACAAGCGGTCTAAAACCATTTTTCTTATTCCAAAACCTTTGGAAAAATTCATTTATTTTATTTTTTTTCTTCAGAAATAAAGCAAAATATCTTTGTTTTTTTGCTTGAAATTTAAGTCTTAAAAAAATTAAATTATAAGTAATTTTTTTTAACTTATCTATTAAAACAAATTGAAATAAAAATACTTGACTTACATTTGAATTAAGATTTGGGATCTTTCTTACCGGGCAGTCTGTTCAGAAAATTTATTGGGGGCAATGAATTTATGATTACATTAAAGTTAAAGCAGGCTGCTTCAGGTAAGATTCTATTACTTCTATTTTGAATCTAATCCGCAACTTTTTTTAGACTTTCCAATGCATTATTAAATGTATTTTTCTACTATTTTTCTCAATTCCTGAAAAGTAAAAGGTTTTTTAACGTATTCTTTTGCGCCTAATTCCTTCCCAAGGAACTCGTCGCTTTCTTCTGTTTTAGCGGTTAGTAGTACAACTGGGATAGCAGAGTTTGAAGAGGAACTATGAATTTTGAGAAACCCGTAGCCATCTAATTTTGGCATCATGACATCACAGATAATGAGATCGGGTTGATGCAATTGCACTTTTTCTAATCCATCTATACCATCATTTGCTTCTATGATTTGGTAACCAATAAAAGAAAATAGTTCTACGATGGCTTCTCTTAATTTGATTTCGTCATCAATGATTACTATTTTTTTCATACTATTTCGATTTTAGCATTGGAAATTGAAGAGTAACCTGAGTTCCTTTTCCGAGTTTACTGGCAACCTGAATTGTGCCAGAGTTTCGATTAGTAAATGTTTTTACAATGTAAAGACCTAAGCCAGTTCCTTGAATTCCTTCGGTATTGCTGGCTCTAAAAAAGGTGTTGAATAGTTTAGGGATATCTTTTTCAGGGATTCCAATCCCAAAATCAATTATTTGAATTTCAATTGTATTGTCCATTGCTTTCAGATTCAATTGAATGTCACTAGACCCTTCTGAATATTTAAAGGCATTGTTTAAAAGATTGAATAGTGAATATTCCATTAAACTTTTATCTGCAAAAACAGTAAAATGATCACCTTCAAAGTTAGTTTGCACTTTTCTGCCATCCATTTGGCGTGAATAACTGGTTTCTATAACATCTAGACAAATTTGTTTTAAGTCAAAAGCAATTGGTTTGAAATTGGTTTTGCCTGCATCATGTTTCGAAATAGTAAGAACGGCGTTCATTAATTCCACAATGCGGTCAATTTCTTCGGTAATGGTATTGATTCTTTTTTGTAGTTGAGCAGAGTGGACGAAATTATGTCCTTCAATATACATTTCAATCAATTCTGCACTGGTTCTAATGGTTGTCATGGGAGTTCGGAATTCATGAGAAATAGTGGATACTAAATTGGTTCTCAATTCGTTTAATTCCCGTTCTTGTGCTAATGCTTTTTTCATTGCGTATTGCACCTCTTTTTTCTGTGTGATATCACGCGCACTAGTCTGAAAACTTATTGGTTTCCCGTCTTCTTTTACAATTTTGGCTTTGATTTCGAACCAGATATAGTCTCCTTTTTTGTTTTTAAATCGTGCCTCAACATGTGCATTATCATCTTCTTTTTCAGTAATGAAACTGCCATAGCTTTTCTGAATTATTTCCAAATCTTTAGGATGTACAAAGTTCATTGGGAACTCTCCAATGAGTTCTTCTGGGGTATAACCGGTTAGTTTTTTTATAGAAGGCGAAATGTATTCAAAGGTAGTGTCTAGGTTATGCAAACAAATTAAATCCACCGTATTGTCTGCCAAAAGACGGTACATGTTTTTTGCCTCATTGAGTTGAAGGTTTTTGTTGCGGTTATTTTCCTCGATTAACAAACGATTTTGTTCTTCTACATTTCTTCTATCAGTAATATCTTCCATAGCTCCAATCATTCGGATTGCTTTTCCAGCTTCATTTCTAATGATTATTGCTTTATCGCTAACAAAGGAATAACTGCCGTCTGCTTTCAGGTAGCGGTATTCATCGGTCCATTTAGTAGAGTTGCTTTCAATTACCTCTTTAAAATGTTTGGAATACCTTTCTTTATCGTCTGGGTGAATGAGGTTTTCAAAATCAAAAGCAGTAATTGTATTATTTTCAAATTGATGGCCAAATAGGGTTGCATGAGATTCTCCAATAAAAATTTCATTGGTCATCATATTCCAATCCCAAAGTACATCAGAGGTAGCTTGGCTCGAATAACTAAAGCGTTCGTTACTAATTTTTAAATCGGCTTCTGCTTTTTTGAGTGCTGTTATATCTCCTCCAAAACCAACCATCATTTCTAATTCACCCAATTCGTTGAAAACAGGGGCTAATTTACGAGTATGATAGGTGGGTGTGCCGTTGTTTTTGGGTGTTTCATCAATCCATTCAATTACTGACTTAGTTGTTGTAGCAGCGATAAACCGATTCCTTCTTTCTTGAGCAAAGTGGTCTTTTCTATGGGTATGTTTGGCATATTCAAAATCATCTTTGCCAATGATGAATTCACGAAGTTCGTCATTTTGTATGGCCGCTGGATTAACATATAAGTATTTGTGATTTTTATCAAAAACAGCTACATCAGTAGGTAAGCGATCCAAAACTTTTTTAAAAAAATCTTTTTGAATGGTTTCTAATTGATGAAGATGTAATTCAAAAGTGTTTTGTATTTGATGTACTATATGGTCAATCGTTTTTAATTGAATGGCAGACCATGTTTTTGGATTAGTATCACAAAAGCAAAGAAGTAAGACAGCCTTTTTTTGACCAATAACTACAGGGATGTCAATTTGATAATCAGAACGAGACTTCTCTGCTACTTTGTTTTCAGGTGTATTCGGTATTGTTGATTCTTGATAATTTTCAGCAAAGAGATAAGAGTTGTTCTCGGTATGTGCAATTATGGTTTCATTATTGTTCTCCGAATAGGATAAAACAACCACTGCTGTTTTACAGATTTCGGCTGCAAATACAATAATTGAAAGACATTCTTCTTGAAATTTTTCTGATCGAATTACAGACTCAATAGTTTTGTTTGTTAGGGGCATAGGGCATGAAGTATTTGGGTTGATTTGCAGTAGTAGATTGCAATTTCGATTCGGGACGTCAAAGCAAACAACAATTGTTGGTATAAAAATAAAATTTTATTGGGAATAGTACTCTTTTTAAGTCTAAAAATTTATCTCATCTTTTTTGATATTCTTTATTTAGACAGCCAAAATTCATTTTACAATCTGAATAAATCGAGCTGAAACTTTGTATATTTGTCACTTTGCTACCCATTTTATGATTTCAAAAGCTACCATAGATACCGTTTACGAAACTGCTCGAGTAGAGGAGGTTATTGGTGATTTTGTACAATTAAAAAGAGCGGGTAGTAATTATAAAGGGCTTAGTCCTTTCTCTGATGAGCGTTCTCCTTCGTTTATGGTTTCGCCGGTGAAACAAATCTGGAAAGATTTTAGTTCTGGAAAAGGAGGAAACTCGGTGGCATTCTTGATGGAACATGAGCATTTTACTTATCCTGAAGCCATTCGCTATTTAGCCAAAAAATACAATATTGAAATAGAAGAAACTGAGCAAACAGACGAAGAAAAAGCCAATACCGACATTAAAGAAAGTATGTATTTAGTTTCGGAATTTGCCAAAAACTATTTCCATAACACGCTTTTACATTCTGAAGAAGGAAAAGCAATTGGGCTTTCCTATTTTAAAGAAAGAGGTTTTACAAATGAGACTATTTCGAAGTTTGCTTTAGGATATTCTCCGGAAACTTGGGATGCCTTTACCAAAGAAGCGTTGGGGAAAGGGTACAAATTAGAATTCTTAGAAAGCACCGGATTAACAATTCCCAAAGAAGATAGACCTTTTGATCGTTTTAAAGGCCGTGTGATGTTCCCAATACAAAGTATGTCGGGAAGAATCCTTGGTTTTGGTGGGCGTATATTAACCAATGATAAAAAAGCGGCCAAATACCTTAATTCACCAGAGAGTGAAATCTACCATAAAAGCAAAGTACTCTATGGTATTTTTCAGGCGAAGCAAGCTATTGCCAAACAAAATAATTGTTATTTAGTTGAAGGTTATACGGATGTTATTCAGTTCAATCAAGCTGGGATAGAAAATGTTGTAGCTTCCTCTGGGACAGCTTTGACACCGGATCAAATTAGATTAATCAATCGGCTGACCAAGAATATCACAGTGCTTTTTGATGGAGATGCTGCTGGACTTCGCGCTTCTATTCGAGGAATCGATTTGATTCTAGAAGAAGGGATGAACGTGAAAGTTTGTGCTTTTCCTGATGGGGAAGATCCAGATAGTTTTGCCAAGAAAACTTCTTACGATGATTTAGTTGCTTATTTAGAGACAAATGCTAAGGATTTTATCCAATTCAAAGCCTCGCTTTTGATGAAGGATGCGCAAAACGATCCAATCAAAAAAGCCGACTTGATTCGGGAAATGGTGCAAAGTATTTCTAAAATACCAGATCGAATTCAACGAGAAATATATATTCAGGAATGTTCTCGGATTATGGATATTTCGGAGCAAGTTTTGGTCAGCACATTGGCACAACTCGTTCAAAAAGATATTGCAGAAGTTGGAAAAAAACAAAAGCAAGAACAAAAAGCCTTCGAGGTTGTTAAAAATGAAGCGCCAGTTCAAGCTCAAAAAATTGATATTTTATACCATTTGGAACGCAAAATCATTGAGATTTTATTGTTGTATGGAAATAAAATGGAAGAGTTTGAAGATGTTCTTTTGAAAACCAATGCAGAAGGAGAAATTGAACAGGTGGTTGAAAAGAAAGAATACAAAGTATATCAACGCATTTATTTGAGTTTGCAAGAAGACGAGGTAGAATTAGCAAATCCTTTGTTCAGGGCTATTTTCAATGATTTGATCAATTATTATTTGCAAAATGAAGATTTTGGGATCGAAAATTACCTCAAACATTTACCCGATCAATTTGCTCAAGAAGTCACCGATATATTAATGGAAGATGAACGACTAACGCTTCATAAATGGGATGACCAAAATATTTTTGTCAAACAGAAATCAGAAACGGTGAGTCAACATACTTCAGAAATTATTATTTCCATGCGCGAGTATTTAATCAATAAATTGATTTTGGATTTAATGAGTGAGTTTGTAGAAAAACCCGACTCCGATCAAGAAGAATTAAAGGTCTTGATTAATGATTACAACAAACTAAAAGTCAATCTAACGGGAACTATAGGAAGAATTCGTTCCACTTATATATAAAAAAACGAAAGCAATGGCTTTCGTTTTTTTTATATAATTCAATTCTTGACTACACTATTTCTAAGGTTTTAGCTTTATTTACCAAGTCAACTAAATTAGTTACATTTAATTTAGTCAGTAATCTTAATTTGTAGGTACTGATTGTTTTTTCGTTTAATTTAAGAATGTCGGCAATTTCGTGGTTTTTTTTGCCATCACTCAAATAACGTAATACTTCCACTTCTCGATTGGACAATTTGCGATACAATCGTTCGGTTTTGTTTTGTTTCGCAATCAACGCCAGGTTTTTCTTAATGGTTTCGTTCATTATTATTGTACCTTCTTGGACTTTTATTATAGCATCGGCTACATCGGCTAATTTTGCAGTTTTATGAATAAAACCAGATGCTCCAGCTTTAATAGCATTGGGCGCATAGATTTGTTCTGTAAGATTAGAGTAAATCACTATTTTGGTTTTAGGAAATTCTTTTAACAGACGTTTTACTTCAATGATACTAGTCAATCCTTCAAGTTGAAGATCTAACAGTAAAACATCAACTTCTTTTGTCTGGAGAATTTCGTTCAACATTGAAAAATTTCCAATATTGGCTACTATAGAAATGTCCGAGTGATCTTTAAAGTATGATTTTACTCCAAAGTGGACCACGGGGAAATTATCAGCGACACATACTGTGATCATAAAATGGTTTTTAAGAATTATTATTTGTTTTTGGAGCAGTAAAACTAATAAATAAAAACCGTAAACAATTGCGAATCAGTTAAAATGTATTATTTCAACGATTTTGGAACTAAACAGATTGGAATTGGTTGCATTTTATGTTGGTTGCTAGTGTTCAATCGCTTGTAGATTTCAAATGCTATTTTTTCTCTTCCTGAAAAATCAGTACTGGATTTGCCTTCTTCATCTTGTTGCATAGCCCATTCTAGTTCGTCGTAACTAGCGCCAAGCTGTTCCTCATCAGTTCTATCATCACCAAATAAACCATCGGTTGGAGCGGCATTGAGTATGGATTCAGGAATTTTTAAATAAGCACCCAAAGCAAAAACATCCGATTTTAATAAATCAGCAATAGGACTTAGATCCACTCCTCCGTCACCGTATTTTGTATAAAAACCAACACCAAAATCTTCTACTTTATTGCCCGTTCCTGCGACTAACAAGCCATAAATACCACCATAATAGTATAAAGTAGTCATTCGGATTCGTGCGCGTGTATTAGCTAAAGTTAAATTCAGTTGAGATTCTGAGGTATTTGTTGGAAGTACTTCTTTGAAGGATTCAAAAACAGAAGTTAAATTAGTCTCGGCTCTAGAAACATTAGGATAACGTTGCATTAATTGACTAATATGTTCTCTAGCTCTACTAACATGACTTTCAGCTTGGTGAATTGGCATTTCGACACAAACTACTTGTAATCCGGTTTGTGCGCAAAGTGTTGAAGTTACAGCCGAGTCAACGCCTCCAGATATACCTACAACAAAACCATTTACTTTTGCGTTTATAGCATAGGTTTTTAACCAATTAACAATAAATTCATTTGCCTTTTCAACTTGAAGAGTACTTTTTTTCGACATAATAATTTAGGTATTAAAAAAGCAGGAATGTATATTTGCAGAACCAATTCAAAATCCATCTGTTTTCCTCATGCTTTGGAAACAAATTTAAATAATTAATGTGAAATCGCGAGTAACTATTTGTTTTTTGCAAAAAAATATCGAAACGGTTAGTCATTTATAAACATTGTATATTCTATATGAAGGTCTATTTATATTCATTATTATTTTGCTGCCTATTCTGGTCTTGTGATAAAAAGACAGCGGTTGAAAAAGCAGTTGAAGAAATTCCTGTAGACATTAAAGTGGAACGATTTGACCAAGCATTTTTTGAATCCAAACCAAATGAATTACAAAGCATAAAAAAAAGGTACCCTATTTTTTTTTCCGTGGGCGTGCCCGATAGTGTTTGGACCAATAAAATACAGAATCCACTTTGGCGGGAACTATATGGAGAAGTGCAAAAAAAATACCGTGATATCGAGCCGGTTCATTCCGAATTAGTGACACTTTTCAAACATATTAAACACTATTTTCCAAAAACAAAAACACCAAAAGCAGTTACAGTAATTGCGGAGATGGATTACAATACGAAAGCAATTTATGCAGATAGTTTAGTCATTTTATCTTTGGAATTGTATTTGGGTAAAGCCCATCGTTTTTATGAATTTCCTAAATACATCAAGCAAAATTTTGAACCAAGGCAAATGATGCCTGATCTGGTTTCGAGTTTTGCCACTACTAAAATTAATTTTGGAAAAGACAAAACCTTATTAAACCAAATGGTGTATTATGGAAAACAACTCTACCTAAAAGATCTTTTGTTACCAGCGTATTCAGATGCCGAAAAAATGGGGTACACTCCAAAAGAAATTAGTTGGTGCGAAGAAAATGAAACGTATATTTGGCGTTACTTTTTGGAAAATGAAATGCTGTATAGTGATGAGTCGAAATTAACCTCTCGATTTATTGCACCAGCACCATTTTCAAAATTTTATTTAGAAATAGACAATGAATCACCAGGTCAAGTTGGCGCTTGGATAGGATGGCAAATTGTTCGTTCTTTTGCTGAAAATAATGACGTTCCGTTAGCAAAATTGTTAGATATGAATGCCAAAGAACTATTTGAAAAATCAAAATATAAACCTAAGAAATAATGTCAGATTTGATCACCTCAGAAATTAAATTCGAAATTGAATTAGATTCCAATCGAGTACCCGAAAAACTATTTTGGACTGCAGAAGATGGCGGTATTGCAAAAGAGGAAGCAAAAGCTATTATGTTGTCTATTTGGGATAGTAAAGCCAAAGAAACGATGCGAATAGATTTGTGGACCAAAGACATGCCGGTTGATGAAATGAAAATTTTCTTTCATCAAACATTGGTAGCCATGTCTGATACTTTTAAACGAGCTACAGATGATGAAAAAATGACCAATACAATGAAAGATTTTTGCGACTATTTTGCCGAAAAATTGGAGTTGGTTAAATAACTAACTTTATTTATAACAACAAAGCCAAAACTATATGTTTTGGCTTTGTTGTTTTTTATACTTTTTTAAAATTCATTTTGATTTTTAAACACTTCTTGATTGACTTCATCAATATAGCTCAACAATTCTTCTTTTCCTGTTGCTTCTGTTGCAGAAGTTACAAAATAGGTTGGCATTTCAGCCCAATTGTTAGCAAACATTTTCTTTTTGTAGGCGGCAACATGCGAATCGATTTTTACCTTACTGATTTTGTCAGCTTTGGTAAAAATAATACAAAAGGGTATTTCACTTTCTCCCATATACGACATGAATTCAATATCAATGGTCTGGGCTTCATGGCGGATGTCAATTAAAACAAAAGCACATACTAATTGCTCGCGAGTTTCAAAATAATCCGTAATGAATTGTTGGAAAATGGATTTGGTTTTCTTGGATACTTTGGCATAACCATATCCTGGTAAATCAACCAAAAACCAATTTTTATTAATTAAAAAGTGATTGATTAACTGAGTTTTTCCTGGTCTTCCGGATGTTTTTGCTAAACTTTTATGATTAGTCAACATATTGATTAACGAAGACTTACCTACATTTGAACGTCCAATAAAGGCATATTCGGGCAAAAAGTCCTTCGGGCATTTATCAACTTCAGAGTTGCTAATTATAAATTCAGCAGTAGTAATTTTCATAATTGTGTTTTATACAGATTTAAGAAAGTGGTTGGTACACATTGGTTAACCAATTTTCTAATATGCTGTTGAATTCATCTGGATGTTCCATCATAGCGGCATGGCCACATTTATCTATCCAGTACAAAGAAGAGTTAGGTAAAAGTCGATTGAATTCATCTCCCACTTCGGGCGGCGTAACTTTATCATTTTTCCCCCAAATAATACAAGTTGGCACCTTCATTTTAGGAAGGTCTTTTGCCATATTATGACGAATAGCACTTTTGGCTATTGTTAAGGTTTTAATTAGTTTTATTCGGTCGTTTACAGAGGCGTATACTTCATCAACAAGCTCTGGTGTAGCTACTTTAGGATCGTAAAACACATCTTGGGCTTTTTTCTTTATGTATTCGTAATCCCCTCTTTTTGGATAACTATCACCCATAGCGCTTTCGTATAAACCTGAACTTCCAGTAATTACTAATCCAGCTACTTTTTCGGGATACATTTTAGTATGGTACAAAGCAATATGACCACCAAGAGAATTTCCTAGTAAAATAACATTGTCTAATCCTTTGAATGTAATAAAGTCTTTCACATATTTAGCAAAAGCTTTAACATTAGTTCTCAAAAGACTTTGGGTATAAATAGGTAAATCAGGAATGATTATTTTGTAGCCTTTGTCAGAAAAGTAATTGGCAACTCCATTAAAATTGCTTAAGCCTCCCATTAGTCCATGTAGAATAACGATTGGTGTTCCTTCTCCGGCTTCAAAATAGCTGTATTTTCCTTCTTTTTTATAGTGTTCTTCCATTTTTTCGGATCCCTATTTTTCAATTTTGACAAATATAGGATTTAATACCAAAATATAAATTTTTGAAGTCGTTTTTTAATAAGATAATCCTTTTTCTTGTTAAAATACTAGGTGCACTTATGTTATTATTTAAAAAAACGAACCTACTTTATAAACAAGTTCAAAAAGTGCTTAATCTGCTGATTGTTTAAAAATTAAGGGTTTTTGGCAATATGTGGGGAAACTTATTAACAAAGTGGTATATTGTGGTAAAATGTGGTAAAATATTTTATATTTTTGCTTAGAATCATTTAAATACTAATTTTTGAATACAATCGTAGGGACATATGAGTGCAAAGTAGATGCTAAAGGAAGGGTGTTAATACCTTCGCCTTTGAAAAAGCAATTGGCTTCCTCATTACAGGATGGTTTTGTATTGAAACGCTCTGTTTTTCAACCTTGTTTGGAATTATATCCAATGCAAGAGTGGAATTTGATGATGCAAAAAATCAATAAATTAAATCGGTTTGTAAAAAAGAACAATGACTTTATCCGTCGCTTTACGGCTGGAGTAAAAGTGGTTGAAATTGATGCTTTGGGAAGACTTTTAGTTCCTAAAGATTTAGTTGGTTTTGCGAGTATTTCAAAAGAGGTGGTTTTTTCTTCGGCAGTCAATTTTGTAGAGATTTGGGATAAAGAGTTGTATGAAAAATCAATTAACGGAGAAGATATTGATTTTGCAGATTTAGCAGAAGATGTAATGGGTAATGTAAATGATGACGACAATGGAATATCATAATCCAGTATTGTTGCACGAGTCTGTTGATGGGTTGAATATTCATCCTGAGGGTGTTTATGTTGATGTTACTTTTGGTGGGGGAGGTCATTCTAGAGAGATTCTAAATCGATTAGGGCCAAACGGAAAATTATATGCTTTCGATCAGGATGAAGATGCTTTAGCAAATGCTTTACAAGATGATCGTTTTGTTCTTATCAATGAAAATTTCAGATTTATCAAACGTTTTTTACGTTTTCATAACGTTAAAGCCGTGGATGGGATTTTAGGAGATTTAGGCGTTTCTTCTCATCAATTTGATGTAGCCGAAAGAGGTTTTTCTACTCGTTTTGATGCTGAATTGGACATGAGAATGAGTCAGAAAAATGATTTGAGCGCCTATCGAGTGGTAAATGAGTACGATGAAGATAATTTGCGCAGGGTATTCTTGGATTACGGTGAGTTGAAAAACGCACCTGCTATTGCAAGAGTAATTTTGGAAGCAAGAGAGAAAGCGCCAATCAGAAATACCGAACAATTAAAACAAGTGTTGAGCCGATTTTTACCGGCTCATAAAAGCCATAAAATTTTGGCTCAAATGTACCAGGCTATCCGAATTGAAGTGAATCAAGAAATGGATGTGTTAAAAGAATTTTTAGAACAATCATTAGAAATTTTAAAACCAGAAGGACGTTTGAGTATTATTTCGTATCACTCTCTTGAGGATCGATTGGTAAAACGATTTGTAAAAAACGGTCTATTTGAAGGAGAGCCAGAGCGAGATTTTTTTGGCAATTTTTCGGTACCATTTAAAACGGTTGGAAAATTAATAGTTCCGAATAACGAACAAATTAAAGAGAACAATAGAGCGCGAAGTGCTAAGCTGCGAATAGCAGAAAAAATATAATTAGTTGAGATGAAACACGGTCTGTACGGCATATTGAAAGCACGATTTTTATTGGACGAAGATGCAATTAAAAATTGGCGCTTTATCGTTTTTATAATTGGCTTAGCAATTATTATGATTGCTAACACCCAACGATATGAACAAAAAGTTTTCCGTATTGCCGAACTA
>JACCDY011125389.1_pt1 | contig 18975 bp, 25 predicted proteins | sample 7446391 | NCBI WGS metagenome assembly JACCDY01 (sample SAMN15323451, study PRJNA562643) | freshwater metagenome | isolation source: river surface water | place: USA:Blue River Watershed | collected 2017-08-18
ATGAAATACTTACCGCACACGGTGAGCCTTTCAACCGAGCAGGATGGCAGTACATTCTTGACAAGCACAATGGATACCTCCCTGTTGTCATTAGAGCAGTCCCAGAAGGAACAGTGGTTCCGGTTAGTAATGTACTCGCCACAATTGAAAACACTGATCCAGAGTGCTTCTGGCTTACAACTTGGCTCGAGACTGCTCTTCTTAGGGCTATTTGGTATCCTACTACTGTGGCTACTCAAAGCTGGACCATTCGCCAGTTAATTCTTGACTACTTGGAGAAAACCGGTGATCCATCTCTTATTGATTTTAAACTGCACGACTTTGGTGCTCGCGGCGTATCTAGTATGGAGAGCAGTGGCATCGGCGGTGCCGCCCACCTCGTTAACTTTATGGGTACTGATACTATTAGTGGTCTCCTCTATGCTAGGGAGTATTACAACGCTGGCATTGCTGGATTTAGTATCCCTGCCGCAGAACACAGCACCATTACTAGCTGGGGTCGTGACGGAGAAGTAAATGCTTACAAAAATATGCTTGACCAGTTTGCTCGTCCTGGATCTATCGTTGCTGTTGTTAGCGACAGTTACGATGTTTTTAATGCCGCTGAAAAGCTCTGGGGTGAAGAACTTCGCCAACAAGTTATTGACAGTGGTGCCACCGTTGTTATTCGTCCAGATAGTGGTGATCCTGACGTGGTGTGCCGTAAACTGGTTCAAATCCTAGGCGAGAAGTTTGGTTACACAACTAACGCCAAAGGCTACAAGGTCTTGAACAACGTTCGTCTTATTCAAGGTGACGGTGTAAACGAACACACTATCCGTACTATTCTTGGTGGCTTCCAAGCCTACGGTTGGAGTGCTGATAACATTGCTTTTGGTATGGGCGGTGCTCTGCTACAACAACTTGATCGCGATACTCAAAAGTTTGCGATGAAATGTAGCTCTGCACAGATCAACGGCACTTGGGTAGATGTGCAAAAGGATCCTATTACCGACAGCGGTAAGAAGTCCAAGGCAGGTCGTGTACAACTGTTCAAGAGCGGTGGCGAATGGTTCAGCGGTATTACTCCGCCCACTGGTTGGACTGACAAAGGTATTGGCCCATTTGTGCCAATGCTGGAAGAAGTCTACCGCGATGGCAAATTGGTGAAAGAAATTTCATTCGAAGAAGTTCGCCAAAACGCCAAGAAATAAAACCAAAGGACCTTGACTGGTCCTTGGTTTGATCATATAATTAATTTGTTGTTTAAATTTATCAGAGAAAGACACAGATGACTTACTTCCTCAAACAAGGTAATAACTACACCGTTAGCAAAAAAGAATCTCTTGATCTTCACGAGCATCTTCCTGCTGGCAACTATGTTATTAAGAAAAACGAAATGACTGGTCAGATGTACCTTGAGGCCATCGACAAGTTTGAGATTAAAGGCAAGATCTACGGAGACACTGTAAAACGTGCTGATCGTATTCTTAACACTTTCCATTCTCGCCCTAGCACCACTGGTGTAATGCTCACTGGTGAGAAAGGCTCTGGCAAGACTTTGCTGGCTAAGATGTTGAGTGTTAAAGGCTATGAGCAAGACGTTCCGACAATCGTCATCAATGCTCCTTGGTGCGGAGATGCGTTCAACGCATTTATCCAAAGCATTGAGCAACCTGTGATTGTTGTGTTTGACGAGTTCGAAAAGGTCTACGACGAGCACGAGCAAGAAGCTATGCTTACTCTTCTTGACGGCGTATACCCAACTAAAAAGTTGTTCGTACTTACCTGTAACGACAAATGGCGTGTAAACAGCCATATGCGTAACCGTCCGGGTCGTATCTTCTACTCTATGGAGTACAAGGGCCTTGAAGAAGGATTCATTCGTGAATACTGCGAGGATAACCTTAAGGCTAAAGAACACATTGATAAGATTGTTGGCATTGCAGGTACGTTCGATCAGTTCAACTTCGATATGCTGAAAGCATTGGTTGAAGAAATGAACCGTTACAACGAAACTCCGCAAGAAGCTATGGCTATGCTTAACACCAAGCCTGAGTACGGTGATAACTCTAACTACACTATTAAGTTGGTGGTTAATGGCGAAGAAGTCAAAGACACTAACTATGCGGAAAAAGAGTGGCACGGTAACCCGTTGTCTAAGACTGTTGGCATCAGCTACAAGGTTGTTGAAAATCCTGGTACTGATGACGAGTGCTGGGACTGGGAAAGCATTCGATTCACTCCTAGTGAGTTGAAGAAGATCGATGACAATGGTAACAAGTACGTGTTTACCAATAAGGAAGGCACTAGCCTGATCCTTACCAAGGTCAAGACCAAGAGCTACAGCTACTGGGATGCCTTTTAATAAATAAAACCGAGGGGGTGAAAGGCCCCCTATTTTTAAAGGAAAATAAAATGTCGTAGATTGAATATGCTTGTAAGGACGTGGTGTTCCATTTTAACAAAAAACACCTAGAAGACCAAACCGTGCCTATGTGGGTCTTAAAATTTCACGGTGAAACTCTGTATGTGAATCACGTTAGTTGCACCATTCCTTGGTCAACAAAAGAAACGCCAGACAACTCGCATACCAAAGGTAGCATCAAAGTCAAAGACTGTTTATTACAGATTGACGAAAGCAACGAAGCTACAATTTCCCAACTTACTCTAATTGATAAGATTCGACTGCGTAACCAAAAGTTAGGCATTACTCGGATTATGTTCTCTTGGGGTTCTTCAATGCACAAAGCCTTAATGGCCAACGAGTTTAAGCACAGTCCTTTCAAAAACGTAGAAGGCAGTTGCGGAACCAGTTACATTATCTGCGATCTGCTAAAGAAAGAAGAAGCCACTCTAGCAGGATTGAAATATCAAGGATGGCGAATTCTTAAGCCAAACGAAGGATATTATCAGAAATATGATCAAAAAGGTACAATTTGGGAAGATGAAGATATTGACAATGATGACGAATGATAGTTAAATAAGTGTATTGCTGTATGAAGCAAAGAGAAAGGTGTTCTGGACGCGGGTTCGACTCCCGCCTGGTCCACCAAAAGAGGAGTAGTATATGGACGACTTAGCCAGATTTGTAATGGGCGTGGTAGTAATTATTGTAATTGGTGCAATACTCCTTTTTTGATGGGCCAGTCATGGTTTCGACAGGGCAAAGAGTAACAGAGTGGACAGCACATCAGCAACGATGTAAAAAGAAGAAAACAAAGTAAACGCAAACGACTCACGTTTCGCATTGGCCGCTTAATTGCCGCCTAGGGTAACTATACCTCGTAACAGAAAATAGTGGGAGGCTACTTTGGTAGCCTTTCTTTTGACTTCTCCAAATTTTTCCTATACTATTGTTTGTTCAACTGTTGTCCTGGACAACGTATCAGTAATTTGATATTGAAAAAACCTATTACGCTTATTAAAAAATATTAGGTAAAATCTATTATTTTTGCTTGATTAATAGGATATATAAATGTATAATTTAACACATAGAACAAAAGTTCTTAGACATTAACACACAAGGAGAAGTATATGTCATTGATCAACAAACCGGTACCAGAATTTAAAACACAAGCATTCCACAACGGCAAGTTCGTTGAAGTTTCAAGTGACAGTATTAAAGGTAAATGGAACGTATTCATTTTTATGCCTGCGGCATTTACATTTAACTGCCCAACTGAAATTGAAGATGCGGCAGACAACTATGCAGAGTTCCAAAAGATGGGCGCAGAAGTTTACATCGTAACTACTGACACTCACTTCAGCCACAAGGTATGGCACGAGACTAGCCCAGCAGTAGGCAAAGCACAGTTCCCACTAGTTGGTGATCCAACACACACTCTAACACGTGGTTTTGGTGTTCACATTGACGAAGAAGGTCTTGCACTTCGCGGCACATTCGTTATCAACCCAGAGGGTGTTGTTAAGACTGCTGAAGTACACTCAAACGAAATTGCTCGTGATGTAAGCGAAACACTTCGTAAGTTGAAGGCTGCACAATATACTGCCGCTAACCCAGGACAAGTTTGCCCTGCTAAGTGGAAAGAAGGCGCTAAGACTCTAGCACCAAGCATTGATCTTGTAGGTAAGATCTAATGCACTATCACGCACACATCTACTGGCAAAACGAAGCCCAGCGCCGTGAGGCACTGTTGCTCCGTCAGCCTTTGGCTGAGTTAGGTTGCCAGCTTGGTCGCATTTGGGATGAACCTATTGGGCCTCATCCTTATGCTATGTATCAGGTAAACTACAACAGTAACATTGCCGAAGCTGTTGAACAACTACTTGGCGGTAGTGAGCTTGATATTCTTCTACACGAAGATACAGGTGATGATGTGCGTGATCACACGCTAGGCGCACGTTGGATTGGTAACAAACTTAAACTTGACCTAGAATGGTTGGAGAATTATGTAAGGAGTAAATGATTATGACTGGTAAAGAATTTGAACGTAAGATTAGACAATATCACTATCGTCTAGAGCTAGTGCGTTCAATAGCGCCGGTTGTAATCATTACGCTTCAGTGTATCATTTTGTATAAGATTTTTTGGGGATAAAAATGCTAGACGCACAAATTAAACAACAACTAGAACAATACCTTGCTTTGATGGAAGGTGACATCACTATTAAAGTTAGTGCTGGTAGCAACACCGAGATGACAGAGCTGGTAAATGAACTAGCATCGATGTCCTCAAAGATCTCAGTTGAACAAGCTGAACTACCACGCACACCTAGTTTTCAAATCGGTGATCGTGTGACCTTTGCTGGTGTTCCAATGGGACACGAGTTTACCAGCCTAATTATGGCCTTACTACAAGTAAGTGGTCGTAAGCCCAAGGTAGATGACAAGATCATTGACCAAATCAAAGACATTCGTGGTGAATACAACTTTACTACCTATATTAGTTTGAGCTGCCATAACTGTCCAGACGTTGTTCAAGCACTTAACATTATGAGTGTATTGAATCCAAACATCCGTCATATAATGGTTGATGGTGCCGAGTACAAGGACGAAGTAGAAGCCAAGAACATTATGGCTGTTCCGTTCGTTGAACTTAACGGTGAAGCATTTGGTAGTGGTCGTATGACACTAGAAGAAATTCTAGCCAAGATGGGTAGCCAAGCAGACGTAAGTGACATTGACGGCAAAGAGTACGATGTACTTGTTGTTGGTGGCGGCCCAGCTGGTGCCAGTGCCGCAATTTACGCCGCACGTAAAGGCATTAAAACTGCTATCGTTGCTGAACGCTTTGGCGGACAAGTTATGGACACAATGGGTATTGAAAACCTTATTGGTACAAAGTACACAGAAGGTCCTAAGCTCGTAGCCAGCCTCGAAGAACACGTTAAGGAATATCCTGTGGACATTCACAATCTACAACGTGCCAAAAGCATTAAGCGTGACAAGATGGTTGAGATTGAACTAGAGTCTGGCGCTACACTGAAGTCAAAGACTGTAATCATTGCTACAGGCGCTCGTTGGAGAAACTTGGGTGTTCCAGGCGAAGCAGAGTTCAAGAACCGTGGTGTAGCATACTGCCCACATTGTGATGGTCCTTTGTTTAAGGGCAAGCACGTAGCAGTTATTGGTGGCGGTAACAGTGGTGTTGAAGCGGCTATTGACCTGGCAGGCATTGTTAGCCACGTAACCTTAATTGAGTTTGGCACAGAACTAAAGGCAGACAAGGTCCTACAAGATCGTCTACGTAGCTTGTCAAACACAACTATCATCACTAACGCACAGACAAAAGAGATCACAGGTACCGATAAGGTAAATGGTATCACTTATGTTGAGCGTGACACAGGTGTTGAACAGCATATTAACTTAGATGGTGTATTTGTTCAAATTGGTCTAGTGCCGAACGCCGACTGGATTGGTGATAGCCTAGAGCGCACACGCTTTGGTGAGATTGTTGTAGACGGACACGGTAGTACAGATATGCCAGGTGTATTTGCCGCAGGCGACTGTACTGCTATTCCCTACAAGCAGATCATCATTAGTATGGGTAGTGGTGCTAATGCCGCACTAGGCGCATTTGATTACCTAATCCGTAATTAATCACAAGCCCACTTCGGTGGGCTTTCTCTTGACTAAAATATATAAAGATGTTATGCTTAACTATTAACAGGAGAATCTAATGTTTGAATGCTTGATAGTAGGCGATAGTATAGCAGTCGGAGTAGCAAATATTCGTAAAGAGTGCGTATCGTTTGCCAAAGGCGGTATTAACAGTTGGCAGTGGGTGAATAAGAATATTCAAAACGTTCCATTAAACGCCAAGACTGTTATTATAAGTTTAGGCAGTAATGATCACAAAGGTGTGAAAACTGAAAAAGAATTGGAAACAATTCGTGAACTCACCAAAGCAGATAGAGTATATTGGATTTTACCTGCCGGTAACCATCCTAAGAGTAATGTCAAAATTAGTGACATTCAAAATGTTGTTCGCAAAGTAGCAGATAAACACGGTGATGTAGTGCTACCAATTACACGATTACAAGAAGATGGTATCCATCCTAGTTGGGCAGGATACAAAGAATTAGCAGATAAAACAAAATGAATATTTTAGTAACAGGCGGGTTAGGTCTTATTGGCCATAATATCGTTAAGAAATTAGAAGATAGGGGACATACTGTAGTAGTCTGTGATAATATGACCAACTACGGTATTATTCCGCCGGAGGAGATTAGTTACTTAATTTCTGAAAGAAGAAAAGTAATTACAACTCCACATATCTTTGAAATGGATATTTTGCAGGCAAGTATGTTTGATTACATTCTTCCTAAATTTAATATTGAAGCAATTATTCATCTTGCAAGTTTTCCAAGACAAAAGGTCGTTAACGCTGACCCTGCTTGGGGTAGTACAGTAATGAGCACTGGACTTTTGGTTTTGTTAGAAAAGGCAGCTCAATATAATATTCGTAGATTTACCTACGCTAGTTCGTCTATGGTCTACGGCAACTTCGAAGATTACGTTACTGAAGATGCTATTTGTCGTCCGCAAGGTCAGTACGGCATTCTTAAACTAGCAGGTGAGTGGTTAGTCAAAGACTATACACGCAAGCACGGTATTGAACACACAATCCTCAGACCTAGTGCAGTCTACGGTCCATTAGACGTAGAAGATCGTGTTATCTCAAAATTCTTGCTCACAGCAATGAGAGGCGGCACGTTAAAGGTTAATGGCAAAACTGAAACATTAGACTTTACCTATGTAGACGATGCTGCCGAAGGGTTCGTTGCTGCAACTTTATCTGACAAAGCAGCCAACGGAACCTACAACATTACAAAAAGTCATTCTACTACTTTGTTGGCTGCTGCCGAAATGGCAGTTAAGCTAGCCGGTACAGGCATCATTGAAGTCAAAGACAAAGACGCAGACTTTCCTAGTCGCGGCGCACTAGATATTACTAGAGCTCGTAGAGACTTTGATTTTAATCCTAAAGTGGATGTTGCAGAAGGATTCCAAATTTATTACAATTGGTTGAAAAACGATTCCTATTTTGGAGTTGACAACCGCTGACAGAGATCTTATAATTTAAGTATAGTAAATTGTAGGAGATAATTTTGAGTATGCATCTAGAAGGCCCGTGGCTCAGTACCACAGGCAAGAAGAAAGGCAAACAAAAATTTCGTTCTGCCGAACACGCTAGAAAGGCTAGAGAATTGGACGAGTCTTGGAAAGAGCTCCAAAAGAAATGGGGCGTAGAAGCAGAAGCAAAGAAACGCAAACGTGCGCTCGAAGCACCTACAATGTCTCCGGTTGTTAACAAGCCATATCGTAGAGAGACTCCTGAGATCAAGAGCTTGCCGTTTACTGCTGGCCCCTGTACCAAAGCACCAGAAAAGGTCTATACAGGCGATAAAATCAAAGGCATCGGTACAATGCACAAGAGTAATGCTGTACCTATTTTTAACGATCAAGATGCAATTGATATTGCAAAGATGAGGAGATAACTTGAAGATCTACGAGACTAAAACATATCACGTTTTTAAAGACAAAGTTCCGTTTGACAGTGAACGAAGAAAAACTCTTGACTCACTATCTAACGAATATTTAAAATTTGAAGAAGTAAAAAACAAACTTAAATTTTTAAATCAGAACATTAGTCGAGCTGCTAACAGAGGAGATAAAAGTCAAAAGATTGACGTTTCTCTAGATTATCTTTTTTCATTGGGCGAAAAGCAAAAATGGAAATGTGCTATGACTGGCCTCCCATTAGAGTTTACTAGAGGCGGAACAACCTGGGGAGGTTTTTGGTGTAACCCTATGAGTTGTACCATTGACAGGATTGACAGTAGCAAGGGGTATGTTGAAGGCAATTTACAATTAGTAATTTGGAAGATTAATTCTCTTAAGAGAGACATAGACGATCAAGAATTCATAGATCTTTGCAAGCTAGTTGCCAAAAAGCGTCGATAATACCACATTTAATGGTTAAATTGGGCGAAATGAAATATATATTATACGTTTCGCAAAGAAACTAAGATAGTTGGTTTGAATATAAGTGATGCACGTAGCATTTTTTCAAACCCGCGGGTCTTGGCTAATGAGAAACCCGTATTTTCGGGATGCCAAGGGTCGCCAAAGGCACAACAAGTTATGAGATTGTTGCGTCCAATGGAGACAACTACACGAAAGTAGGGTTCTTTTATTGAGCCTCGTGAAGTTAACTCCCTTAATGTAATGTGGCAGAGCAGCAATGCAAAACCGCACCAAGTGAAAGGAGGACTTATGGAAAAGTCGTTTAGATTAGTGTCCCTATTTTTGGGACTTTTAGTAGTAGCTCTTTTGGTCCAAACTGTGACTCAAAAGAAATTTGCTGTCCTTAAGGAAGCACAGGCATACACATCGGGCGATGTGATGACCATTAAAGTTCGCGAACAACAACTAGATTGTCTCGCTCTAAACATTTACCGCGAAGCAGGTCACGAACCATTTGAAGGCAAGGTAGCTGTTGCACAAGTAACAATGAACCGTGTTAGCAAAGGTACGTTCGGCAAGGATGTCTGCGGTGTTGTATATCAAAAAAATGTAGTTATGGAAAAGGTCGTTTGCCAATTCTCGTGGGCTTGCGATGCTGTTCATAGAAACAGACCAATTAATAAGGAGGCTTATAATGAAAGTATGGCTGTTGCAAAGAAAGTTCTGTTGGAAAATTTCAGACTTGACATTCTCAAAGATGCTCTCTATTATCATGCCGCCTACGTTAACCCAAGATGGCCGCTTGAAAAAATCGGTCAAATAGGACAACACATTTTTTATAAACAAAAACCACAGAAAGGCACTGACCTATGATTCAAAATATCGACCAACTTAAATCTTTTGTGCAAAACAAAATCTCAGTAATTTCTGCAGAAACCTTTGGCTGGCTTGCCGCAGTTGTTTTACACTCGGCTACCGTTCCAAGTCTGTTAGCAGTTATGGCAGGACTTACAGATCGTATGCCTGGCGTTGATTTGGTACTCCTAGTTTGGACTGGACTAACTCTCTTGTTTATCAAATCCGCTATCCAAAAAGATATGCTCAACGTTATTACCATTGGTATTGGATTTATTGTACAGGCTGTGCTAATGGCACTGATATTCTTTAAGTAATTTGGTAATCATCGTAGTTGACCTCAGTCGACTACGGTGCTACAATAATAATTGTCGTAACTCACACACAGAAAGGCAGTTTATGAAAAAGGCAATCGCAGTAGCATTGGTAGCAGCCGCAATGACCGGTTGTTCGTCAATGAAAGATATTCCTGAGCGCAAGACTTATGCTCAGCCGTCGTGGTACCAAGACTGTACCCAAGAAGGTGTTAAGGGTTGGTTTTGGTGGAAAGAAGATTATGTCTATGCTTGCGGCGCAGGCGAGTCAGCTTATGCACAAGCTGCCGAAGAGCAAATGGACGCAATCGCTATGAATAACTTTGCCAAGCGTATCAACGGCACAGTTAACAGCGAAACAGTTATCGATATTAAAGATGACAAGAAAACTACTCGTACAATGATCTCTTACAAAGTGCAGGATACCGCTATCCGTAAGCACGTTAAGAGCGAAAAAGGTCATTTCACAATGAACGGACGTCACTATACCTACGTTCGTCTTGAAATGAAACGAGCTACATTTGAACAACTTATTGCAGAAGCCAAGCAGGCCAAGCAATGAAAGCGTTGATTCTTTTGGCAGCAGTTCTGTCTTTGATAGGCTGCTCGTCAGCACCAAAGAAGGTAGCTCAAAAACCGCAGTACTGTTATACAAGTCAAACCATTAAGACACAAAATGGTGAGCGTGTAAACAGTGAGACTACCTTGGAGTGTACTGACGATCAAGTTAAGCGCCTTACAGTAGCTAGAGTAGGTCTAAGCAATAATTGTGGATATTTTACTAGTTGGATGAAGAAAGGTGGACAAGATGTTCAGTACCGTGCGATCAGTTGTCAGTTGCCTGATGGTAGTTGGGAAATTGTTGATACTTACGGTCAGTAATCCAGTATCTGCAAACCAGTTAGATAACCCTAGATTCTTTGAGTACAATTCAGGTGGATTCTTTAACCGACTAACTGATTTGAGCTTTGGGTGGTTTAAGACTCTTGACAACGAGCAAAAACTTGCTTATAATCAAGCAATCACTCACGCTGTGTTGTATGCTGACAACGGACAACCAGTTAGATGGTATAAGAACGATGCCAGTGGTATTGTAATGCCGGCAATGACTTGGCCTAGCGGTGCAGGGTATTGTCGTAGAGTACACATACAGGCCATTGCATACGGTGTGGAGAAAACAATGAAAGCGACTGCTTGTTTTAACGAAGTAGATAATAGGTGGTCGTGGTATAACTAAATATTTGTTCAATGAAAATACATACAAGCGATAAAGCAATAGCCTGGCTAACATTACTCAGCGGATTAACCATATCCGCTGTTGCCATTTATTATTCCGTAGCAGGTCTCACTGCTATCTTTGCTGCCGCAGTTATTCCTATCATTGTTATGGGTGTGGCATTAGAAATTAGTAAACTTGCCGCTACTGTTTGGTTAAAACAAAACTGGAATCGTGCTCCTAATTTTATCCGCGGTTACCTTTTAGCCGCGATCGCTATTTTAATGGTCATTACGTCTATGGGTATCTTTGGCTTCTTGTCAAAGGCACATAGTGACCAATCGCTGATCAGTGGTGACGTACAAAGTAAGATTGCTGTATATGACGAGAAGATTAAAACCGCCAAAGATAACATCGAAGCCGCACGTAAAGCCCTTCGCCAAATGGATGAAGCAGTGGACCAAACGATGGCACGCTCTACATCAGAAGAGGGTGCGACAAAGGCCTCTAATCTACGTAGGTCTCAGCAACGGGAACGCAGTACGCTTACCAAAGAAATTGAAGCCAACCAAAAAATCATTGCTGCTCTTAGTGAGGAGTCCGCACCAATTCGTGCAGAGGTACGTAAAGTCGAAGCCGAAGTCGGACCCATTAAATATATTGCGGCGCTCATCTATGGCGATAATCCGGACGCTAACGTCTTAGAAAAAGCCGTAACCTGGGTCATTATAATTATTGTTATAGTATTTGATCCGCTGGCAGTTATTCTATTATTAGCCAGCCAATACTCGTTTATGTGGTTCCGCAAACAAGATGAAGAATCCACGGAGGGTGACAGCCCTGAGAAGGAATCTGATGTAGTCAGCACAGCTACTGTCACAGAAAAACAGGAACCGTCTATATCGGAACCCGAAGTTGACGTTGAAGAAGTCAACGCTATGTTGGCTGAAATTCCAAAAGAAGAACCTACTCTTGAAAGTGTGGGAATTGAACCGGAAGTTCCTAAGTACACAGTCGAAGATGCAGACGACGAAGTGCCTCCTGCAGAACCCGAGCCAACTTTTAACGAAGCATATCCGTTGTCTGATTGGGCAGAAGAACAAGATCAAGAAATTCTCGAAAGTGCTCCGCATACAGAAAAAGAAGCAATGGCTCGTTGGAAAGCTGAAAATCCAGATGACAGCCTAAAGCATCAAAGAAGATTGTTTGAAAGAGGAATGATCACTGAACTACCGTGGCTAAAGTATCTCAAGCCTCAAGCAGATTTTACTGACGACGAAGCAGCCATTGAAGCAGCTAAATGGGCTAAAGAACAATTAGAAAAGAAAGAGGTTCTTGACGAACGCCCAGGCGATTATCTTCCAGAGAACTATGTTCAAAATCAAGAACAGACAAATTCTACAATTTGGCAAAGATTGAAAAAGTCAAAGAATGACTGATAAGATTTTAATCATTACTCCTCCTGACGATACATACCTACAGGGTATACGTGTTACGCACGTGAACCTATCAGAAGAACAAAGTTCAACAGTATCATCGGCATTGATAATGTCTAAATTACCTCACAGCATTATCAATTACGTTTGGAAGCAAGGCGAATCTGTAGAATGGTTACTGGATAAGGTTGCCAAATCTAATCTAGTTATTTTTAATGCAGAAAGCCCAGACCAAACTTCAGATTTAATAACTGGTTGGATTTCAGCACAACCGCACTCCTATTATTTTGGAAGATTAAAAGATTTACACATCGCCAATAATAATGCTATATATAGTGCAGAAGATATTTTAACTTTACTGGAGAAAGTTTCAAATTACTATGAACAGATATAATAAACCAAAAGGAACTGGTGTTACTGTTAAAGAACACGAAAACATTAACCAAGCTCTTAGAAGATTCAAAAAGAAAGTAGAAGAAGCAGGCACACTTGATGTACTTCGCCAAAAAGAGTTCTACGAAAAACCAACAACGGCTCGCAAACGTGCCAAGGGTGCTGCTAAAGCCCGCTGGCGCAAAAAACTTCGCGACCAAACTCTTCCACCAAAACTTTATTAATTCATTGCCCAACGGGCAGAAAGGTAGTATAATATTAGTATGAACACTGATATTATGATCGACTTAGAGACGCTAGACGTTCTCCCAACCGCCACTATTCTAACCATTGGCGCTGTTAAATTTGACCCGTTTGGTGATGACGAATCCAAAATGGAAAAACTCTACCTTAAGGTAGATGTTGATAGTTGCGATAGAATAGGCGCAACTGTTTCTAATGCTACGTTAGAATGGTGGTCGAAGCAGAGTGCAGAAGCACAAGCAGATGCTTTTGATCCTAACGGTCGTATTTCAATCGAAGAAGCAATGACTCAGCTCTATAAGTTTTGTTGGGGCGGAAAGCGTGTTTGGAGTCACGGCGTGGGCTTTGACCTAATCATTCTTGAATGGTATTTCCGTAAAATTGAAAAAGCAATTCCCTGGAGTTTCTGGGAAATGCGAGATACTAGAACATTGTTCGATATCGGTATCAATCCTAATCGTGCTACTGTGACCGCACACAATGCTCTTGCTGATGCGGTAGACCAAGCCTTGGGTGTGCAGAAGGTCTACCGAACACTCCGTAGTTCTACGATGAGCGACGGAACATATATTACGCCACTGGCAAAGACAAACTAAAATGGCTGAAGATACTTTTAACGAAGATAACAACGAAGTAATGGACATTCTGCAAGAAGAATGTTCTGAAGTTATTCAAGCAGTTAGTAAAATTCGTAGGTTTGGTATTAATAATGCTAAGCCGGGCACAGAATACACTAATCGCGAACACCTAGAAGAAGAACTAGGTGATATGCTAGCAATGATTGATATTCTTATGATTAATGACGTTGTTAGCTGGGGGAATTTGCACAGAGCTAAACGAGCTAAAATTGAAAAGCTCAAAAAGTGGTCAAATATTCCTAATTTAGATAAAATCTAATATAAATAAAAATTGTAAGCTGTACCATAGGGCAGTTTACAGGGCACAGAGCCCAAATAGATCTTACTTTATAAGGAGATATGTATGTCTAAGATCATCGGTATTGACCTCGGCACAACCAATTCTTGCGTTGCTGTTATCGAGAACGGAACTTCCAAAGTAATTGAAAATTCAGAAGGTGCTCGTACTACACCTAGTATCGTTGCCTACACTCCTGAAGAAATCATTGTTGGCGCATCAGCAAAGCGTCAAGCAGTAACAAATCCCAAAAACACAATTTATGCAGCCAAGCGTCTTATCGGACGTAAGTTCAAAGAACAGGCTGTACAAAAAGACCTTGACCTAATGCCATACGAAATCTACGAAGCCAAGAACGGCGATGCGTGGGTTCGTGCTCAAGGTAAAGAAATGGCACCCCCACAAATTTCAGCAGAGGTCCTTCGTAAGATGAAGAAGACCGCGGAGGATTATCTAGGTGAAGAAGTTACTAAAGCGGTTATCACAGTTCCCGCATACTTTAATGACAGCCAAAGACAGGCTACAAAGGATGCTGGACGCATCGCCGGCTTGGAGGTACTTCGTATTATTAACGAGCCTACTGCGGCAGCTCTTGCTTATGGTGTTGATAAGTCTGATAAAAAAGATCGCAAAGTGGCTGTTTACGACCTTGGTGGTGGTACATTCGACGTTAGCATCATTGAAATCGCGAATGTCGACGGCGATAAGCAAATTGAAGTTCTAAGCACCAACGGTGACACATTCCTAGGCGGTGAAGACTTTGACCAGCGCATTATGGATTACCTTGTTGATGAATTTAAGAAAGACCAAGGTATTGACCTTAAGAAAGATATGCTGGCTCTACAGCGTTTGAAAGAGGCTGCTGAAAAAGCAAAGATCGAGCTATCTAGTTCTACAAGCACAGATGTTAACCTTCCATACATTACTGCTGATGCTAGTGGACCAAAACATATGAACATCAAGATCACTCGTGCCAAACTAGAAGCACTAGTTGAAGATCTAATTAATCGTTCATTGGCGCCTTGCCGTACAGCTATGCAAGATGCTGGCGTTAGCCCTAGCGATATCGACGAAGTTATCCTAGTTGGCGGCCAGACTCGTATGCCCAAGGTACAAGAAGAAGTTGAAAAGCTCTTTGGAAAGGCCCCTCGTAAGGATGTGAATCCTGACGAAGCCGTTGCCGTAGGCGCTGCTATCCAAGGTGCTGTTCTAGGCGGAGATCGCAATGACGTTCTGTTACTTGACGTCACTCCATTAAGCCTAGGTATCGAAACACTAGGCGGCGTGATGACTAAGATCATCCAGAAGAACACAACTATCCCCACTAAGGGAACACAAACCTTCTCAACTGCCGAAGACAATCAACCAGCTGTCACTATCAAAGTATTCCAGGGAGAACGCGAGCTTGTACAGCACAACAAACTACTAGGTGAATTTAACCTAGAAGGTATTGCTCCAGCACGTCGTGGTCAGCCGCAGATTGAAGTTACCTTTGACATTGATGCCAACGGTATTATGCACATTTCTGCTAAAGACAAATCAACAGGCAAGGAAAACAAAATCACCATTAAGAGTGATAGCGGACTAAGCAAAGAAGAAATTGAACGTATGGTTGCTGATGCTGAAGCAAATGCAGAAGCTGACAAGAAGGCACGTGAGCTTATCGATGCTAAGAATTCTGCAGAAGCTCAGGTACACGAAGTACGCAAGGATCTCGAAGAGTTCCGTAAAGATTTAACAGACACAGAAATCACAGACATTGAAAAAGCGATTGCTGATGTAGAAGATGCTGTAAAGGGCAACAGCGTAGATGACATTAAATCTGCGTTAGGAAAAACAAGTCCTGCGATGGCAGTACTTTTACAAAAGCGACAACTAAAAGAGCAAGGTCAAACACCTGACGCTGCTCCACAGGATGATGTAGTTGATGCTACCTTCACAGAGAAGAAAGCAGACTAATCATAAGCCAGGGGTACTTTCGAGGCCCCTAATTGTTCTTACTTTATAAGGAGACTATTATGAACAATCAATTAGCAAGACTAGACGCTCTAAACAGAGCACTTATCGGATTCGACACAATGTTCGATCAAATGGAACGTCGTTTCGCTAACAGCGCATCCAACAACTATCCTCCACACAACATCTTACGTTTGGAAGATAACGAGTACGCTATTCAACTAGCAGTTACTGGTTTCAGTAAATCTGAAATTTCAGTTACTGTTGAAAACAATGTATTAATTGTTAAAGGAGAAAGTATGACCACAGACTATGCTCCTGAGCAATACCTACATCGTGGTCTAGCAACTCGCGACTTTGTTAAAGAGTTTCCGCTTGCTGAACACATCGAAGTTGTCGGAGCACAAACTGAGAATGGTATGCTAACTATCAAACTAGTTCGTAACGTTCCAGAATCAGCAAAGCCTAAAATCATTGACATTGTTGATGTAAAATAATATAATTATAGGGGAGGGAAACCTCCCCTATAAATACCAGAACCGGAGTATATATGAGCACTGAAGCCAAAATTGAAGAGAAAGTTGTAACCGTCCTACAGCCCCCAAAGATGTGGAAGGTTATTTTTTTAAACGATGATCAAACTCCGATGGAACTTGTTATCGAACTACTAACAAACATTTTCAAACACACAGAGACTAGAGCGAAAGAAATCACTCTTGAGATCCACGAAACTGGTGCAGGAGTAGCAGGTGTCTATACTCACGAGATTGCTGAGCAACGAGGCATTGAAGCAACACAAGTAGCAAGACAGAATGGAGCGCCTTTACGTATACAAGTGGAACAAGAATGAGTCTAAGAGAAATCACAAAAGATCTGCACCACGAGGCAGAAACAACTAAGTTTGCTAAGGAACTACTTAGCGGTAAAATTGGCGGTAAGAAATACGTTAACTATTTGTACAATCTGTTAGCAATCTACGACCCGATCGAATGGTATGCTGGTCGTCAAGGCTTCTTTGCTAAGATGCCAGGTCTGCCAAGACTACGTGCAATCCACGCAGACTTTATGGAATTAGATGACGGCGGCTACCTTTATCTAACTCCAACTACTCGCGAGTATGTTAATTACCTACACGAGATTGGTAACGATCCAGAACGCAAGCACCTAATCAAAGCTCACCTATACTGCCGTCATATGGGAGACCTAAACGGCGGACAAATTATCAAACGTCAAGTTGCACATTTATCCAGCGGTAAGTTTTACGATTTTGAAAACCCAGACGAACTTAAGGTACAGATCCGTCAAGAACTCACAGACGACCTAGGCGATGAAGCTCGTGTAGCTTTCCAGTACGCTATTCGAATGATGAAGGATCTTTATGGCGGAGAGTAATGTTTGGGATACATTAATCGAAATCCAACATTTGTTGGAAGATTCGTTTAATGCTACCGGAACAGAAATACAAGAACCAGGTATGGATCGCTTTAACCAGCCTGGTTGGGTTAATCGAGTATGGACCAGCGAAAACTATCGTCGTGCCCACGTTGATGTTGTAGACGCTAGAGAAACTCGAGGATTATGGATGATGCACTGTTGCATCTTCCCGCACGTTCATAACCCTGCTCCTATCTTTGGATTTGACGTCATTGCTGGCAAGAATAAAATCACAGGCTGCTTTCACGATTTTAGCCCTGCAGGAGATAGCGAACATCCGTTAATTGATTGGTTTGCAGGCGAAGCAAGTAAACTACAATGGAACAGAACTCGCAAGTTACCAGACTGGGCCGAACGTATCTTTACCGGTAGTATGATTGCCGCGGGTAACGTACAAAAGCAAGAAGAACTAGATCAGATCACTAATCTAGTTAAACTTACTACAGAAGTCTATCTAAAGAGTGTAGGCGATTCTAACAATACTGCCGCAAATACAACAGAAAATCAAAACTATTATGCTCAAAATCAGAAGCAAAACCCACATACGCCGCGTGTTATGGTTAGTTTAGGGCTTTCTGAAGAAGACGTTAGAGTCTTTATTCAAGAGTGTTTATTTCCTGAAATTGGTTGACAAATTTACCGTTTTTAGTTATAATAGAATCAACTAATTAAAAACGGTAAATATATGACTATGCGATTTTTTGAAATAAACGAACAGCCTGCAAAAGTGCAAAAAGTAGCAACACCTGCACCGGTCGATGCTACAAAAGCACCCCACCCAGCAGATAATGTCCAGGAACCTGCCCTAAAGCAATTCGCTCCAAAAGCAGATCTTAATAAACTAGCTGCCGATTTAAAAGCTGCTATTCCTTCTGGTAGATTTGATCCAACTGGCAAATCAAAAGGTAAGCCAGTTGAGCATATTCGTTTATTTGGTGTTAGTCGCGGTGAATTCTTAGGCGCAATGTCTAAGATGGGATTTACTCAAGAAGATCTTCGTCCTGAGCAAACACACCTTAGTACAAAATACGCTGCCAACATTTTTAGTTTTAGCAAAGACAATAAAATTTTTAGCTTTGTTATTTCAAGCAAAGGCACTGAAGATACTTCGGTAGGAGTTGGTATTAAAGAGTACAGTCCTACAAACCTAGGACTTGCTGGTAAGGTCTTAAAGAGAAGCGAATTAATTGCAGCAACTAGGGCAGCGGTTACTTCAAAAGCCAAAGACGAAAATTTAAAGAACGCATTGTTAGGTTTAGTTGATATTGCCGCAAACAGAGGCAAAGGTCAACTAAGTCCAGAATTAAACCAAGCCATTGCCGCAGATAGAAATCAACTGTCAGTTGACTTTGGCGAAGTGTTGGCTCCTATTGCAATTATGGCCGACAGCGATGTGGCCGAATTCCCTGTCGGTAACAGTCCTCTAATTGACGTTAAAGTCGGCAAGCAGAACATCTCAGTCAAGAGCTTGAGTGGTAGCGGTACTAGCTTCCGTTCTATCGCGGATCTTATGGACAAGTATGAAGCAGCAATGGCAGGCGACAGTCCCGATAAAGACAAATACAATCTGTTGAAAAAGTTTCATCCTAGTGCAGGCGGAAACAACAAAGACAAAATTATTTCAGCTGCCGCTCAAGGTGCAATTGCAGAGCATACCAAGATGATGGAAATCTTAGGCACACAGAAACTTGCATCATTTAAAGATCTAACAGCAGCTCTTGCTCCTGTAGTTTCTGCAGATTCAGAATACAGTTCATTCTTAAAGAAATTTTATCCTGCAATGACCGCCGGCGGTTGGGGC
>JACCDY010061790.1_pt1 | contig 18971 bp, 22 predicted proteins | sample 7446391 | NCBI WGS metagenome assembly JACCDY01 (sample SAMN15323451, study PRJNA562643) | freshwater metagenome | isolation source: river surface water | place: USA:Blue River Watershed | collected 2017-08-18
CTTGCCAAAACCCCAACCGCGTGACGGTGACGTTCAACCAGTTCAACCCCAGCACCCAAAAAGTAGTGGCCGACATGGGCCGCGTGTTGGCGGCAGCCAACGTCGAGACGAATGCCGCAGGCACATCGCCTGGCTGCATGAGCTTTTTGAAAGATGCCGACTGCCCACCCGTGATGAACGCACTGGGCTTGGCCTATGAAGGCAAAGCGGCCACAGGCCCACAACAGCTACTGAGCGTGCGCTGATGCAACTGCGGCGCGGCATGGGTTGGGCCAGCGTGACGTGCGTGGCGCTGAGTGCGTGGTTGTTGTTAAGCGGCAGCAGCACCGAGGCGTTTCGCTGGCAATTACCCGCATGGGTTCCGCCGCCGGTCACACCCGCTGACAACGCCATGTCGGCCGCCAAGGTGGAGCTGGGTCGACACTTGTTTTACGACATGCGTTTGTCTGCAGACCAAACCCAAGCCTGCGCCAGCTGCCACGAGCAGGCCAAAGCGTTTACCGACGGGCAAGCCGTAGCCAAAGGCATCACGGGCGAAGTGGGCCACCGCAGTGCAATGGCCTTGGTCAACGTGGCCTACCTGCCCACTTTGACTTGGGCCAACCCGCACATCAAATCGCTCGAAGTGCAGGCCTTGATGCCCTTGTTTGGCACTGCCCCAGTTGAGATGGGTATGGCGGGCAAAGAGCAGCTGTTGTTTGAGCGTCTGCGTGCTGAGCCGCGCTACGTGCGCTTGTTTGCCGAGAGTTTTCCGCGTGAAGCCAAGCAGGGCGATTCCGCGCTGTATTCGCTCTCGACGCTCACTAAGGCCATTGCCGCGTTCCAACGCACCTTGTTGTCATTCAATAGCCCATATGACCGCTACAAATACGGCGGTAATGCGCAGGCCATCAGCGCTTCTGCTAAGCGCGGTGAGGCTTTGTTCTTTGGCGAAAAGCTGGAGTGCTACCACTGCCATGGCGGCTTCACTTTCAACGACAACCTGCAGCACAGCCGATTGCCTCATGCTGAGTCGGGCTTTCACAACACGGGCTTATACAACACCGATGGCAAGGGCGCCTACCCCCTGCATAACCCTGGCATTGGCGAGTTCACCGGTGCAGCGCAAGACATGGGTAAATTCCGCACTCCCAGCCTGCGCAACATTGCCGTGACTGCCCCCTACATGCACGATGGCTCGATTCGCACACTCGAAGACGTGCTGCGGCAGCACTATGCCAGGGCCGGCCGCGCCAGCATGAGCGGCAAAGGCCCAAGCCCGCTACGCAGCGAGTTGGTCATGGGATTTGACATCAGCGATGCAGAGGTGAATGACTTGGTTGCGTTTCTCAATGCACTGACCGACACCGAGTTTTTGACCAATCCGAAGTTCGCCAACCCTTGGTAGCTCGATTGCAAAGAGGCCCATGTTTGTGTTTCTTGACCTCGGTCAAGAAACACAAACCGGGATAGGAAGAAGATGGCTCCGTACAACAAGGAGCCCTCATGGACGCAGCCCACGCCACAGCCCACAAGCACCAGCTTGAAACCTTGCGCACCAATTTGTTGGCCCAAATCGCTGAGCAGCGCGGCGGCAAAGCCAGCCGCGCCGAGGTGGCGGCCGAGCACTTTGCACACAGTGAAGACTCCGATGCGCAGGTGAACACCGCGCGTGACCTCGAGTTCGCCATCAACGAACACGAAACTGCCGAACTGGCCGCGATTGATGCGGCCCTGGCCCGGTTGAGCGCAGGCACTTACGGCCGCTGCACCGATTGCGATGCCCAGATCCCCGAAGCTCGCCTGAACGCAGCGCCTGAAGCCGCTCGCTGTATGGGCTGCCAAGAAAAAACCGAACACAACCACCACTAAGAAAGAAAACTCATGACCACTTTTCACGCCGTTGTCTGGATGGACCACCAAGAAGCCCACGTGCTGATGTTTGACCGCGAGCACGTAGAGAGCCAGCGCGTCAAATCACGCAGTCATCACAAACACCAAGGCAAGCCAAACGACACAGCACATTTGTATGCCGACATTGCCAAGGCATTGACAGGCACACACGAGGTGCTCGTGACAGGGCCTGGCAAAGCACGCGACGAGTTCCGCGATTGGTGCCAACAGCACCATGCCCACGTGAACGTGGTGGACAGCTTGGCCAGCGACCACCCCACCGACGCGCAAGTGGTAGCCATGGCCCGTCAGTACTTCAAGAAATTTGACAACATGGCCGCCGACCCAGCGGCGAGGTAATTAAGCGGCGAGCGGCGCCACTTTTTGGTCAATGGCGCCAAAGACGCTTTGGCCATCTTTGCCTTTGACGTCGATGCGCACGCTGTCACTGGGCTTGAGGTACTCGGTGCTGGCTTTGCCATCCAGCAATGTCTCGATGGCGCGTTTTTCCATCAGGCTGCTCGCACCCTTGGGCCATTCTTTTTTGCCGTTGTTCTCGACGGGTGCATTGCTCACCGCGCCGCCGCCAATCACGGCGCCAGCGCGTACGGGGCGCGTTTGGCTCACATGCGCGATCAACTGACCAAAGTGAAACGCCATGTCGGCGCCTGCGTCACACATGCCCACCTTACGACCATTGACTGCTGATTGCACAGTCAAACGAACGCGACCACTGTCCCACGCGTCGCCCAACTCATCGAGCGTGACAGCCACCGGAGCAAACGCCACGGCGAGTTTGGATTGCACATAGCCCAAACCTTTGGGTAGCTCGCGTTGGGCCACCAGGCGCAGCGACACATCGTTGAGCAATGCCACCAATCGCACCGCCTCTAAGGCATCGTCCGCGGATGCACCCATGGGCACATCACCCGTGATGACTGCAAGTTCGGCTTCAAAGTCAAGCCCCAAGGCTTCGTCGGCGCAGTGGATGTCTGCGTGCGGGCCCACAAAACTGTCGCCACTTCCCTGGCTCATCGATAGGTCTGTTTCCAACGTGTCGTGGCTCAAGTAAGCCGCGCCATCCACCCACTGGTAAGCACGTGGCAGTGGGGCCATGCACAACGCAGGGTCAAATGGAAACGCATGGCGCGCTTTTCCATGGTTCAAGGTTTCATACAAATCTTGCAACTGCGGGGCAATGAAGCCCCAGTCGTCTAAGGCCTGCTGCATGCGCGAAGCAATGCCCGTCGCATAATGCGCGATGCTCAAGTCGCGAGAGACAACCACCAGTTGCCCATCGCGCGTTCCGTCTTTGTATGTGGCTAATTTCATGCCACGATTCTATGAAAGAACACCTCGCCGCCATGCTCCCCCGCACCCAAACCGTGAACCCCCAGCAGCTGCAGCGCATGCACGCGGTGGCGCTGGTGTTTGCCGTCTTGATACTGCATCTGTGGGGTTTGTCGAGCAGCGCACTTTGGCTATCGCCTGAGTCGGCGGGGCCGGTGCGTGCACAGGCGTTGGTCACTCGCCAAATCGAAGCGGCGACACCTCGGGCAGCCCCCATACCCACACCAACGCCTCAAAAACTGACTCGCTCCCGACTCACACAACCTGCCGAGGGGGGCGACAGCACCGCCGAAGCGCCACCGGCGACACCTCTTCAGTTTGACGACCTGGGCAACGACCTGGCCGCGCCAGTGGGGTTGCCAGCACGCGCCGCATCTGGGGTGGACTTACCACCCTTCAAGCGCCCCCTCCTTCTTGGTGCCGACGGTTTGACCGAGGTGTCGGAATTCAAGGCACCCGGCTCTGCACTCTTGAAATACAAGGTTCAGGGACGGGTCAAAGGGTTTGACTACTGGGCCTCCGCTGATCTGCTGTGGACACAAGATGGCACCAATTACGAAGCACGCTTGGAAGTCGGGGCGTTTTTGCTGGGCTCACGCATACAAACCAGCAAAGGCGCCTTGGGCAGTGAAGGCCTGATGCCCACGCGTTTCGGGGACAAAACGCGCAATGAGCTGGCTGCCCATTTCCAACGGGACAAAGGGATCATCAGCTTCAGCGCCAACACCCCCGATGCGCCCCTTTTCAAGGGGGCTCAAGACCGTTTGAGCGTGGTGCTGCAACTCAGCAGCTTGTTCGCAGCCGACCCAGAACGCTTCCCCATCGGAACGATGCTGACCTTCCAGACGGTGTCGCAGCGTGAGGCTGAAATATGGCAATTCACCGTCGAAAAAGAGGAGCTATTGAACTTGCCTTACGGCGACATGCACACCCTCAAGCTGCAGCGCAAACCGCGACGCGAGTTTGACCAGCACATAGAGCTGTGGCTGGCCCCCGATCTGGGCTATTTGCCAGTGCGTTTGCGTATCACCAATGCCAACGGCGATGCCGTGGACCAGTTGTTAAGCAAAATCGAGAAACCAGGCTCTTGAATTTGGCTTTTTGAATCCGATATGCTTGGATGCAATACTTTTTTAACCGAAAGCCCACCATGGACATGCTTTACAACTCAGACACGTTTTCCGTGATGCACCTTCAAGTGCAAAGCGACGCGTTGGTGCCTGCACGCCCTGATGTGCCTGCGTTGGCCCGTCACGGCTTCGAGATCGTGGACAAGCGCTCCGGCAAAGAGATTTACCTCGAAGGCTCATGGGCCGAGCAATTCCAGGCCCATTTGCGCGCTTGGCAAGAAAACGCCCCCACGCAAGAAGAGGTGGAGCAAACCTTGGAAGGCTACGCCGAATTGGCGCAAACCCCCGTGTCGGTGCACTGAGCCGACGCCTTCAAGACAGACAGGGCGCTGTGGCGCCCTTTTTTGTTGCCTGAGAAACCTACAATCAACCGCTATGACTGCATACATCCTCAACCTGTCTTGCCCTGACCGCCAGGGCATTGTTCATGCTGTGTCTGGCTTTTTGCTGGAACGCAAAGGCAACATCGAAGAAGCCGCCCAATACAACGACCCTGACACCGGTTTGTTCTTCATGCGCGTGCAGTTCGCCTGCGATGCGGTCAGCCAGGAAGAGTTGCGTGCGCAGTTGGCCAGCTTTGCCACCAGCTTCGACATGAAATGGACGCTGCACGACACCACCCAACCTATGCGCACGGTGCTGATGGTCAGCAAAGAGGGCCATTGCTTGAACGATTTATTGTTCCGCTGGAAAAGCGGGTTGTTGCCGTTGGACATCCGCGCCATCATCAGCAACCACCGCGAGTTCTATCAATTGGCGGCCAGCTACAACGTGCCGTTTCACCACATTCCGGTTACCGCCGCGACCAAGGCGCAAGCTGAAGCCAAGCAGTTTGAAATCATCGAAGCCGAAGGTGCTGAGCTGGTGGTGTTGGCCCGCTACATGCAAATCTTGAGCGACGACTTGTGCAAGAAATTGGCCGGTCGCGCCATCAACATTCACCACAGCTTCTTGCCTAGCTTCAAAGGTGCGAAGCCTTATTACCAAGCGCACGACCGTGGCGTAAAGTTGATTGGCGCCACTGCCCACTACGTGACCGCCGACTTGGACGAAGGCCCCATCATCGAGCAAGACGTGGCCCGCGTGGACCACAGCAAAACGGTGGAAGACTTCACCGCCCAAGGCCGTGACACCGAGAGCCAAGTGTTGGCACGCGCCGTCAAGTGGCACAGCGAACACCGCGTGCTGCTGAACGGGCACAAGACCGTGATCTTCAAATAAACATACACCGCGTCCATGACCAGCCGCATCCCGCCGATTCAGTGCCTGCTCACGTTTGAGGCGTTGGCGCGTTTGCGGTCCGTCACGCAAGCGGCTGAAGAGCAATGTGTGACGCCCAGCGCGGTGAGTCACCGCGTCAAACAGCTCGAGCAGTTGTTGGGCGTTAAGCTGTTTGGTCGCGCGGACTTTTCGCTCACCACTGAAGGCAGCGAATACCTGGCGCATGTGCGCGAAGGCCTGTCGATATTGGAGCGGTTCCCCGGCAAAGACGGCAGCACCACGCCCGGCAAGCGCAAGCTGCGTTTGGCAGTCACGCCCACCTTCGCACGCTCTATCTTGATGCCGCGGTTGCGTCAGTTCACCGACGCCTACCCCGAGATTGACCTCACCCTTCAGGTGAGCATTCCGCTGCTGGATGTGGTGGCCGAAGACGCCGATCTGACCATTCGCTTTGGCACGGGTCGTTACGCCGATGTGGAACATCTGTGCATCATGAAAGACGATGTGACGCCCTTGGCCTCACCCGCTTACATCCGTGAGCACGGTCCGTTTGAAACGCCCGAAGACTTGTCTGACGCCACCATGCTGCGCAGCCCGCTGGAACCATGGCGCACCTGGTTTGCCGCACACGACCTAGATTGGCCTGAGCCCATCGACGGCTCCAGCTTCAACGATATTGGCCTGATGTGTGATGCCGCCGCCCAAGGCCTAGGCGTGGGCTTGGTGCGTTTGAAACTGGGTGCCCCTTGGCTAGAGAACGGCACTTTGGTGCGCATCTTTCCGCGCCAAGTGCCTAGCCCGCATGGCCATTACCTGTGCTGGCGCACCGGCGCCATGGACCGCTGGGAATGCGCCGCCTTTGCCGAATGGCTGCAAAAGGCCGTGCCTTAAATTCCCTTCACGGCCGGGTGTAACTTTCTTCACACGCCCGCCCTTGCTTTTGCCTTAAAGTGGACAGCATGAACGCGCCACTCACCCCCAATCAATACAGCACCCTGGCCCGCGCCGAGCGGCAACGCCAAGTGGTTCAGGCTTTGTTGCAGGTGCTCCCTGCACATGCCTTGCTCTACACCACCGAAGACACCGTGCCTTACGAGTGCGATGGCCTGACCGCCTACCGCGCCCGCCCCATGTGCGTGGCTTTACCTGAAACGGTGAACGAAGTGCAATCCGTGCTCAAAACTTGCCACGCGCTGAACGTGCCCGTGGTGGCACGCGGTGCAGGTACCGGCTTGTCGGGGGGCGCGATGCCGCACACCGAAGGCGTGACGCTGTCACTGGCCAAGTTCAACCAAATTCTCAACATCGACCCCGTGGCGCGAACGGCTGTGGTGCAGTGTGGCGTGCGCAACTTGGCCATCAGCGAAGCGGTGTCGCAATTCGGTTTGTATTACGCCCCCGACCCATCCAGCCAAATTGCGTGCACCATCGGCGGCAACGTGGCCGAAAACTCGGGCGGCGTGCACTGCTTGAAATACGGACTCACTGTGCACAACGTGCTCAAGCTGAAGGGCTTCACGATTGAAGGCGAGCCCGTGGAGTTCGGCAGCGAGGCACTCGACACCCCGGGGCTTGATTTGTTGCCCGTGATCGTGGGCAGCGAAGGCATGTTGGCCATCACCACCGAAGTCACGGTTAAGTTGGTGCCCAAGCCCCAACTGGCGCGCTGCATCATGGCCAGCTTTGACGATGTGCGCAAAGCCGGTGACGCCGTGGCCGCAGTGATTGCCGCCGGCATCATCCCAGCAGGCCTAGAAATGATGGACGGCCCCATGACCGCCGCCGTGGAAGACTTTGTGCATGCCGACTACGACCTGAACGCCGCGGCTATTTTGCTGTGTGAGAGCGACGGCACACCCGAGGAAGTAGAAGAAGAAATCGGTCGCATGAGCGATGTGTTGCGCGGCTGCGGTGCCACCGCGATCGCTGTGAGCCGCGACGAAGCGCAACGCATGAAGTTTTGGAGCGGTCGCAAAAACGCGTTCCCCGCATCTGGCCGTATCAGCCCCGACTACATGTGCATGGACAGCACCATTCCACGCAAGCGTTTGGCCGACATCTTGCAAGCCATCTCGGAGATGGAAAAGAAATACCAGCTGCGCTGTCTCAACGTGTTCCATGCCGGCGATGGCAACTTGCACCCGCTCATTTTGTTTGATGCGAACGACCCCGACCAGCTCCACCGCTGTGAGCAATTTGGCGCGGACATTTTGGAGACCAGTGTGGCCATGGGTGGCACGGTGACGGGCGAACACGGCGTGGGCATCGAGAAAGTGAACAGCATGTGCGTGCAGTTCAGTGCCGAAGAAAACGAACAAATGTTTGGCCTCAAACGTGCCTTCGACCCCAAAGGTTTACTCAACCCCGGCAAGGTGATCCCCACCCTGCACCGCTGCGCCGAATACGGCAAGATGCTGGTGCGCGCGGGACAAATCAAGCACCCCGATCTGCCGCGCTTTTAAGCCGCATTCAAGTGGTGTAGGTACGGCCACCAAAAATGGCTGTGCCCACCCGTACCATCGTGCTGCCTGCGTGAATGGCAGCCTCTAAATCGCTGGTCATGCCCATCGACAAGGTGTCGAACTGGGGCAAGTTCAATGCGGCTTTCACCTCTTCAAACAAGCTGCGTGCTTGGGCATGCACTCTCACTTGCGACTCAAACCCTTCCACCGGATCAGGGATGGTCATCAAGCCGCGCAGCGCGAGGCGCGGCAACTGGGCCACGGCTTGCGCCAGCGCCAGCACCTCGGCAGGCGCCACGCCCGATTTGGTCTCACCGCCATCGATGTTGACTTGCAAACACACCTGAAGCGGCGGCAACTGTGCGGGGCGTTGCTCGTTCAAACGTTGGGCAATTTTGAGGCGATCGACGGTGTGCACCCAATCGAAATGTTCCGCCACCAGTTTGGTTTTATTGCTTTGAATCGGACCAATGCAATGCCACACCAAGGGATAAGCGCCGCCCAGTAAAGCGGTGATTTTGTCTACCCCCTCTTGGATGTAGTTCTCCCCAAAATCACGCTGGCCACAAGCCGCCACTTGACGCACATCGTCGGCGCTGAAAGTTTTTGAAACTGCCAGCAGTTGCACGGCGTTGGCAGCACGCGCACTGGCCGCGCAAGCTGCCGCCATGCGCGCCTGCACGGCGTGCAAGTTGTTTTGCAAAGAAGGGGCTGAGGCGTTCATCTTGGGCCACACTTTAACAAGGAGACGCACATGTCCCTCGCCCCACACGCATTGACCGAGTTGCTGACGCAAGCCGTCGCACGACAGGCATCTGATTTGCATCTGTCGGCAGGGCTGACGCCCAAGGTACGTGTCCACGGTCAACTGACCGCATTGACGGCAGGCTCGGCAGTGCCGCTGACACACGAAACCCTGATGCAATTGCTGGCCGAATGCATGAACGACGCGCAATACGCACAGCTGAAGCAAGGCAACGAGGTGGACTTCGCATTTGCCGTTTCCAGTCTGGGGCGCTTCAGGGCCAACGCCTTTTTGCAGCAACATGGCTGTAGCGCCGTGATGCGTCACATCCCCAGCGGCATCCCCACGCTAACGACATTGCACACACCTGCGGTGCTGCATGAGCTGTTGCAACACGTTGGGTTGCTGTTGGTCACAGGGCCCACGGGCTCGGGCAAGTCCACCACGCTCGCGGCCATGGTGCAGCACTTGAACGCACACACCCAGCAGCACATCGTGACGCTGGAAGATCCCATTGAATTTGTGCACACCAGTGATCAATGCATCATCACGCAGCGCGAATGGGATCGCACAGCCAAGGCTTTGCGCATGCGCTGCGCGCCGCCTTGCGCGAGGACCCGGATGTCATTTTGGTCGGTGAACTGCGTGATTTGGAAACCATTCGACTCGCGCTCACCGCAGCGGAAACAGGCCACTTGGTTTTGGCGAGTTTGCACACGCGCAGCGCACCCGCCACGATCGATCGGATGGTGGATGTATTTGATGCACATGAAAAAGCCTTGGTTCGCACGCAACTCAGCGAAGCGCTGGTGGGTGTGCTGTCGCAAACGCTTTGCCCAACAGCCTCCGGCATCAGCCGCGCGGCCGTGTTTGAGACCTTGGTGGCGACCCCAGCCATTCGCCATCTGATCCGAGAAGGTAAAACCGCACAGATGCACAGCGTGCTGCAAACCGGCGCGTCTGTGGGCATGCAAACTTTGCAACAAGCCCTGGACCAGGCGCGCGCGCAAGGCCGAATCGCCTGACGCCTCAGGCAGACTCCGTCAGCGTTGCCTGGGTGACACTGGGGTTTTAGCCCTACCCCTATGATGCAACGCACGTCAACCCTCCTACTCACAACATCATGTCCAGCATCAACGCAAAAACCTACGAACCCGCATCGTCTACCCCTGTCGCTTTCATCGGCATGGGCGTGATGGGCTACCCCATGGCCGGCCATTTGGCCAGTGCCGGTCACGCCGTCACGGTGTACAACCGCTCTCCCGCCAAAGCGGAAGCCTGGTTGAAAGAATTCGCCAGCAGCAAGGCTCCCCAGAGTGCCCCCACCCCGCGCGAAGCCGCCAAAGGCGCGCGCATTGTGTTTTGCTGCGTTGGCAATGACGACGATTTGCGCTCGGTGATTTTTGGTGCTGATGGTGCACTCGCGGGCATGGAGCCCGGCACCGTGTTGGTCGACCACACCACGGCCTCCGCCGATGTGGCGCGTGAGATCTACACCGCCGCTAAAAATTTGGGTATCCACTTCATCGATGCCCCGGTGTCAGGCGGCCAAGGCGGTGCACAAAACGGCTTGCTGACTGTCATGTGCGGCGGCGATGCGGCCGTGTTCGAAAGCGTCAAGCCCGTGGCCATGGCGTTCTCTCGCGCGTTCACCTTGATGGGCGAGCCCGGTGCTGGCCAGCTGACCAAGATGGTCAACCAAATTTGCATCGCAGGACTGGTGCAAGGCCTGAGCGAAGCGATTGCCTTCGGCCAAAAGGCTGGGCTCGATATGAATCTCGTGCTCGACGTGATTGGCAAAGGCGCCGCACAAAGCTGGCAAATGGACAACCGCGGCAAAACCATGGTGGCTGACAAGTTCGATTTCGGCTTTGCGGTGGACTGGATGCGCAAAGACTTGGGTTTGGTCTTTGACGAAGCCAAACGCAACGGCGCCGTGCTGCCCGTGACCCAAATGGTCGACCAGTTCTACGGTGATGTCCAAAAGCTCGGTGGCAACCGCTGGGACACCTCCAGCCTGATCAAGCGTCTGCGCTGATACGCACTCGCGACATAAAAAAGCCCCGCTGTGATACACACAGCGGGGCTTTTTTGTGGCGGGCCTTATTTGATCGGCGTCACAACGGGCTGAGGTGCAGCGGTGACAGGGGAGCCAGAGGCTGGCGAAGATGCCTTGCCAGCATCATCTTGGCGCTTGGGCTGCAAAGCGCGCAATTCGTCTTCGGTGATGTATTCAAACACGCGTACAACGCGCTTCACACCACTCACACCGCGCACCACATCGGTGGCGCGCTTGGCTTCGCGCTGCGTCACACGGCCCATCAAATAAATGGTCCCGCGCTCGCCCACTACTTTGTACACATTGGCAAAGACGTCTTCTGTATCCACCATGGCTGCTTTTACTTTGGCCACCAGCACCACATCGCTCGAACGGTCTCCGAATGTTGACGCAGGGCCAACTGCCAGTTCGTTGACCACCGTGCGCACGTTTTGCACACGTCCCACCAATTGCTCGGCTTGCGCGCGAATGGTGTCGTTTGAAACCTGACCTGTGATCAACACTTGGCGGTTGTAACTGGTGATGTTGATGTGTTCTTTGGTACCAAAGTTTTCACGCATCGCGGCCGCAGCACGCTGCTCAATGCCTTCGTCTTCCAATTGAATGCCTGCCGTACGACGGTCACTCGCCACCATGGCGCCACCGATGACGCCACCAAACATCAGCGGTGCCGCACAGGACGCCAGCCCCAAGCACATGACCAACGTGGACAGGAGCGAAGCTGTGGATTTGTTCATGAATTTCATTCTTTACCCTCTTGGTCACCTAACAGTTGTGTGTCTACGCCATCGCAGATGCAATGGATGGCCAACAAATGCACTTCTTGAATACGTGCCGTACGGTCATGCGGCACACAAATGTGCACATCGGTTTCGCGCAACGCTTGGCTCATCTTGCCGCCGCCTTTGCCCGTCAGCGCCACCACCGTCATATCCCGTTCATGTGCGGCCTCAATGGCGGCCAACACATTGGGCGAGCTGCCACTGGTGGTGATGGCGAGCAACACATCACCCGACTGACCCAGAGCACGGACTTGTTTTGCAAAGATTTGCTCGTAGCTGTAGTCGTTGGCGATCGCCGTCAAGATCGAGCTGTCGGTGGTGAGTGCAATCGCTCCCAACTCTGGGCGCTCACGCTCAAAGCGGCCCACAAATTCTGCCGCAAAGTGTTGTGCATCGGCGGCTGATCCACCGTTACCGCAGGCCAAGACTTTGCCACCACTGGTCACACTGGCAAGCACCGCAGACACGGCGGCTGCAATGGGCTTAGACAAGACCTGCGCTGCTTGGTATTTCAAGTCGGCAGAGTCGATGAAGTGTTGTTCAATTCGTTGCTCAAGCATGGACCAATGATACCTTTGTCTTGAGGGAGAAGGGCTGTTCTAGCCTGCGTCAAATGCGGCTTTGTACCAATGCAATTCATCGCCTTCGACCGCCACCACATCAAATCGACATGGGGGTAGTTGGGCCAAATTCAACAAGCAATGACGAGCCGCAAACACGATACGCCGTTGCTTCGCATAGGTGATACTGGCCAACGCCCCGCCATGTTGCTGCTGACGGCGCTGCCGCACCTCGACAAATACCCAGGTGCCATCAGGCTCGCGCATGACCAGATCGATTTCACCCCCACCGCGCCCGGGCGTCCGATAATTGCGCTGCACCATTTGCAACCCATGTGATTGCAGATGCTGCAAGGCGCGGTCTTCAGCCGCATCTCCTTTTTGCTTGGTGGTGGAACACGTTTGTGTTTGGCCATTGGGTTTGCTCATCGCCTCTCCTTCATGAACGCCAACTTCGACTCTGCTTTGCCTGCTGCGCACGCGGCGGCTGCCACCCAACACCACCCGGCCAGCACGTTGTATGTGGTGGCGACACCGATTGGCAACTTGGCAGACATCAGCTTGCGTGCATTGCATGTGCTAAGTCTTTGCGACACCTTGGCTTGCGAGGACACGCGCCACTCACAAACTTTGTTGAGGGCCTATGGGATCGACAAATCATCGGCCCACTGGTTGGCCGTGCACCAGCACAACGAACTGGAAGCGGCTGAAGAAGTCATCCGCCGTTTGCAAGCGGGGCAGCGTGTGGCCTATGTGAGTGACGCCGGCACCCCTGCCGTCAGTGACCCAGGCGCACGACTGGTCTGGCAAGTACAACAGGCTGGTTTGCGTGTGACGCCCTTGCCAGGGGCCAGCAGCGTGACGGCTTTGCTGAGCGTGTGTGGCACCCCGTTGCACGACGCCTCTGGTTTTGTCTTTGTGGGCTTCTTGCCATCCAAGTCGGCCGAACGCATGCATGCCGTTACGCGCCTACAACAAGAGCCACGAACCCAAGTCTTACTGGAAGCGCCCCACAGGATTGAAGCGTTGGCACAGGCCGTGGCCGCCTTGGGTGACCGACCTATCACGGTGGGCCGGGAGCTGACCAAACAGTTTGAGGAAATTGCCACCGTTGCGGCACACGACTTGAGCGCATGGCTACAAAGCAATGCACAACGCATGCGTGGTGAATTTGTGTTGGTCGTGCATGCTCAAGCAGTGGAGCGCGAAACCGGTACTGACAACGACCGATTGCTCACCATTTTGATGCAAGAGTTACCTTTAAAGACGGCTGTCAAAGTGGCAGCCGAGCTGTCTGGTGAGGCTAAAAATGCACTGTACGAGCGCGCATTGACGCTGAAATCGCAATCGGCTGAATGATGTGGTGCGGCTGGCGGGGATCGAACCCACGACCCTTGGCTTCGGAGGCCAATACTCTATCCACTGAGCTACAGCCGCACGTATGAACGGCGCCTATTGTAGGCGGCTGGCTATAATTTCCAATGTTTTGACGCTTTTCTACAGGATTCCAATAACATGAGCGACCACCACCAAGCCAATGACCTGCTGGGTCTGATCAATCAACATCCCAAACATGCTTTGTTGGCTGCTTTGGGTGCTGTCGCTGTGCTCGTTCTCGCCATCGTGGCGAGTTCTAAGCCAGCAAGCACAGCCTCTTTTTCTCCTGAAGCCGTCGCAGGCCGTATTCAAAAGGTCGGGGCTGTTGAAATTCGTGATGCCAACCGCGCTGCCCGCAATGGCGAAGAAGTCTTCAAAGCCCAATGCACCAACTGCCATGCTGCGGGTTTGGTGGGCGCCCCGAAGGTGGGTGACGCTGGCGCTTGGGGCGCACGCATCGCCAAGGGCTATGACGCTTTGCTGGCATCTGCCCTCAAAGGAAAGGGCGCCATGGGTCCACAGGGTGGCGGCAATTTTGCTGATTTCGAGATTGGTCGTGGTGTTGCCTACATGGTGAACGCATCTGGCGGCAAATTTGCGGAGCCGAAAGATCCGAACGCCAAATAAGCAGCCCCAGCTGCTTGTTCAAAACCGGCATTGCGCCGGTTTTTTTATGTCTGTTCCATTTGCATTTTCTGCGGACTGACGACAAAACCAAATTTGAGTTCCAGCTCCTCCGACAACAGCTCTTGTGGCACCCACAAACCTTGCTCGATGGGATCGACCGCCAACTGCACGTCTTGTGTATGCACCAAGCCGAACCCAAGTTCAGTCTCCAAAAACAAGCGTCCCAGTTCGTCTACCCAGCTACGCTGCAGTCTTGCTGACTGCCCACTGTGAGATTGAATGCTGCCATCTGGTTGGATGCGCCACACCCAGGGCGCAACTTCGAGCTCCACAAAAACACGCTGCGGACCATTTTGAAAATACCATCGCCCCGCATGGTCAGCTGCATAGTTGCGCTCGATGAAAGCAATTAATTTTTCATGCTGCAAACGCGAGCCTTTGCTCTGAGCAAAGCTTCCTACTGCTTGCGCCGACTCATCGCGCATGTACCAATCGCCACGCGCATCCAAACCTAGCCAGCCAAAGCAATCAGGCACATTGGGCCACTTGGCCATGGCTTGCAACACCAAATCATCCATTGGTCATCCACTCCATCACGGCTTTTGGCATTTCCAGCAGATCGCCGGGAAAAGTGCCTGAAACAAATCCAACGTGTCCGCCATCTGCGGGCTGCCAAAGTGTGACATGCCGACTGACCTCATTTTGTTTTGGCAAGCTCTCCGCGGGTATGAATGGGTCGTTGCGCGCGTTGAGTGCCAACGCGGGTATTGCGATGTGTTGGAGCCTGGGCTTGGCGCTGGCTCGCGCCCAATATTCATCGGTGTTTTTGTAGCCATGCAGTGGCGCCGTGAAGACGTTGTCGAACTCGTACAACGTCGTTGCGCGTGACAGAAGCTGGGCATCAAACAGGCCCGGATGCTGCCGCAGCTTGGCGAGCGCTCTGGGCTTCATCGTCTGCAAGAACATACGTGCATAGACCCACTTATTGAACCCTGTATCGATTGCACGACCACTGGCAGTTAAGTCCAGGGGGGAGCAGATCGACACGACACTTGACACCTGATGACTGGCAGCCTGTCCTGCTTCACCGGCCCAACACATCAAAGCATTGCCACCCAATGAAATGCCGAGCGCATAGATAGGGCCTTGATGACGGACGCGAAAGTTTTGCAGCATCCAATCAATCTCGTTGTAATCTCCCGAGTGGTAGGCGCGGGGGGCCATGTTCATTTCGCCACTGCAGCCGCGGAAATGCGGCACCGCCATGTGCCAACCACGTCGCTTGGTTTCTGCCGCGAACGCGGTTGCATAGTGACTTTCAGACGAGCCTTCCAAGCCGTGAAAAAGCACCAATAGCGGTGTGTCTCCGGTGACTGGGTCATCGATTCGCCAATCGACGTCGATGAAGTCTGCATCTGGCGTTGTCCACCGCTCTCTACGCCACTGCGCCTTGTTGCCTCCATGCCGCTTAGCCACTTTGGCTGCGTATATGGTTTGTAGATTACCTCCCGGTAACCACCAGGGGGCTTGATAGTCCCAATTCAATGCAAGACCTGTGTGCCGGCTGCTTGGATTTCTGAGGCTGCTACTGCAGCTGTTCCGGGGCTGGCATGGTGTGCCACCATGCGCCATCCCTGTGCGGTGCGCTGGTACACATTGGTGGCCACGACGACAGCCTCTTGTGCTCCGTCATCTGTTGCGAGCAAGGCGACTCGCTCGATCACGTTGTGCATGGCGCTTGTCAATGACTCGACCTTGCAAATGTGCACCGGTTGAATTGCGATGGTGCCATGTGCAAACAAAGCTTCAAATGCGGCTCGTATGCTGGCACTGCCAACCAAACGAGGCCCCCCGGGATGGATGCAAACGATGTCATCTTCATCGGCCCAGCAGGCCATCAGTTTTTCGAGATCGCCCGTTTGAAGTGCTTCGTAAAACTGCGCTTCAATGGCGTCGGCGGTGCCGCCCACGGTGGCGGCTTGGAGTTTGGCTTTTGGCATGGGCTAAATTGTCTACTGGTTTAAGGCAACACGACAACCAAGAAAAAAGCCCCGGTCATTAGACAGGGGCTTTTGACGCGACACCGACAGGCACTTATTTGTGACCGCGGTAACGGCGCAAGGCCGACAATTCAGCAGCCAAAATGGTGAGCTCAGAACGAGCGCGGGCCAAATCGACATCTGTTTTTGCGTTCTTCACGGCTTCTTCAGCGGCGAGTTTGGCTGCGTTCGCCTTTTCTTCGTCCATGTCTTTGCCGCGAACTGCGGTGTCAGACATGACGGTGACGCAATCAGGTTGCACTTCGAGAATGCCACCTGCCACGAACACAAACTCTTCGCCACCATCAGCCGTTTGAATGCGCACCGAACCTGGACGGATGCGTGAAATCAGCGGCGTGTGGCGCGGATAAATACCGAGCTCGCCCGCCTCGCCTGGCAAAGCCACAAAAGTGGCTTCGCCGGAGAAGATGGACTCTTCTGCGCTGACGACATCTACGTGGATGGTACTCATAGGATCTCTCAGATCTTTTTAGCTTTTTCGAACGCTTCGTCGATGGTACCGACCATGTAGAAAGCTTGCTCGGGCAAGTGGTCACATTCGCCGTTGGTGATCATCTTGAAACCACGGATGGTTTCAGCCAATGTCACGTATTTGCCGGGTGAGCCAGTGAACACTTCAGCAACGTGGAATGGTTGTGACAAGAAACGTTGGATCTTACGAGCGCGGGCCACAGCCAGCTTGTCTTCAGGTGCCAATTCGTCCATGCCCAAAATCGCGATGATGTCACGCAACTCTTTGTAGCGCTGAAGCGTACCTTGCACAGCGCGTGCTGTGGAGTAGTGCTCTTCGCCCACAACCAAGGGGTCCAATTGACGGCTGGTGGAGTCCAATGGATCCACAGCGGGGTAGATACCCAACGCAGCAATGTCACGGCTCAACACAACTGTCGAGTCCAAGTGAGCAAAGGTGGTCGCTGGTGATGGATCGGTCAAGTCATCGGCAGGCACGTAAACGGCTTGGATCGATGTGATTGAACCCACTTTGGTAGAAGTGATACGTTCTTGCAAACGACCCATTTCTTCTGCCAATGTTGGTTGGTAGCCCACAGCAGAAGGCATACGACCTAACAGAGCGGACACTTCGGTACCAGCCAGTGTGTAGCGGTAGATGTTGTCCACGAAGAACAACACGTCACGGCCTTCGTCACGGAAGGATTCAGCGATGGTCAAACCAGTCAACGCGACACGCAGACGGTTGCCAGGTGGCTCGTTCATCTGACCGTAAACCATGGACACTTTTGACTCGCTCAAGTTTTCCAAGTTCACAACGCCAGAATCAGCCATCTCGTGATAGAAGTCGTTACCTTCACGGGTACGTTCACCCACACCTGCGAACACAGACAGACCGCTGTGCGCTTTCGCGATGTTGTTGATGAGTTCCATCATGTTCACGGTCTTGCCCACACCGGCACCACCGAACAAGCCGACCTTACCGCCTTTGGCGAAAGGACACACCAAGTCAATCACCTTGATGCCGGTCTCGAGCAATTCTTGCGAAGGGCTGAGTTCGTCATAGGCGGGAGCCTTACGGTGGATCGACGCGGTTTGAGCCAAGTCGACAGGGCCACGTTCGTCGATGGGGTTACCCAACACGTCCATGATGCGACCCAGCGTGGCTTTACCCACGGGAACGGTAATCGCAGCACCAGTGTTAGTGACCATCAAACCGCGACGCAAACCATCAGAGGTTCCCAGCGCGATGGTACGGACGATGCCGTCACCCAACTGCTGTTGCACTTCCAGCGTCAGGGCAGAGCCCTCGAGCTTGAGCGCGTCGTAGACCTTGGGCATTTGGTCGCGTGGGAACTCGACGTCCACCACGGCGCCAATACATTGAACAATCTTGCCTTGGGCATGAGCCATTTTTTGCTCCAAAAATTAAAATCAGACAGCAGCCGCACCGGCAACGATTTCCGAAAGTTCTTTCGTGATCGCCGCTTGACGCGTCTTGTTGTAAACCAGTTTGAGTTCGTTGATCACGTTCCCAGCGTTGTCGGTTGCAGACTTCATCGCAACCATACGGGCCGATTGCTCGGACGCCATACTTTCAGCCACAGATTGGTAGACCAAGGCTTCTACGTAACGCAACAGCAACTCATCAATCACGACGTGTGCATCGGGTTCGTAGATGTAGTCCCAACTTCTGTGACCTTCGTTCGGCTTGAGCGAGTCGGCCGACAACGGCAGAAGTTGCTCAACCACGGCTTCTTGCTTCATTGTGTTGATGAAACGTGTGTAGCACAGGTTGACCGAATGGATCTCACCGTTGACATACGCATCCAACAACACTTTGACAGGGCCAATGAGTTTGTCGAGGTGAGGGGTGTCCCCCAGCTGCGTTGCATGCGACACAACTTTCACACCTGAACGACCCAAGAAGCCTAAGCCTTTGTTGCCAATCGCCACTGCTTGCGCTTTGTGGCCCGCGGCCTCTAAGTCGCGCAGCTTGTTAGAGACCATCCGCAACACGTTGGTGTTGAGACCGCCACACAAGCCTTTGTCAGTGGTGACCACAATAAAGCCTGCATCCTTCGCCGCGTTCACCTCCATGAAGGGGTGAACGTACTCAGGATTGGCCTTGCCGAGGTTTGCTGCGACATGACGAATCTTCTCGCTGTAAGGGCGAGCCGCACGCATGCGGTCTTGCGCCTTACGCATCTTAGACGCGGCGACCATTTCCATGGCTTTGGTGATCTTCTTGGTGTTTTCCACCGATTTGATCTTGC
>JACCDY010287893.1_pt1 | contig 18966 bp, 17 predicted proteins | sample 7446391 | NCBI WGS metagenome assembly JACCDY01 (sample SAMN15323451, study PRJNA562643) | freshwater metagenome | isolation source: river surface water | place: USA:Blue River Watershed | collected 2017-08-18
AAGCAGAGGCTTCTTCAAGTGGGTTTAGGTTTGCGCGGTGAATGTTTTCCAACAGTGCATCGCGAAGCATGTTGTCATCCGATGTTTCACGAATAACCGCAGGGATCTTTTTGAGTCCGGCTTCTTTTGAGGCACGTAGGCGACGCTCACCCATGATGAGTTCGTACTTGCCCGGTGAAAGTTCACGAACCACGATCGGCTGCAGCACACCAAACTCTTTAACCGAGTGCACGAGCTCGGCAAATGGCTCGGCCTCAAAAACTTTTCGTGGTTGAGCGGCATTTGGTTGGATTGCGGTGACGTCCAATTCACCAAACCGAAGTCCGTCTACTTGTACAAGTTCTTGTGCAGATTCTTGTTTTTTGCCATTTTCGGCATTTCCAGAGAAGAAAACGTCGATTGGGCGCTCGCTCGGAACGGCTGAAGTGGGAATCAGTGCGCCAATTCCGCGGCCTAGGCCAACCTTCTTCTTATCTGCCATTTTGTGCTCCCTTTTGTGCGATTTCGATTGCGGCTTCAAGATAACTCAAGCTACCGACAGAAGATTTGTCATGGCTGATCACCGTGCGACCAAAACTAGGTGCCTCAGAAACTCGAACGTTTCGTGGAATCACCGAATTCAAGGTCTGAGCAGGGAAGTGCTGACGAACATCATCAACCACCGCCGAGGCCAACTTGGTTCGGCTGTCATACATAGTCAGAAGAATTGTGGACAGCACCAACTGTGGGTTTAGGGCCTGCTGAATTCGCTCAATGTTTCTGAGCAACTGGCTCAGACCCTCTAGCGCGTAGTACTCACATTGAATCGGAAGAAGTACCTCAGTGGCGGCAACGAAGGCGTTCACAGTCAAAAGCCCCAGGCTTGGTGGGCAGTCAATAAAGATGTAATCGGGGTGGTTACCTTGAGCCAGATAGGTGTCGATCGCGGTCTTTAGCAGCGCGTGCCAGTTTTCACGCTCAAAGGCAGTGACTATCTCAATCTCGGCTCCAGCCAAATCGATGGTCGCCGGAAGGCAGCTTAGGTTTGGGTTTTCCGGGCTGACCTGAACGGCATCCTTGATTTCGGCGCCTTCAATCAGGACCTCGTAAATGCCAAGGGTGCCCTCGCCGTGCTCAATGCCAAGGGCGGTTGAGGCGTTTCCCTGGGGGTCCAGGTCAATAACCAGTACCTTTAGCCCTTTTGCAGCCAGGGCTGCTGCCAGGTTCACGGTTGATGTGGTCTTGCCTACGCCGCCTTTTTGGTTAGAAACCGATATAACTCTGGTCCTTAGTGGCTTTGGTAGCGGGGTGGCCTCGATCTTCTTAAGGCGAGAGGACGACTGAAACAGTTCATCGCCTAGGGGAGAGCCGGTCATGCTCATTCAGATACCCCCTTCGGTTTCACGTGAAACATTCCGGTTATCACAATAACTTAGTTCGTACCACGCGAGTTGGTTCGTCCAGGAACTGTTCGCCAGTGAATACGATTTCAAAGCTTTCTATGCCTAATTTCTTCATTAGGGGCTTAGCTTCTTCGATTTCTTCGCCAGCCTTGGCTCCCTTGAGTGCAATAATTTCGCCGCCATTTTTGGTCATTGGCACGCACATCCGCAACAACTGCGGCATAGCCTTCACCGCTCGGGCGGTCACCACGTCAAAAACCTCGCCGACTTCTTCGGCCCGGTTTCGCAGCACTCGAACGTTCTTTAGGCCCAGCTCTTCAACGGTCTGCTTGAGCCATTCAGATCTGCGCTCCATTGGTTCGATCAAAACGAATTCGGCCTCTGGCTGGGCAATCGCCATAGGGATTCCCGGCAGTCCGGCACCTGAGCCAACATCGCCAACGGTTTGCCCAGGGGAGACCAGTTCAGCAACCACGGCCGAATTGAGAATGTGCCGAGTCCAGAGTCTTGGGTATTCACGAGGCCCCAGTAGTCCATAGGTTTCACCGTCACGAACTAGGGCAGCGGTGTATTTACGTGCAGCCTCGATTCGATCCGCGAATATGAGGGCAGCAGCTGAGGGCTCCGCTTCGGGAGTGAAATCAAGATCCGTCATGAATTCCTCAATGTTTCACGTGAAACTGTCAGGCGCGCAGCTGTGTTTTGGTGAAGGGCGTTTATAGCCCGAACCGAAATACAGCGACGAGCTGACTGACTAACCCTTATGAGGGTTTAATGACAATGTGACGCTCGCGACCTTCGCCCTCAGACTCTGACACAAGACCAGCTTCTGAGATCACGTCGTGAACGATCTTGCGCTCGTATGAGGACATTGGCTTCATTGGCACGGCCTCGCCGGTGTCTTTTACCTTGGCAATCCGCTTGTTCACGATGCGGGTTAGCTCATCAACGCGAGCCTGGCGTGAACCGCCAACATCAAGAATCAAGCGACTGAAGTTGGTGGTCTTTACCTGAACAGCCAGGCGAGTTAGCTCCTGCAGAGCCTCAACGGTTTCTGGGTCCGAAATCAGGCGCAGGTTGCTGTCACCATTTGCGGTCACCTCTAGGTAGGCGCGACCCTGGCGAACATCGATGTCAATATCGCCATCTAGGTCAAAGATATCTAGCAGTTCCTCTAGGTAGTCGGCGGCGATGTCGCCTTCTTCTTCAAGGGCCTTGACGCTAGATTCCGCTGATTCAGTGGCTTCCGGGGCCTGTACTTCAGTTTCGTCCACGACGGTTTCGTTCAATTCTTCAGACATAATTCCTACTTCTTACCCTTCTTGGCGCGGGCTTTTCCGGTTGGTTGGGTGCGCTGACGAGGGGTTTCCTCAACGATTTCGGCCTCTGGCTCTTCGGTCTTCTTTGGCAACTTGCCCTTCTTAGCAAGGCGAGCCTCGCGTTCGTGGTGTGCCTTTGAGCCAGGAGTTGGCATGTTACGAATAACGATGTACTGCTGACCCATGGTCCAGAAGTTAGATGCCAACCAGTAGAACATCACGCCCAGTGGGAACGAGATACCTGAGATCGCAAAGATAACCGGGAACAGCACCAGCATGATCTTCTGAGTCTGCATGTACTGGCTGTTCATGGTCTCTGGGTTCTGGTTCTTAGCCATGATCTGCTTCTGGGTGATGAACTGGGTGGTGGTCATCACGATAATCATTACGGCCGCCAGAATCTTTACCTCAAGGGTGCTGCTAGTCAAGAAGGTGTCTTTTAGTGGGGCACCAAATAGCTCCGAAACCGCAAACTGGTTTGAAAGCTGCTCGTTCATCAGGCCAACACCGCCGGTACCACGAGCGATTGAGTTCTGAGCGTCGTTCAAAACGAAGAACAAACCGGAGAAAATCGGCATCTGGATCAACAGCGGCAAGCATGAGCTCAGCGGGTTTGAGCCGGTGCGCTTGTAAAGCTCCATCTGCTCTTTGGCAAACTTCTCGCGAGATTCGCGGTCGTTCTTGCCCTTGTATTTCTTTTGCAGCTTCATGATTTCTGGCTGGGCCACCATCATGTTTCGCTGACTCTTAATCTGCTTCACGAACACCGGAATCAGCGCCGCACGCACAATCACGGTCAGACCAACGATTGAAAGCACCCAGGTAATGCCCTGAGTTGGTTCCATACCGATAAAGGTGAACAGGCTGTGGAATGCAACCAGAATGAGCTCAATTACCCACTTGATTGGCCATAAAAGATCTGGCATTTAATTACCCTTCTTTGGAACTACAAAGCCCTTACTGGTTACCCAGAAAAAGCCTGAACCTGGCTTTACCTCGTCGACGCCTCCTTGCGACCACGGGTTGCAGCGAATGATTCTGAATACGGTCAACACCGATCCAAGAATCACGCCGCGTTGCTGGATTTGTTGCAAGCCGTAGGAACTACAACTTGGGTAGTAGCGACAGACATCCCCATAAAGCGGAGAGATGAGCTTTCGATACAGCTTCAAAAATCCAATAACGAAATTTCTTGGTGCCAGCCAGATTATGTAAAGTAACTGCAATTATCCGGCTGTCTTCTTCACCCCAGTCGAGACCGAGGCTATAAGTTCTGTTCTCAGTTGATCCCAGTTGATTTCAGCTGCTCCCGGAAGGGCCCTGACTACGACTGTGAATCCTGAGGAATATTCTTTGAGGAGTTCCCTGGCTATCTCGCGCATTCTGCGCTTGACCAGGTTTCTTTTGACTGCACCACCAACAGTCTTTGCCACCACAAAACCAAAGCGGGTATGAGACTGGGTCTCATCCCGCTGTAGGTAGGTGACTAGGTGGTCTGAACCAACTTTTCGACCGGCACGCATCGTGCTTCGAAAGTCATCGGCCTTGATCAGGCGATTTTCGCGGGCCAACATTGTGATCTAAGCCACAGTCGATTGACTACGAAGGTTCTTGGGACCTATTTAGGCTGAAAGCTCAGCGCGACCCTTGCGACGACGAGCTGAAAGAATAGCGCGGCCGGCACGGGTAGACATGCGCAAACGGAAGCCGTGAGTCTTGGCACGACGGCGGTTGTTTGGCTGGAAAGTACGCTTAGACATTTGATCTCCGTAAATTTTGGGGCTACTGCGTCAACAAGTGCAGAGCAACCTGTTAAACCTAGCCGTTACCTATGAACAGGCGCAAGTTTTTAAGCCCCAAAAAGCAAAAGAATTTTGCCGTATTTTTCCCTGAAAACAACTTTATAAAACTGTTAGTAACTATCGGTTTTTTAATTTGCTTTATCTCCAAGATATCCACCAAAATCAGGTGTTGTTGAAAATCGCTGGGGTTGTGGATAAAGATATCCACAGGTTCAAAACGGTGGGTAAAACCATGTGGATAACAGCGTATAAAGTAGAGAACCACTGGGCAATCGGCCCTGTGGATAAATTTGGGGATAAGTACTGTGGCTGAAGACGATGTAGTTGCCGGACTGTGGCAACAGCTAGTCGCCCAGTTAAACGGCGATGATCGCCTAACCCCGCAGCTGCTTGGCTTTATCAGCCTGGTTGAACCAAAAGGTATTTTGGGCGAGACCCTCTATCTTGAGGTTCCCAACGAACTAACCCGCGAAATGATTCAGCAGCGCATGCGAACCTATATTCAGGAAGCCCTTGCGCCAAACTCAGAATTCGGCGGCCCAACAAACTTTGCCGTGGTGGTGAACCCCGATATTGAAGCGGCCTTTACCCCGGCAACCCCAATTGAGGAACCAATTGCCACGGTGACGCCCATCGGTGCTCCAATAAATTACGCGGAACTTCGCACTGGCGGGCCGGCGACCAACACCTTTGACACCCGGCTGAACCCAAAGTACACATTTGACTCGTTCGTGACCGGTGGATCCAACCGATTCGCCCACGCGGCGGCGTTTGCGGTGGCCGAAGCCCCGGCCAAGGCTTACAACCCGCTGTTTATTTATGGAAACTCGGGGCTGGGCAAAACTCACCTTTTGCACGCCATTGGTCACTACGCGCTTAGCCTTTACCCGCGAATCAAGGTTCGCTACGTGTCTTCTGAGGAGTTCACCAACGACTTCATTAACGCCATTCAGAACAACAGAACCGTCGACTTCCAGGTAACTTATCGCGACATCGACGTTCTGCTGATTGACGACATTCAGTTCCTGCAGGGTAAAGACCAGACCCAAGAGGCCTTCTTCCACACCTTCAACACCTTGCACGATCACAACAAGCAGGTTGTAATTACCTCCGATTTGCCGCCGAAGCAGCTGACCGGCTTTGAGGATCGCATGCTCAGCCGCTTTGAGTGGGGTCTTTTGACCGATATTCAAGCTCCGGAACTTGAGACTCGCATTGCGATTCTGCGTAAAAAAGCCGAAAACGACAAACTCCGTGTGCCTGATGACGTACTTGAGTACATGGCGGCCCGTGTTTCTTCAAATATTCGCGAGCTTGAGGGTACTTTGCTGCGTGTGAACGCTTTTGCGGCACTAAACCGCCAGGTAGTTGACATGCAACTGGTTCAAACAGTGCTGAAAGATGTAGTTCCCCTAGGTGAAGACTCTGTGGTTGCCCCAATTGAGATCATCAATGCTGTGGCGGCGTATTACAAGATCACCCCCGATGACCTTTATGGGCAGAGCCGAATTGCTGCAATTGCTCTGGCCCGCCAGATTGCCATGTACATTTGCCGCGAGCAGACCAACTTGTCACTACCTAAGATTGGGCAGCTATTTGGCGGTCGTGATCACACCACAGTTATGTATGCCCAAAAGAAAATAACTGAGTACATGAACGAGCGCCGCTACGTTTACAACCAGGTGACTGAAATTATTGGCCGAATTAAAGCTGGCCAGCGCTAACAATCTGAATTTTTTATAAATTCTTTATAAATATCCACATTGGGTACAACCCTGTGGATAACTGTGGATAAATCCCCAAATTCCGTGTAATTCCAGCTATTTGGCTGTGATATCTAGAACCCTAATTCACAACCACCATAGTTATCCACAGAATAATCCACAGCTGTGTAAACATCTTTCATCGATGTAGTTCCGTGAGAAACATTGGTAAGTAGTCACTTATCCACATTTTCCACAGGGGTTAATAATGTTGTTTTAAATATTTAAATATTTAGCTAACTCATAACGCTTAAGTTGGAATTACAAGAAATTTTGGGCAAAACAATTTATGCCACAATAAACCCCTAACCGAATTTGGGGAGAATCTTGAAGTTCCAGGTCAATAAAGACGTGCTCAGTGAAGCCGTTTCATTTGCTGTTCGACTATTGCCACAGCGAACCACTTTGCCAATTCTTGGTGGAATCCTGATTGAAGCAGACGCCAACGCTCTGCGCCTATCGGTGTTTGACTATGAGGTTTCAGCGCAAGCCGAGATCGTGGCCAAGGTTGAAGATTCCGGCCGGGTTTTGGTTTCTGGACGACTTCTTTCAGAAATCGCCAGCAAGCTACCAAATGCCCCGGTTGAATTTGCCACCAATGGTTCCAAGGTCACCGTGAGCTGTGGCTCAACCAAGTTCTCACTATTGACCATGCCGGTCGATGAATACCCAACTCTCCCTGAAATTCCATTGCTGTCTGGCACCATCAGCGGCGAATCATTTGCCAATGCAGTTGGTCAAATTGCAGTTGCTGCGTCCAAGGATGATGTGACTCCGGTCCTTACCGGTGTGCAAATTGAAGCCAGCGAAAAGACTTTGTCATTCGTAGCTACAGACCGATACCGCGTTGCTCTTTGTGAAGCAGCCTGGAACGGATCAAAAGATGCAGACGGCTCAGTTGCTTTAGTACCTGCCCGCACACTTCAAGAAGTTGCCAAGACTTTCGGCAACCAGGGTGACATTCAAATTTCAATTGCCAAGACCGATGACCGCGAAATGATTGCGTTCAAGGCCAACAACCGTTCAGTAACTTCACTTTTGCTAAAGGGAAACTTTCCGCCGGTGAAATCTTTGTTCCCTGCCGAGATTGAAAACTACGCGGTAGTTGCAACTCAGGATCTTATTGATTCAACCCGTCGTGTCTCTCTAGTGCTTGAGCGCGAGGCTCCACTGCGTTACTCATTTGACGATGGCAAAGTTTCAATGGAAGCAACCGGAAACGAAACTGCCCAGGCTTCTGAAAATATTTCTGCCGAGCTAGAGGGTAAAGAAATTGTTGTTTCGCTGAAGCCACAATTCCTGATTGATGGACTTGCCGGCGTGCACAGCGAATTTGTGAAGATTGCTTTTACCAACAACGAGAATCCAAATAAGCCGGGTCCGGTTTTGATTTCGTCACACGGTTCAAAAGAAAAGACTGCCGCGGATTCATACCGCTACCTATTGCAGCCAAATCTTTTGGTTCGCTAAATTACAAAAATTTAATTCGGCAAAGTAATTACAAGAAAGCGGGCTGACGCGAGATGTTCATTAAGCATCTTTCGTTAGCCCATTTTCGTAACTACGAGACAGCGGAAGTTGAATTACAACAAGGTGTGAATCTTTTCGTAGGACCAAACGGTCAAGGCAAAACGAATCTTGCCGAAGCAATACGATATTTGTCGACCCTGTCTTCGCACCGCGTAGCCGGCTACATACCAATGATCAAGCAGGGTGCAGCCCGGGCGGTTGTTCGCGCACTTGCATCGTTTGACGATCGCGATGTTTTGCTTGAGCTGGAATTAAATCGCGACAACCCAAACAAGGCACGCGTAAATAAATCTCCCGCGCAAAAAGTGCGCGACATTTTGGGATACGTAAATTCGGTTACGTTTGCGCCAGAAGACTTAGACATCATTAAGCGCGACCCAAGTAATCGTCGCGCGTTTATCGACGAACTTGTAGTTCAGGTGTGGCCAAGATTTGCCGGCGTTTATGGCGATTACGAACGCGTACTAAAACAACGAAACACTCTTTTGAAAACCGCGCGCCAAACTGGCGCGAAAGGCTCCGCGCTATCGACGCTTGATGCCTGGGATCAATCACTAGTTGCTTATGGCTCAGAAATTATTGCCGCGCGAGTTGATTTGATTGAACGACTTCGCCCGCACTTGTTTGCCGCGTATCAATCGATTGCGATTGCTAACAACGAACCAAAGATTTTGATTAAGTCATCGCTACTTAGTGCGACCATTGCTCACTACTTGGATGAAGAAGAAAATTCCGAGTTCGCCGAAGCGGAATTCTTGAACACTGGCGATCGCGCCGAGATTGAAGAATTGTTCCGCCTGAAATTACAAAGTGTGCGCAACAAAGAGCTTGAGCGCGGAATTACATTAGTGGGGCCACATCGCGATGATTTGGTGTTGCTTCTTGGATCACTGCCGGCAAAGGGCTATTCATCACACGGCGAATCTTGGTCTTATGCACTTGCACTTCGTTTGGCATCGATTGCACTGCTTCGCGCAGAAACCAGAAGCGGCGACCCAATTTTAATTTTGGACGATGTGTTTGCCGAGCTTGATGCTGGCCGCCGCGAACGCCTGGCCCAAATGGTTAAAGAAAACGAGCAGGTACTTATCACCGCAGCAGTTGCTGAAGACATTCCAAAAGATTTGATCGCTACCGTGTTTCACGTGAAAGCCGGGGTGGTCACGAGTGAATAATTCGAACTCGCCTAGCGACGAAAACAAGGGCCAGGAATCCCCACAGGATTTTGCCCAGGAGTTCTACTGGAAGATGCGCGAGGCCATCACCGGCCGACTAAGCCGCGACGCCAAGCGCATTGCCGAAAAAGAGCAAAAGGCTAACTCCCGCCCATTCGAAAAAGGTCGCGATTTTGTAAAGGGCGGCGACGCTATCGGTGATCTAATGAAAGCTTTTCGTTGGGAGAGCCAGTTGGCCGAGGCCGACCTTTTCAATAAGTGGGCCGAGATCGTGGGCGACACCAATGCTGCCAGCAGTCAGCCTGAGACCCTGACCAACGGAACCCTCACGATTCGCTGCAAGTCAACCGCCTGGGCCACCCAACTGCGCTTGATGCAAGTGCAAATTTTGGAAAAGATTAACGCGGCTTATCCAGAGGTTGAGGTCAAGGCGCTAAAGATGCTTGGTCCAGATGCACCAAGTTGGAAAAAAGGACCGCGATCTGTACCGGGCCGAGGCCCGCGCGACACCTACGGATAGGTTTTTGCCTGATTAAAACGATCGCTTAGAAATCCCCATCACGCAGGAGCAATTCGATCTTGAGACCAAGTGCTTGAATCACCGACAAAAATAAACCGAGGTAAATAGTCGCCTTTCCACGCTCTAAGTCATACACAAAACGAGGAGACACTTCGGCGAGCAAGGCAAGTTCGTGCTGAGTAATACCCAAGGATTTGCGTCGATCCTTACAAATTCTGGCTAGATCGATTATCAAAAGACCATCCCTTATTCACTATTTGACGATTTATCGTGCGTACGCACTAATTTATCCCAAATAAGGCCAAACCAAACCCCTGTTTTCAAAAAATTCGCGCGAACTGACGAATTATGGAAATTACCAAACGTTACTGGGAGACCTTGCGGGATAACCATGGTCAGAGCGTTCAGAAATCGGCGGAATCGGGCCTGGATTTGCGGAGCTTTAGCGGGCTAATAACCGCATATCGGGCACGGATAGAGGCAATTTCTGAACGCACCAGGGAGCCAATAAATTTGAAAATTTCTCACTTATCCACAGATCCCCCAAATGGCCGGAAACCCGCATAAATACTGGGATATTGGGGTCTGGATGTGGTCAGGATTGTCGCCTACGCGGGGTAGAATTTGGGTAGTTAATCACCCCGAAAATCAGTCGCTCGGACGAGCGCATTTCTATAGGGCCTAACTACCGAGAATTAGGAGTACCACCGCAATATGTCTGAAAAAGCAACTGGGTCAGCAGCAGAAAAAGGCTCAAAGAACGCAGCGGAGCAAAGCTACGATGCCGGAAACATCCAGGTTCTAGAAGGCTTAGAGGCGGTACGTAAGCGCCCGGGCATGTACATCGGTTCTACCGGTCCCCGCGGTTTGCACCACTTGGTCTACGAAATCGTAGATAACTCGGTAGACGAGGCCCTGGCGGGCCACTGTGACACCATCAACGTCACCATCACCAAAGACGGCTGGATCAGAGTCCAAGACAACGGCCGCGGTATTCCAGTAGATGTTCACCCAACAGAGGGCGTATCAACCGTTCAGGTTGTACTTACCGTTTTGCACGCAGGTGGAAAGTTCGGTGGCGGCGGTTACGCGGTATCGGGTGGTTTGCACGGTGTGGGCGCATCGGTGGTTAATGCCCTTTCAACCAAGCTTCGCGTAGCGGTAGCTCGTGAGGGTCACTACTGGACTCAGTCATACAGCATCGGTGTGCCAGATGCGCCGCTAGTAAAGGGTAAAGAGACTGACCTGCACGGAACCATGATTGAGTTCTTGGCCAGCCCAGAAATTTTTGAAACCGTTGAGTACGACTACGAGACATTACGTCAGCGATTCCAGCAGATGTGTTTCTTGAACAAGGGTCTAACAATTTCGTTGGCTGATGAGCGCAACGGTCGCGAAGACACTTACTGCTACGAAAACGGATTGAAAGATTACGTTGCGTATCTAAACAACTCAAAGAAATCAGAAATCGTAAACGAAGAAATTATTTCGTTCGAGGCTGAGACCAAAGAGAAGAACATGTCGGTCGAGATTGCAATGCAATGGACCAACGCCTACAACGAATCAGTGCACACCTACGCAAACACAATTAACACTCACGAGGGTGGAACACACGAAGAAGGTTTCCGTGCTGCACTTACCTCACTGATTAATAAGTACGCCCGCGAGAAGTCGTTGCTAAAAGAGAAGGATGAAAATCTTTCTGGTGATGACTGCCGCGAAGGTTTGACCTGTGTAATTTCGGTAAAGCTTGCTGAGCCGCAGTTTGAAGGTCAGACCAAAACCAAACTTGGTAACACCGAGGCAAAAGCATTCGTGCAAAAAGTTGTCAACGAAGAATTCAGCGACTGGTTGGGACGCAACCCAAACATCGCAAAAGATATTGTGCGCAAGGCAATTCAAGCTGCAAGCGCACGACAGGCTGCACGTAAAGCACGTGAAGCAACTCGTCGTAAGGGACTGCTTGAATCTGGCGGCATGCCAGGAAAGTTGCGCGACTGTTCATCACGCAGCCCAGAGCTTTCAGAAATTTTCCTAGTTGAGGGTGACTCTGCGGGTGGTTCTGCTGTTCGTGGTCGTAATCCAGAAACGCAAGCAATCTTGCCGCTGCGTGGAAAAGTTTTGAACGTTGAAAAGGCACGACTTGATCGCGCACTTGGCAACGCAGAAATCCAAGCGATGATTACCGCATTCGGAACCGGAATTGGTGACGAGTTTGATGTGAGCAAGGTTCGCTATCACAAGTGCGTTTTGATGGCCGATGCCGACGTTGATGGTTTGCACATTCGTACGCTGCTACTTACTTTCTTGTTTCGCTACATGCGCCCACTGATTGAGCACGGTTACGTTTACCTTGCGCAGCCACCGCTGTTCAAGATCAAGTGGTCAAACGGCCCACACCAATACGTCTACTCAGATGAAGAGCGCGACCGCGAACTAGCAGCCGGCGCTGCAGCTGGAAAGAAAATTCCGAAAGAGAATTCAATTCAGCGCTACAAGGGTCTTGGTGAGATGGACTACGACGAGCTTTGGGAAACCACAATGGACCCAAACACTCGCACTCTGCTACAGGTAACTCTTGAAGACGCTGCACTTGCAGACGAAGTTTTCTCAACCCTGATGGGTGAAGACGTTGAAGCACGTCGTTCATTCATCCAGAAGAATGCAAAGGATGTGCGATTCCTCGATATTTGATTCAGATTGCAAGCAATCCGAATTGTGACATCTAGAGACGACAAAAACTTATGGCAGAAGAAACTACAAATTCAACAGGCCCATCTACACCGGCCCTGATAGACCGTATTGAGCAGGTCGACCTACAGGTCGAAATGCAGCGCTCATACCTTGACTACGCGATGAGCGTTATCGTGGGCCGCGCACTTCCAGACGTTCGTGACGGCCTAAAGCCGGTACACCGCCGCGTGATCTACGCGATGTTTGACGGTGGCTACCGCCCAGACAAGCAGTTCTCAAAGTGCTCACGCGTAGTGGGTGACGTAATGGGCCAGTTCCACCCGCACGGTGACAGCGCCATCTACGACACCATGGTTCGCCTTACCCAGGACTGGAACCTTCGCTACCCGCTAATCAGCGGCCAGGGCAACTTTGGTTCACCGGGCAATGACCCAGCCGCGGCTCCGCGTTATACCGAATGCCGCATGGCACCACTGGCCATGGAGATGGTTCGCGATATCGACGAAGAGACCGTTGACTTCCAAGACAACTACGACGGCCGCACCCAAGAGCCAACCGTTTTGCCTTCGCGCATTCCAAACCTTCTTATTAACGGATCTATTGGTATTGCCGTTGGTATGGCTACCAACATTCCGCCGCACAACCTTCGTGAGGTTGCTGCCGGTGCCGAGTGGTACCTCAAGAATCCAGAAGCAAGTGACGAAGAACTTCTTGCAGCTCTAATCGAGCGCATCAAGGGCCCAGACTTTCCAACCGGCGCACACATTCTTGGCCGTAAGGGAATCGAAGAGGCTTACCGCACAGGTCGCGGTTCAATCACCATGCGCGCGATCGTTAATGTTGAAGAACTTAACAACCGCACCTGCTTGGTAGTTACCGAACTTCCATACCAGGTAAACCCAGACAACCTTGCAGAGAAAATTGCCGGTCTTGTAAAAGAAGGCAAGCTGCAGGGTATTGCAGATATCCGCGATGAAACTTCTGGCCGCACCGGTCAGCGTTTGATCATTGTGCTTAAGAAAGACGCGGTTGCCCGCGTTGTGCTTAACAACCTTTATAAGCTCACTCCGCTGCAGGAAAACTTTAGCGCCAACATGTTGGCACTGGTTGACGGTGTTCCTCGCACACTTGCCCTCAATGGTTTTGTTAAGTACTGGGTTGAGCACCAGGTTGAAGTTATCGTTCGCCGCACTCAGTTCCGTTTGCGCAAGGCTGAAGAGCGCGCACACATTCTGCGCGGCTATCTAAAGGCACTCGATGCACTTGATGCAGTAATCGCATTGATTCGCAAGAGCCCAACCGTTGATGATGCTCGCGATGGCTTGATCAAGCTTCTTGCAATTGACGAACTACAGGCTCGCGCAATTCTTAACATGCAGTTGCGTCAGCTTGCAGCTCTTGAGCGCCAGAAGATTATTGATGAGGCAGCAGAACTTGAAGCGCTGATTATTGACTACAAGGCAATCATCGCTGACCCAGTTCGCCAGCGCGCAATCATTAGCGAAGAACTAGCAGAAGTTGTTGAGAAGCACGGCGACGAACGCCGCTCACAAATTGTTGCCGGCGGTGAAGGCGATGTTCAAACTGAAGATCTGATTCCTGAAGAAGAGATGGTTATCTCTCTTACTCGCGGTGGTTACATTAAGCGCACTAAGAGTGATAACTATCGTTCACAGCACCGCGGCGGTAAGGGTGTGAAGGGTGCAAACCTTCGTGCCGACGACGTAGTGGAACACTTCTTTGTAACTACAACTCACCACTGGTTGTTGTTCTTCACAGACAAGGGCCGCGTTTACCGCACCAAGGCCTACGAAGTTCAAGAAGCAGGCCGCGATGCAAAGGGCCAGCACGTTGCTAACTTGCTAGCCATGCAGCCAGATGAAAAAGTTGCAGCAGTTCTAGACATCAGCGATTACAAGGCTGCTCCTTATCTTGTGCTTGCAACCAAGAGCGGTCTTGTAAAGAAGACAGCACTTGATGCATACGACACCGCCCGCACCGGAGGCATCATTGCCATCAAGCTTCGCGAAGGTGATGAGGTAGTTTCTGCTGTTCTTGCATCTGAGTCAGATGACCTACTTCTTGTTTCTCACAAGGGCATGTCAATCAGATTCTCGAACAGCGATGAATCCCTTCGCCCAATGGGTCGCGATACCTCTGGAAATATCGGTATGAATTTCCGTAAGGATGACTACCTGCTTTCGGCAAGCGTGATTAACGACGTGGAAGATTCGTTTGTGTTTGTGGTGACTGAGGGCGGCTACGCAAAGCGCACAGAAGTTTCGCAATACCGACCACAAAACCGTGGCGGCCTTGGAATCAAGGTGGCGAAGCTTGAAGAAAAGCGCGGCGATGTTGTTGGAGCCATTATTGTTGCCGAAGACGATGAAGTTCTTGTAGTTTTGGCCAGCGGTAAAGTTGTGAGATCTGCAGTAAGTGGTGTTCCGGCCAAGGGCCGCGACACCATGGGTGTGGTCTTTGCTCGCTTTGCCGAGGACGACAGCGTTATTGGACTAGCCAAGAACACCGAGCGTAACTTGGAATCTGCTACAGAAGCGCAAGACGCTACTGTAGATGAATCAACTGAAACAGCGTCATCAGAAACCGATGCCGAGGCATCGGATGGAGGAGTATCAGAATGAGTTTGTTCGCCCGCGCAAAGCGCAACATTCCGCCAGTGAAGCAGGTAAAACTAAAGCTGGTTCACATTGACTTCTGGTCTGCAGTAAAGACCGGTCTTCTAGTGACCACAGCAACCGGCATTGCAACCATCGTTGCCTTCTTCTTGATCTGGTTGCTTGTTTCACAGACTGGTCTTTTTGGCTCACTATCAACCCTCGTTAACAGCGTGATTGGTGGCGGAGCCGGCTCAGCTCAGAATGGCGTTGACGTAGCTCAGACCCTAAGCCTGCCTCGAGTGATGTCATTCGCCTTCACTATTTCACTCTTCAACCTAGTTTTGGGCACCGCCCTAGTTGGCATCAGCGCTTTGATCTTCAACGTGATTGGTCGCCTAACCGGCGGTATCTCAATCGGGTTCACGAACAACTAATTCCGGAACCAAACCTGGAAAGGGAATCAGTGTCAGAGGAATTCGAAGTTTCAATTTTGATGCCGTGTCTGAATGAGTCAGAAACTCTAAAGTCCTGTATCGACAAGGCACATTCTTGGGCAAAAAAATCAGGCACAAAAACTGAAGTCATCATTGCGGATAATGGCAGCACTGACGGTTCTCAAGAAATCGCGCTTGATTCAGGCGCTCGAGTGGTAGTTGTTCCAACACGTGGCTATGGTTCAGCCCTATATGCAGGCGCTAAAGACGCTAAAGCAAAATTCATTATCATGGGTGACTCTGATGACTCATACGATTTTTCAAACCTGGATCCGTTTTTGGCGGGACTTAGAAATGGAAGCCAACTCGTGATGGGAAATCGATTCGCGGGAGGTATTGAGCCAGGCGCAATGCCTTGGAAAAACAAATACATAGGCAATCCAGTTCTCAGCTGGATTGGACGCGTTCTTTTCGGAATTCCCGTAAGAGACTTTCATTGTGGACTGCGAGGTTTCACCAAAGAGGCCTTTGAGAACATGGACCTCAGAACCACAGGCATGGAATTTGCTTCTGAGATGGTTATCAAAGCACAACTCCTTGGAATGAAAATTTCAGAAGTACCAACAACCTTAAGCAAGGATGGCCGCTCACGGCCCCCTCACCTAAAGCCCTGGCGTGACGGTTGGAGACATTTGAGGTTCATGTTTTCATTAAGTCCAAAGTTCTTATTCACTGTACCTGGCTTAGCTTTATTGTTAGTTGGGCTAGTTTTTTACGTCCCCCTACTAATCGGTCCGGTAAACCTGGGGGCTATTCAGCTCAGTGTAAATTCAATATTCGTTGCTCAGGCGCTAGTGATTTTGGGCTTCGTCTCCTTGGTACTCGGCACCGCCATTAGAATTTTCGCATCACGTGAAGGGCTGTTGCCAACAACCAAAATTATTGTTGCTACTAGGAAGGTGCCTATTTTTGAAGTTGGAACTCTACTAGGGCTTGCCCTAGTAGGCGGCTCACTGTTCTTGGGTGTTGATTCGATATCCCAATGGGCAAACTTTAGTTTCGGACAATTACCGGCTGAGGCCCTAATTCGCCAAATCAGCTTTGCATCCACACTTTTCATCATTGGGGGCATTTCAATCAGTGCATCTCTTCTATTTGGTTTCCTATCACTCCCATTACGAAAATAGTCACCTTCGTCAGGCTAAAGAAAAACATGAACCGGGACCAAGCGAAGGAGGTTCACATGTTCGGCATAATCCCCCTTGGAACTCTTCTGAGCTCCAGCGCGACAGCAAACTTCTTTTGCTTTAACACCGCAAAGTCGTGTTCCCAACGAGGCAGAACTATCACAAGCGGCACATCATCACTGATCGAGTGCTCAAGATCGACGCTGAGCTGGTTTTCTTTGTTAGAGCTAAATGCAAAACAGCCTAAATTAAACCCATTTGTTGCGAAGTTAGATTTAATTTCATTCTCGCTTCTTTTGAATTGTAATGTGACGAAATCCCTGGTGAATCCCAATCAAAATAGACAAACAAAGGCTCGTGGACATGCAAATTGAGTACGCAATAATTGGCACCGGTCCGAGTGGCATTGCAGCCGCAGCTGCTTTGATAGATGCCGGCATTAGACCAACGTTCATAGATGCGGGTAGCCTCACAAATGGCGAGGTGCTTGTTGCAAAGAATCGCTCGACTCACACACAAACAAATACAGGAATTGGCAACTCGAACAACCCTGGGCAAAAGGCCTGGTTCGGCTCCTATGATGCATACTTTCAAAAGTTCGAAGCGAGGACGCAATTCGAAGGAAAATTAAACTTACGACCCTCAAACGCCATCGGCGGATTTTCTAGAGTTTGGGGCGCCACTTTTGATTACTGGCCGCAAGACGCTAGATGGCCAGAAAAGGCTCGAATAGATGAGCTCGACTACAAACGTATTTCAGAATTACTTCCACTTGCCCAAGTGAATTTTGGTAATGAAAGAATTTCAAACCAAGAACTTCCTGCCGCCAGCTCGTCTAAGAAAATATTCCTTCGCATGAGCAACCTGAAGCAAAAAATCGATTTTCAAATTACACCCGCGATGCTTGCTATTCAAACTACAGGGGAAAGTTCGTGCATATTTTGTGCATCGTGTCTAGAGGGTTGCCCCAAGGATGCAATTTGGTTTTCTGGCATTCAACTTCAGAAGTGGTTAAGGTCCGGACAGGCATCCTTATTGACAGGATTGCTAGTAGAGGCTATCAAGGTCGATTGCGGAAAAAACATAATTGAATGCGTCGATGAAAATGAAAAGATGACTTTACTAGAAGCAAAAAATGTTTACATCGCTGCCGGTGCGATTGGAACTGCCCTAATTGTCCTTAGATCAACAGAAATTAAGGAGCTGCAAATAAGAGATACGAGCACAATATTCACTGCGGGACTCTCGGTCTATAAACAGCCCTTTGGAGAAGCAGGACAATCGCTTTCGCAGTTCTGGCTCAAATGGGGTGGGGAAAAGAAATTTGCAGCACAAGTGTATGCGCCCAACAAAAATAATCTGCAGAGACTGACTTCCCGTTTTAGATTTCTAAAACCTTTTGAGAAAGCACTTACAGCGCTCATACTTAGAATGCACCCAATAATCGTTTACCTGGACGAAACTGTTTCGCCAAACATAATCTTGAAGAAAAGCGATTCGGGTATCAAAGTGACCTCAGGCTCAAACATTGAATACAAGTCAAAACGCAAGTTAGCTCTCGCTTTGTTGAGACGCAGATTACTTTTTGGCGGCGTTTTCATTCCTCCAATCGGCAGCGATTTTTCAGCGCCAGGAACCGGTTACCACTTTGGCGCAACTCTTCCAATGGGAACGGCGTCAGATTATTTAGGGAGAATCCAAGACTGGAAGAACATTCACATTGTTGACAGTAGTGTCTTACCGTTTTTGGAAGTCGGCAGCATTACCCCGACGGTAATGGCTAATGCTCACAGAATCGCAAGGTTATCGGTGTCGAGGTGAAGAAAACTATCGCAGTAAGTGGCGTAAACAGTGGAATCGGCAAAGCCGTGAAAAGTATTTGCTTGAAGCGTGGAATAGACGTAATTGAATTAGGTAGAGGCAAGGAGGATTTTCTTTTTGACATGGAGTCTGAGGTTAGGCCTCCAAGTGCAAAGGTTGACGGATTCATTCATCTTGCCTGGGATTGGGTTGAATCGCATGCAGAATCTCGAAGGAGAAACGTAGAGAACTTAAGGCCGTTTTTAGATTCTTTGCATAGCTCCCAAACCAGGCTAGTTTTATTGTCGACCGAAAGCGCTTCAGGTTCCCCAGTAAGCAACTATGGAAGGGTAAAGCGCGAGCTCGAAGCTGAATTTGTCTACAGGGGCGGATCGTCGGTTCGGGCGGGGTTGATTTGGGGGTCGCAACTAAGTGGAATTGTGGCGACAATTTTCAAGTTGAGCCAATTTCCCTTTTTCTGTGTGCACTTGGAGCCTGATCCGAAGTTATTTGTTTCGAATCAGGATGAACTTGCTTCAAAACTCGTGGAACTTGCAATTATGGAAACTGACCAGGCGAAAGTGATTAGTTTTAAGTCTGTAGACCCAGTTGCTCTTTCAGAGATCTCACATTCGTGGCAGGGCTTATCTAAGAAACGTCTTCACATTAGATTTCCACTGGGACACCTAGTAAGGGTCGGCAATTGGTTAATCAGTCTGGGCTTCCGATTGCCGTTCCGAAT
>JACCDY010141368.1_pt1 | contig 18963 bp, 17 predicted proteins | sample 7446391 | NCBI WGS metagenome assembly JACCDY01 (sample SAMN15323451, study PRJNA562643) | freshwater metagenome | isolation source: river surface water | place: USA:Blue River Watershed | collected 2017-08-18
CACGCATCAATGCATCGGATGACAATGGATTTTTTAGTTTCGCATTCTCATCCATCATGGACGCTAATTTAGCTTGATCTAAACTACCCCAGTTAACGCCAATGCGCACCGGTTTATTGTACATTTTAGCAATCTCAATCATGGCTTCAAACTGCTCGTCACGACGACTGCCCTTGCCCACATTACCCGGATTGATACGGTACTTAGCGAGTAATTTTGCACACTCAGGATAGGCTTGGAGTAACTTATGCCCATTAAAATGAAAGTCGCCCACGATAGGCACAAAGCAATTTCGTTTTTGTAAATTTTCTATGATCTTTGGAATAGCGTCAGCTGAGGATTCATTATTGACCGTGACTCTGACAATTTCAGAGCCTGCTTTCCATAACTCAAAGACTTGTTCTACTGTTTTTTCAACATCTGCGGTATCAGTATTGGTCATGGACTGAACCACAACAGGTGCGCCTCCGCCTACAGGGACAGATCCCACCATCACTTGATTTGTAAGAGATTTTTTCATATCAATCATTAACTAAAAAGCTTCAACTGATTTTTTTGTCGTAAATAACTGAGGTGTAACCCTAAGAAAAATAAAGCCAATAAAGCATTCTCATGATGGAAGGTAGTGTTCACAAAACCTATGCCAAAAATAGTGATCCACGTCGAAAATGAGCCCATGATAAAGAGCATGGCTTTTGAATCTTGATTAAATTTTTTGTAAGAATTAATCAATGTAATCAACCAGATAAACATTAAATTTAAAAATATTATTAAGCCTAAAATGCCTCGATCTACTAAATTGGATAGATAGATATTATGTGGGTGTCCCCATTTCAAAGCAAAATCATCCTCATTAAAAGTTTCGCCTCTAGATTCAACAGAAGATTTAAGTTGGTCTATATTAATTTGCTTCCAATTACCCCCGCCAATACCCAAAAGAGGATTTAGTCTTGCCACTTCAAAAGCTGTGCGCCACACTTTGTTTCGCTGCGACAAAATATCATGGTTATTTTGATAATTAATTTGTTTTTCAATAACTGGGGCAGGGTTAATAAAAACGATACTGATCAAGAAAATCGCCAGCAAAGCCAAAGATATCGTTTTAATTATAGTTGTTAGTCTGCTTAATAAAAATATAGCGAAGGTAAGTAAAAATATAACTCCAAAAGCGCCGCGACTTTGACTAATAATCACAGCACTTAAAAGTAAAATAAAAAGCAGGGTTGTTTTAACGACATGCTGCTTTTTAACGGCTTGTAATTGACTTGATAAAAGTGCGACTGATGCACCAGCCATCATACAAAGATATATGGCTGAATGATTGACGTGACCTACGGAGTGAAGCTTTAAAGCTTCTTTTGTATGTAAAACTAAAGACTCCGTTAACCCCCATACCAATGGCGGGATGATCATGAGAATTGCAAAAATGAATAAGTATTTTTTTTCCTTTTCATTGTAATCAGATCTAAAAAGTGTCCAGCCGAAAGTAATCCAAAGTAACATGCCTCTAAACCCCTTCCATTCTGACCCCCCTGAGATGAACGGAAATAATGCACTTAAAAACGAAGAGGTGATGATGGATAAAAATACCCAATCCCAAATATTCCATTTTGATAAAAGCGTTTGAGATTGACGATATAAAGCGGCGATCAAATAGCCCGCGAGAAATATATTTTTAGGGACTTCAAGGCTTGGTAGAAATGCTAAAAAAAGACTCAAAAAAACAAGCTCTAAAAATTTTAATTTACTATTAAAGTAGAGTTTCTTAATTGATGCTAATGAAAATGTTGACATAAAAATATTTTCTCTATTGCGTTACTTGGATTCTTTTTAAAGTTCGTTTTGTTTTATCACTCACCTGGCCTGCAAGTTGCCCACAAGCGGCATCGATATCGTCCCCACGGGTTTTTCGAACTGTCACAATATATTCTTCATTTATCAATACTTCTTTAAAACGTTTTATTTGGTCGTATGATGAACATCGATATCCGCTATTAGGAAACGGATTAAATGGGATCAAATTAAATTTACAAGGCACATCTTTTACAATGTTGAGTAAGGCTTTTGCATCCTCGATCGAATCATTAACACTATCTAACATGACATATTCAAACGTCACAAAATCCCTCGGTGCTTTTTCTAAATAACGTTTGCACCCTGCCATGAGTTCTCTAATAGGAAATTTTTTATTGATGGGTACTATTTCATCTCTCAATTTATCATTCGACGCATGAAGGGAAACGGCTAACGCCACGGGACAATCTTCTTTTAAACGATCCATCGCGGTAACTAACCCACTGGTAGAAAGTGTCACGCGACGTCGACTTAAGCCATAAGCCCTATCATCTAACATAAGCTTCATCGCACTCACGACATTATCGTAATTAGCTAAGGGTTCGCCCATTCCCATCATAACCACATTACTGATAATACGTTCTGAATTAGATAACGCGTTATAGTCTTCTTGCTGCCTGATATAGAAATTAGCGAGCCATAATTGACCAATAATTTCAGCAGTGGTGAGGTTACGATTAAAGCCTTGGCGACCAGTGGAACAAAATGTACATTCAAGCGCACATCCCACTTGAGAGGAAATGCATAATGTTCCCCTATCGTCTTCGGGAATAAATACCGTTTCGATACCATTATTCCTACCCACATCGAATAGCCATTTACGTGTGCCGTCATCTGAAATGGCATCACTCATAACTGAGGGTAATTGGATAGTCGCTTTCTCTTTTAATACATCACGAAATACTTTAGAAATATCCGTCATCTCATTGAAATTAATGATATTTTCTTGATATATCCAATGCATGAGCTGCTTGGCTCGATAGGGCTTTTCACCGAACGTTTCGATATATGAAACGAGGTGCTCGTAGTCCAAATCGAGCAAGTTAGTCATCTAAAAAATTAACCGAAGAAGTATTTGATTTCGATTTTTGCGTTATCTAATGAATCCGATCCGTGCACGGCATTGGCATCAATGCTTTCCGCAAAGTCAGCGCGAATGGTTCCAGGGGCTGCTTCTTTAGGGTTAGTCGCGCCCATTAAATCTCGATGTTTTAAGACGGCATTCTCTCCTTCTAAAGCCTGAATCATCACAGGGCCTGAAATCATAAAACTCACTAAATCTTTAAAGAAAGGACGGTCTTTATGCACCGCATAAAAGCCTTCAGCTTCAGCTTGAGATAAATGCGTCATTTTAGCTTTGATGATTTTTAAGCCTGCATTCTCAAAACGTGAATAGATTTGGCCGATCACATTTTTTTTAACTGCGTCAGGTTTAATAATAGATAAGGTTTGTTCGATTGCCATTCTTTAATACTCCTAATTGAGATTTAACACCATTGAAAAGACTGATAAAATAACATTTTTAGAGGTTTTAATAAAGAACAAAGCTTAATGCAGCACACCTATTTAACCGCCGCCATGTATCATTTTGTAAGTCTGCCTCACTTTAAAACCTTACGTGAACCTCTTTTAAAATTTTGTATGTCACGTGAGATTAAGGGTACCCTCCTCTTGGCCCATGAAGGAATTAATGGCACCGTCGCAGGCTCAGAAAAAGCGATTATAGAATTACTCGATTATTTAAAAAACAACCCTTTCTTTGAAGGTCATTTTAAAAATCTTGGGCACAAAGAATCATGGTCTGATAAGCACCCCTTCTATCGCATGAAAGTAAAACTTAAGAAAGAGATTGTAACGCTTGGTGTTCCCGGTATATCACCTACTAAAGTGGTAGGTAAGTATGTTAAGCCAAAAGATTGGAACAATATTATTTCAGATCCTGAAGTTATATTAATAGATACGCGTAACGATTACGAATACGCTATTGGGACTTTCAAAAATGCAGTGAATCCAAAAACTAATACCTTTCGTGAATTTCCAAAATTCGTCAAAACACATTTCGATCCTAAAAAACATAAAAAGGTTGCGATGTTCTGTACCGGGGGCATTCGTTGTGAAAAAGCATCTTCATTCATGATGAGTGAAGGTTTTGATGAAGTTTATCACTTAGAGGGTGGTATATTAAAATACCTAGAAGAAATAAAGCCCGAGGAAAGCTTATGGCAAGGTGAATGTTTTGTGTTTGATCAAAGAGTATCGATTAAACATGGTCTTAAACTAGGTAGTTATTATCAATGTTATGCATGCCGCTTTCCATTATCAGAGGATGATATGAAAACTGAAAAGTATACTCCGGGCATATCTTGTCCCTATTGTTTCGATAAGCATACCCCTGAGAAAATAAAAAATCTTACTGAGAGGCAAAAGCAAATTATCTTAGCTAAAAAAAGAGGTTTTAATCACATTGGTCGCTAAAGTAATATTCCAAATAAATTATTTTAGTCGACGGTTTTATTTCTAAATATCTTATTTTTATAAGTGGTTTGCTACAAAAACTCAAGAAGCTCTATTTGAGCGCGCTCATAGTCGCTCGGTATTCCTATATCAATAAAAAAACCTTTTGATATAAAAGTAGCAACATAGGTTTTCTTAACATATATGCTCATAAAATCTTTTTCAAGCGAAAAGGCGTGACCAAGCTCGAAAGAGTCTAAGGCATCTCTAGGAAGCACGTAACAGCCTGCATTTATTAAACCAGGCCCTGAAATAGCCTTGTAAGTAAATTCTATTATGCGATTACTTTCAACGCAGAGTTGTCCATATCTCTGTGTATCTTGAATTTCTCGCGCAACAATAATTGGTTTTTTATAAGCATTCCATAAAGCTTCAATCTGATCTACTTCCAAATCCAAAAATGTATCGCCATTAAATATAAAAGCATGATCACCTTGACAGTGCATTAGTGAAGCTCGAATTGCCCCACCTGTTCCAAGTGGTGAACTCTCAACTTCATAGCATAGTTCCATGTTTCCAAATTTTGAACCAAAATGCTTTGTAATAATATCTGCCTTGTAACCAAGTGAAAAAATAATGCGGTTAAATCCTTTTTTTTCAAGATTTCCTAATAAAATTTCCAAAAACGGATGCCCAGCAATTGGAGCCATAGATTTAGGCAAATCAGATATTATTTCCCGTAATCGAGTTCCAAGCCCCCCCGCTAAAACAATGGCTTCCAAAATCAGCCTCCAAAGATTTTTTGTTCAATCAAACCACACAAGATATGCCCTATCACCAAATGACCTTCTTGAATTTTCGGCGTAGTACTTGAAGGAATTTTAATTAGATGATCGCACAGGTTATCCATAGGACAATCGCGATTACCAGTTAGACCAATTGTGATCATTTCAGATTCACGCGCTTTCTCGAATGCGCGAATAATATTGAGCGACTTCCCGGAAGTTGAATATCCTATAAAAACATCATGGGCGTTTCCAAGCGCCTCTATCTGTCTAGCAAAAATCTTTTCATATCCATAATCATTGCCTATGGCAGTTAGAATCGAAGTATCTGTTGTTAAAGCAATAGCAGGCAATCCTCTTCGATCAAATGCAAAACGGCTTACTAACTCAGCAGCCAAATGCTGTGCATCGCCAGCGCTACCACCATTTCCGGCCAGTAAAATTTTACCGCCTAAATTTAATGATTTGATACAAGCTTTAGAAGCATGCTCTATGGATTCAAATAATTCCCCATCTAATAGCATCAGTTGTAATATCCGTTGGGTATCCTCAATTTGCCCTAAAATATAATCCTTCATAAAATTTTCCATGCTTGAGCGCCAATTTTTGTAAAATGTGCGTTGCTAATTTGAGTATCAAATTTTTGAAGCGCGTTAATAACTGAGATTCGATGTTCTGGCTGCACATAAAACATCATAAACCCCCCGCCGCCTGCACCAGAAACTTTTCCTGCACGAGCTCCAGCTTTGATTGCAGCATTATAAATATTGTCTATAAATGGATTTGATACAGATACTGCTGATTTTTTTTTACTTTCCCAGCCAAGATTCATAGAATTAACTATTCCATCAAAGTTTCCTTCAAGAAGTGATTCTTTCATTCGCATCGCTTCACTTTTTATTCGATGAAAAGATTCTATAGAATCAAGCTCGCCATTACTTATATTTAAAGTTTGATCATCTATGATCTTTGCGGACTCTCTAGAAAGACCGGTATAACATAGCAGCAATGATGCCTCTAACTCACATAAGATCCAATTCTTAATTCGAAGAGGATTGATGATGGCGCGATCATTATCATAGAACTCCATGAAGTTAAATCCACCAAATGTAGCTGAATATTGATCTTGCCTTCCCCCATTCAAGCCACAATCAATTCTTTCAATCTTAAATGCGAGTTTTGCTATTTCATAGTCATCTAAAGGGAGATTAAGGTATTCGACATAAGCCTTGATCATTGAAACAACTAGTGTTGATGAAGAACCAAGGCCAGAGCCCGGTGGTGCATCGCAGAATGTAATAACCTCAAGCGACAAAGAATTACCGTTATTATATGATTCAATAATTTCGTTATATACCGCCTTATGGAGATTCAATTTACCGTCAAGATCAAATCTTTTATCTTCAGAAAGGTAGATTGAAATATTTTGATCGGCTGCAGTAAAACGTAAAAAACCCTTACTAATCTCCTTAATGGTGGTATAGGCATACCTATCGATAGTGACATTTAATACACATCCTCCATAATTATCACAGTATGGAGAAACATCAGTACCTCCTCCCGCTAAACCAAGACGGAGTGGTGCTCGCGCTCTTATAATCATCCTATCCTCAAAGTGCTAATAGCATTAAAGCTTTTTATTAAACTCAATAAACAATAACAGATATTCAAAAATATGAAATAACAAAAAAAATTAGAAATTATTCTAATAAAGTACAAATAATAAAGATTTTACTAATTTTTTTAAATCGGTAGTTAGATATTAGCTTTAGATACTAACGAGCTATTTTCTTTTTTAATATAACTTTGTCGAGAACTTGCATACAAGTACCCACAAAAAGTAAAAAAATAAAAAAAGGTATAAGAGAAATAACCGACATCTCGAAATAATAATGGAACGATTAAACTTACAAATATATAAAAAGCTGGCTTAATATTAACTGAATCCAATAAGATTGCTTTTGCATAATTAAACTTAATCCAATAAACAGTAGCTATAAGAATTACAATTGAAAAAAAGCCAAGCTCGGAAAATAATTTAGCAAAAAGAAAGCCCCCGTCCTGTCTATTCACAAACTCTCCCGCTAAGGATTTAATATAAATGCTAACATTATTTGGCGGCTCATTACCAAGATATTGAAATCCAACGCCTAATGGACTTGTGATTATTGTTTCACGAACTGATTCCCACCCCTGAAGGTAAACAAGTGCCGACATATTTACCGTGCCAGCTGAAAAAAGAGAGTTGATTCTGGTGAACATATATTTACTTGCATACATATGATCGATGAAAAAAAATAAAAACAATGTCAGAACAAAAAAAATACTTAGATTCACTAAACCTCTTTTTTTTAAAATTAAGAATAAAGCAAGAAAAGCAAATGCAGCAAATATTAAACTTTGAAAGTAAAAACAAAATAGAAATAATAAAATAACAATGATCCCCCGCACTTTTTCATGCGCAATCGAAAGTAATGAAAAAATAATAGGGCACATATATAGCGCTAAGTGGCTTGGTTCTTGAAATGGGAAAGCTGGTTTAGCGCTAGTATAAATTAGTGAAAGTCCAAAATACTTAGAAAGGGTAAACGAAATTAATGCCAAAAAAGATATTATAAAAAAACTATATAAAAAGGCACGGCCAGGAATAGATCTATTATGAGTACGAAAGAGTATTCCAAATGAATAATAAATACCTGCACAGTAGATCATGACAATTCCAGAGACTAGGGCTTTTTCATTCCAGCCAGAAGTTATAGAAGTTTGAAAGAGGAGAAAAATATATGCTAGCATTTGGGCGAAAAAAATCTTTTTATTGAATCTAATCTTGTAAATCACATGAATAAAAATTGCCAGAATGAAAAAACCATAAGAGTAGGAATGAGTTAATGCGTTTGAAATTGGAATTAAAAATCCAAAAAGAAACGAAGTTATCATATATTTCAAGCTTGAATCACAATTAGATCTTGCTTTATAAAAAAGTGTATTCATGATCTGTTATTTTTTTATTAAATGATAAATCGACGTACTCTCGCAGGCATCATTATTAATAGCTTCCAAAGTATATAATTGATTTAGTCTGCGAAGAAAATTTCTTGGCATTTTTCTAGGGACCCCCCCAATTTCCAAGCTACTTATAAAGTTTTCATTTTTATATGAGTCTGGAAGCAAAATGTAATTTACTTGAAATTTATCAAAAGCATATTTAATTTGATCGGCTTTTGGGTCTAAGCCAATATATTCATTAAGTTCATGAATAAAGAAAAATGGTGATTTCCAAAGAAAAAATGTCTGTTCAAAAGTAGCTACTCTTAAATTGCTTTCCGATATAGATCTGATACAACTTATTTCTTTACGTTGCTCAATTGCAAGATTTATAGGTAAATACGATAGACTGTGATCATATATTGAATTTTTAATATTTCTGGCACCAATAAAGGTTATTTGAAGACATATGATTGCAATCAAAAAATAAAAAAAATATTTTTCCTTTAATGGTGAAATAGACGCTTTGATTATCATTAAAACTGAAAGCATAGTCATTGAAATTAATACATAGACGTATCTAAATTCATTAAACAAAGTGAAAACAAAAAAAACTAGCATTAAGGCGCTTCCATAAACAATCCATCTAAACTCTTTCGAAAAGTTAAATTGAAGTTTATTTTTAAAAAAAATTAAAAAGAATATTGGGGTAAAAAGTAAAAGACCCCCTATCTGGGTAAAAATATATTTAAAATATTTGATAGACTTGATAGATAGAATGGAAACATCTTGTTGATTTAGTAAAGTTTTCATCGTGCGAACATACTCATCAGCATCCATTAAACCATCGCCGATATAAGTAAAGTTACTAATGAATAGTGGATATAAAGGGACACCAGTATATTTGTAGTTGTTGAGAATCCACAAAAAAGTTCCGGTAATTATTGCTAAGCATGCAATTAAAGTAAGCAAACTTGGTCTTACAAATTTTTTTCCGGGAATTGCGATTGCCAAAGCTAAAATTGGTAAGGATGTAAATATTGATGTATATTTAAAAGGTGTTGCAATTAAGGACGTTACAATCGCCTTTGTTCGATCCCCGCTTAAATAGGCGACGATAGCGACTATTAAGCATGTATTTATAAAGGACTCTGCTTTAACAAATCCATATACGCCGAATGAGGAAAATGTTGTCATGAGTAGCAAAACAAAGTAGAACTTGTACTCATCGGATATAACTTTAGTTGAACCTTTCTGACATATGAACATAAGGGAAGCAAAAGATAAAAGATAAAGCGCTAATAATTCAATTCTATAAATAAAAATTTGAAATGTATTACCAAGTGCAAAAGTAATTGCAGTTCGAGAATATTCTATTAATGGAAAATATGTAAATAAGCCATATTCACTAACTGGCTTAAACGATCCTTGCGATAAAAAAATTCTTGGTAATTCGAGTCCATAAGATAGGTCGTCCCATGCAATGGGATAGAAAAATAAAAGTGAACATGAGAATAAAATTAGTATAAATGCTAAAGATTCTGTCTTTAAGTTCAATGTTCGAAAAAATTTTATTGATAAAACAATTGCTGCGATATCTAAGGTTACAGAAAATAGTTCTAGGATAGTTATACACTCAACCTTATTCAAATATATAAAAATTAAGCCAAAAAAATAAACAATCACCTTAAATAGGCAATATATATATGAGTAATTTAGACTCTGCATAAATATTTTATAAATACTAATTAACTAAACAATGATAAAAAATTTTTTATATTTTTTTTGTAAAAAAAATATAACACATCACGCCAAGTTGGAATTGAATAATATGATTTAAGAGTCATATTCATTGGTGATGTGCTGTAGAAGTCAAGCGCAGAAATGCTTGCTAATAAATCACAATTTATGTCGTTAGCTTTATGCCATATCTTGTATGGTGAAATAAATTTATCTCTAGTTAGGCAGTATTGATAAAGAATACTTCCTTCGTCTAAATTTTCATTAATTAAGTGAATAGTAGATGCAAAACAAAAATCTGAGTTATTCACCTGCCTCAAAATCGGCATTAAACCGCCATACTTTGGCAACTGCGAATTATGAATATTTAATATATTGCCATTAAAATGATCAATAACTTTCTTACTTATTCTTAATGGAAAATTTATTGATAAACCAAGTTCATTTCCTTGTAAATATTTAAACCAGCAATTACTTCTGAATTCTTCAGTGCTCAGATAATGGATTTCGCAGGAATCATTTTTAAGTTTAATTTTTTTTATTAGATTATCGTAGATAATTTTTATAAAACGAGATGGTCCAAAAAAAAAGAAATTCTTAAGCAGCCGGCTAAAGCTAAATTTATCCTCCACGAGAAATACAATATAACGTTCAAAATTTTTATTTTTATTGATAATACTGTGAATAATTGGAAGCGTTAAATTTTGTTCGTTTTGACTAAATATAACTAATCTATGGCTCATATATAAACTTCAGCAATTAACTTTATTTACTATAATTTAACCTTGAATATAGTCAATTACAAATTTAGAGAGAGCACTTATCCCACTTTTGCTATCTAAGTCTACTAACATTTTTGATACAGCGTCTAAATCTACTTTTGTTGATGAAAAGTTGAATGAAATTATGATGTGTGTGTTGTATCCAAAACTAATACCAACAAGCATGTTGTGTTTCTTGTAAATATATGAGGCCAAAGATGCAGCAAAAAGCTTTTTAAAATCAGGAATTGCCAGCCCAAACTTTAATTTTACAAATCCAGTAACGCTATCTCCCACTTGTGCAATTAATTTTCTATCAAAAAAAAGCCCCCAGAAAGCACCACTTCCTTTCAATTGAAATCCACTATTAAGTTTTGTTGAGAGATCTCCCATGTGATTTTCTATTTGATAAGCTTTTTCCTCAAATTTCTCGTCAATTACAATTTTAATTGCTTCAGCTGCAGTTACTGTTTCTTCAAAAAATCCATAATAAGTTGAGCTCAAATAATTACATAATTTATCTGTCTCAAACACCTGAGAAAGCTTGTCAGTGTATGCAATTCCTGCAATCGATGATTTACCGCCGCCTAAGGATTTAGCAAAACACAATATATCAGGAACAATATTTGTTCTCATAAAATTAAATATAGGTCCAGTTTTGCACCAACCACTGTATATTTCGTCAAAGACTAAAGGTGCATTTACGTTGGAAGAAAGATTTTTAATTTTTTCAATGAAAGAACTATGAACTTCGGTCATCGTTGAGGCGCTGAAAGGTTCCAAGAAAATTCCGCAAATATCTTTACGATTTAAATATTGGTCTAGAGAGTTAATATCACTAATATCAAAATATTCAACATTTATTCCAACTGCAAATCGTGCTTCTAATTCACCGCTTCTACCTAATGCTTGAGGCCCAATAGATTTACCATGAAATGCGTTAAGCGAAGCTAAGAATACATTTTTATTTTTTTTATCCTTTGCGTTAATTAGGCATATACGCATCGCCATATCAATAGATTCACTGCCACTATTAGGGAAAAAGTATTTATTCAGTGATGATGGAAGAACAGCTGATAGATTATTACAAAGAGCAGCCATAGCTTGAGACATATAATTTTTATTAACTTCGAGTTTATGCTTTTCAAGACAATATTTACGTGCTTTTAATATTCTAGGATGATTATGTCCATGACTTAGTACGCCGTAGCCGCCTGTCAAATCAAGAATTTTATTACCGTTACGTTCATATATATATGCCCCTTCTGCACGATCAACAATTACTTTGCCGGCTTTAAAAACTGATAATAATTTAGCCTTTACGGGATTTATATGATCAATATATGCGCGCTTAACTACATCATATTCAAGAGAGTCAATATCCTCAAATCCATACATTTTATTTTTCATTATTAAACACCTCGTCAATTATGCATTTAGCATTTGCAGCAATCAATAATGTCGTAGGTATACCTGTTATATACCTTAGCGCTGCTGAGTCAATTATCTTTATATTATCAGGTAGGAAGTCATTAATGTGGATATTATCCTTATCTCTAACATTTCCGAAATGTTGGCTGTTTAATAAAGGCGATCTGTAATAAAAAGGGATTTTTATATATTTAAGAGGAAGAAAATTCACTGAAGATTTAAAATAATGTCTTAATAAAATTACCAGTCTGTTTAATTTTAAACTTAATGTCGAATTTAAATCTTCAATTATGTAGCTTTTTTTATTTTTTGATACGGAAGCCCTATCAGAATAACCCTCAGGTAAATAAACCATACCAAACTTAAAATGAACACAGATAATTTTTTGTATCCACTTAGGAATTCTAGTTTTTTTTAGTAAATCACTTAAAATCATTGTTGATGGATAAATCTGAGAATGAATTGTCCCTCGAGGTGTATCGAACTGATAAGTTAACTCACTCAATGAAATATTCTTTTCTTCAAATTCTGGACTTGATTTTTTTAATGTAAAAAAAATTGTGTAATATTTAGTTGAATCATGAAGTCTAGTTTCATTTGGTAACATTTTAGAATTAGCTAAAATGTCTAGGGTGTCTAAAACCCCTGGCCCTAGAAAAACTTTTGAATATATGCTGGTATATTTTTTGTCGCCTTTGATATAGTTAATATTTACTTTACCATTATGGTTTTCAATTTTTACTACCCTAGAATCTTCAATTATATTCAAAGCGTATTTATCAATTAGCTTTCTAAAAGCCTCTGAAGCTGACCATATAGACTTATTTTGGCAGCCAAATAAACATTCGCCACAATAAATACACCCACCCTTTCCTGATGACACATTTAAAGCCAAATTTGAGAATGATATTCTGAAATCATATTTAAAATTTGATTTTTGTAATTTAATTACTTTGCTATTAAAACTTACATCATTGGAATGCTTTAACCGATCAATAAGAATTGCAGCAAAAGAGAATCTTCCATTGGTGACGGATCCTGAAGCGTGAAAATCAGCATATAAGCTCTCGTCATATTTACTAAGAGGTTTCAGTTCAAAGGACGCTTTTAAGTCTGAAATTGATAAAAGTGAAATGTTAGCCCCCCAAACATGCGTTAAACCTCCGAAATGATTGCTAACTTTGGGTTCATATTTTAGAGCTTGTGTATTAAGCTTAATATATTTACTATGCGTATATATATCATCTGATCCAAATAATAATTTTTCAGGAATAATTCCTGTCATTTTCTTTCCGGGGTTAAATACTCCTAATTTTGAGCTTTTGTATAGATTTTCAGATGATAATAAAGAACCAGTAGTGATAATATCAATTTGTGAATGATGAATTCCCTTTTCTTCTATGAGATGTTTTACTGAAAAATAAGAAGCAGCGCCACTACCAACAATGCAAATTTTATTTTTCATTGTGAAATATTCCATCAATACATACATTTTTACCGTTACATGGCGGCTCATCAATAATGTGAATGCAAGGTGAGCAATATACTTTTTTATAGTGAATTACTTCACGACCAAAATAAAAGTTTTTGTCTAGCATCAGTGAAGGGTCTGTTGGACCCCAAAAACTATGAATTAATTTAGCATTAGTCATTCGCACGTAATGATTCAATCCAGAATCAATTGTTAAATATGCATTTGCAAATCTTGCAACTTTTGCAGATTCACTAATTGAAAGCAAACCGCATAATGAGACTATCTTGATATTAGGTAGATTGAGCCTACAATTTATAATAAATCTTCTAGCTTTAGATTGGTCGGCGTTTGACCCTAAAAGATAAATGGTAATATTATTCGGATTAAGTTTAGTAATTACCTCAATTAACTGCCGATGATTCAGTTCTCTTTCTTTAGCTAACCCAGAAGAAAATGGAGAGACGGCAATATAATCCTTCGATATACCAAAATCTTTTAAATTAATATCTTTTTCTATAATTTTAATCCGCTTTGAAATGGCTGATGATCTCTTATTTTTTGGGAGAAGGCTATCAAGCTCAAGAGAATCCTTTATTAACTTATGGTAAACATTTGCAATATCCGAATATCCGTTATAAAAAACAGTTCGATCATATATTTTTGAAAAAGATATTGAGAAATTATTTACAATTCCGCAATTAATTGGGGCAAAAGTAAGCGATGAAATATATGCTGAAATTGCAGAATGGAATTCAAAATTTATTGCAACAGAAAAATTTTTTTTGAGTAATCTTTGAAATAAATTTGCTGTGGCTAACCTCAAGAATCTAATTAACCCACTTGGGGTATTAAGATTAATACTCTCATCAAATAATTGAATTTTATCTGAAAAAATTGTGCATACCTGTGTGCTAATCAAAACAAGACGTATATTTTTTTTGTTTTTTAATTCAGCCAAATAAGGCATAAGGATACACAAACTTCCGCCACCTAATAACTTTATTACATAGAGGGTATCAACATTCTCAATACGAATTTTTTTAGTAAGTCTGGAAATTGTTTTTTTTAAAAAAATAAAAAAAAATGCAAATAATGAAGATTTAGCAAATCTATCAATTTTTTTAGCAAGAGAATATTTAATCATACGAATATAAAAAATTTACGTGTTACGTAATTAAATATTGTAAAAATTACGATAGAAAATAATTTTGAGTTAAATATATTAAAATTTAATTTGTCTATAAAAATATAAAGAAAAATATATGATCCTAGAAAACTTATTATGTTAAAAGTATTTAGTAAAATAAAGTTTAGCCTAACACTTTTCATCTTTTTATCCTTTATAAATACTTTCTCGCTAAATAATTTAGTTCCAAATATAGAGCACACTAACAAGGAAAGGCTTTGACTTAATAAATAGTGCGCTCCAAATTTATTAGAAATAAAAAAAGTAGATGCATCTAAAATAACAAGAATTAATCCTACGGAAATATACCGAGTAAGTTCGACAGATAAGAGCTTTTTGAAATTATTTTTCATTTTGCACAGTCAAGAATCTAATTAAACTTTCCAAATGCCAAAAAAAATGTCGCAAATTTCTTCTGCTTGCTCTTCTTGCATGATGTATTACCTCAACATTAGGATATATAGCGACCAAAAACCCTTTTTTATTTAATCTTCGGCAAATATCTGCATCTTCTAGATACATAAAATATGTTGTATCAAAACCACCGACTTTGCGAAAAGTTTCTGAATTAAATAACATGAAACAACCAGACAGCCAATCTACAAGAACACGCTTTTTGAATGCAATTTGGTAATCTTGATTTAATTTTGCCTGAAATATGTGGGCTATTAGCCTCCAAAAAATATTTGCCAAAGTTGGATATTTTCTTGCGCTATCTTCAAAATTACCTTCAGGTGACTTGATTGCTGGAGCACATAGCCCAATTTTTTCTGTATTTGGGTCTAATTCTGCTTTTTTAACTAAATTATTAAATACAGCTGCATCAAGTCTAATATCAGGATTTAGAACAGCAAACCAACGGCAATTTAATTTTTTAAATGCATTATTGTGATTATAACCAAATCCCAGCGGGTATTTATTTCTAATTATTATCGGTTGATGTTTGTAGCTCTTTATAAAACTTACATCTTCAGGTATGTTTAAGGTTAAAATAACTTTAGCACCCAATAACATAGCCGGCTGTAAATCTTCCAAAAGCTTACTAACAATATCTCCTTGTCCGTGACTCACAACTGATATAACTAATGAGGAAAGTGGGAAGTTTTTGTTTGGCGTTGAATGCTTGCCGCGAAAACCTATAGTTTTATTTAATAGCATTTTTATATAAATCAAACGCTTCGCAAGGCTTTAGAATCCCTAGTCGCGAAGTTGAAATTTCGCATTGAATACATAAATTCGCCATATCTTCCAGCGACTCGACCATCACACCACCTTTTTTCCAAATATGTTTTGGCAGTCCACTAAAAGCTTGTTTTGTTCCTATTACAGGCAAACCAAACGACCAAGCTTCAAGTGTTTTTACTTTAATGCCTGCACCATCAAGTATAGGGGCCAACAATGAATGTCCACGAAAATCATTTAAACTTTCATATCTAGATATCGCTTTAATATTTAGCTTATTCAACTTGCGATTTTTCAAGAGAAGTTTATTAATAAATACGTCAGCGTCAAAACCAATAATATAAAATGTAGATTTAGACGTCGTCTCTTTAGTAAGAAATTTAGAATATTCTACGAAAAAAATTTCTGCCCCACGGCTATTCTCTAATCGCCGCCAATTTCCTATAAGCACCCAAGATCCTGGAGAAATTCTTTTATGCGGCATAGCCTGCCTACCAATAAAAACAGGAAGAATTGCTACGTCAGATTTGTGAACCCTTTTCATAATTTTTTGATCTGAGAATGAAAATACAAAATGTTTATTTTCAGGCTTATGTGTAAATATCCACTCAATGAATAAACATATTTTTGATAAATTTTTCCTAGCTTGCAGCTCTTCTTTTAGAACCTTTGTCGAAGGAAGATCGTGCCAAATATAAATTTTTTTTGAAGCCCGAAAAAACATAGAATAAATAAATGTGGAATGGTGGTTAAAAATAATAACTGAGGGCTTAAATCTTAAGTAATTCCAAACTATTAAAAGCCATAGAAATGGAGATGCTCGAGTAAAAAATTCAAGCCAAACGATACTTGTGATGCGATTTAATTTGACAAAAAGAATAGCTGGAAAAGAAAAAATTAAATAGGGTATTAATTGAATGCCATTAGAATAAGGCCCGAGGCTAATTTGATTTAAATTACATTTTTTTTTCAATGAGTTAATAATGTTTGTTGTTGATGTGTTACCCCCTGACATATGATCTGAGCGAATTCCGTTAACAAACAAAACTCTCTTACCCTGCACTATATTATTCAATTCTTTATTCAAGGTATTCGATATACTAGCGCTTTATATTTTTCGATGGGCTTATTTTGAATCCAAACTGATAATATAATGAATCTCTACCAAAAAAAATTGCTGAAATCCACAGAATTAGATTAAGAATAAAACTTCTAATACTCGTAAATTTAATTCTTACAGGATTTATCCTCGCAAGAATTTCAATCTTGTAGTCATTTTGCGTGAATAGTCTATTCAAGCTTTTTTCAGTAAAGAACCTTAAGTGTGTTTTATCAAGAATACCCCATTCGGTATATTTCCAGTCTTTTTGAACTAAAAATCTTAAAATATTCTCAATGAACCTGACATTTGGAACTGAGCCAATAACTGAGCCACTAGGTTTAAGTTTAGTTTTTATGCGTTCCAAGAAATAATCAACGTCATCCATATGCTCAATTACATCATTACATATTACTAAATCAAAATTATTTGATGGTATTTGGCTATCGACGTCTATAAAAGATCCGATTAAAACACAATTTAATTTTTTTTTGGCCTGAAAAGCCATAGCTTTATTAGGTTCAACACCCCAATACTCAGTAAAATTCGAAAAATTATGTATAAAATTTCCTGCGCCACATCCAATTTCAAGGATAGTCAGACCAGAGGTAGATGAGGGCAAAAGTATCTTTAATTCTGGACGAGATAAAACATAATAAGAGTGATTTTTCAAATTTTTCATTTTATGGTTACTCATTTTATTAGAATTTTAAAATTAACCCACGCTTTGTTCGAAGTTGAACACATTGGAATTACCATTAACGACCTTCTAATTCGAGCGCCCTGCTCAAGATAAGATTTTTTAATCTTTAAAAGTGTGCCATCGAAAGAATAAGTGGGAATTAAAATATTTGTAGAGGATCCTAATTTCTCTAAGGTTAAAATTTCAACCTTAACATTATGTAAGGACTCTTTAAACAATATACTTACTTCATCATGATACGAAATTTTTTCCAGTACCTCATTAGATGAAATGTCTATATATATTGGGTAATTTAATAAGGCGACACCCCCTTTATCTGTAAGAGCTAAAACTTGCTTGCCAAGACTAGACATAAAGTTCAGATAAACTCTACGAATCTTTTGTTCATCACAATCAGGCAAAGGAGATTTTCCTAGCATTTCTTTCGATTTTAATCGAATATCTCCTTGATTTATAAGACTATTTTTCATTACATCAGAAAATAATTTTGGCGGAATTTTATTAAAGAAAACATCAAAATTAAAAATAAATGGTTGTTTTATATTGGCGAGCCATGGGGCTCCGTTTTGCCTCATCCAATTCATCGTATAAAAAGAACTTCTAAGCATAGAAGACTCAACAGTCCTCCAATTAGTAAGATGGGCACAAAATGCTATAGGCTTTTCGAATACAGGGTATATACATTTTTTATTTGAGGGATTTTTAGGAAGCTCATCAGCAGTTAAAACAAGCCACAGATATTGCAAATGCTGCTTTGCATCAATTTTAGATTTATCAAACAAACAAACTTGTCTCGGATAGGTTCTATAACGATCAATTAGTGTTTTACCTTGAATTACAATTCCAGGAGCAAAGTAATTTGGCATATACATTTCAGCAACAAAACAACCACTTACAAAAAAATTATTTAGGTTCTTTTCGTCAAAAAAAATAACTTCATCAGCATCAATACGCATAGTATATCTAGATGAAGTCGCTTCGTAGCCGGCAATTCTTTTCTCCATCTCATTCTTCCATATTTTTTTTATGGTTTTAAATGGAATGCCAGAACGCTTTATTTTTTTGTAAACGCTATCCTCTGATTGTAATGGATTAAGTCCTATCGAACTTAGGTAAGATGCGTTCCATTCATATGCTCCATCAACAATTATCAACTCAGATACATGATCCTTGATGGAATTTAATGTATAGTCTAAGATATCAGAATCATTGTATATTGATAAATACGCGCTAATTTTCGGTATACATTCAATCTCTCTGTAATTCCTGGTGATTAAAAAATCTAATAATTTCCGACTTTCTTTTTTAA
>JACCDY010053710.1_pt1 | contig 18959 bp, 14 predicted proteins | sample 7446391 | NCBI WGS metagenome assembly JACCDY01 (sample SAMN15323451, study PRJNA562643) | freshwater metagenome | isolation source: river surface water | place: USA:Blue River Watershed | collected 2017-08-18
CCCGCCACGTGCAGGTCGCCGCGATGGTGCTGGAAAAAGCCAAGCGCCTGGTCGAGATGAAAAAAGATGTGGTCATCCTGCTGGATTCGATCACCCGTCTGGCCCGCGCGTACAACACCGTGATCCCGGCCTCGGGCAAGGTGCTGACCGGCGGTGTCGACGCCAACGCGCTGCAGCGTCCGAAGCGCTTCTTCGGCGCGGCGCGAAACATCGAGGAAGGCGGCTCCCTGACCATCATCGCCACTGCGCTGATCGAGACCGGCAGCCGCATGGATGACGTGATCTACGAAGAATTCAAGGGCACCGGCAACATGGAAGTGCACCTCGAGCGTCGTCTGGCCGAGAAGCGCGTCTACCCGGCGATCAACCTGAACAAGTCCAGTACCCGTCGTGAAGAACTGCTGATCAAGCCGGATGTGCTGCAGAAGATCTGGATTCTCCGCAAGCTCTTGTACGGCATGGACGAGATCGAGGCGATGGAGTTCATCCTCGACAAGATGAAGGCGACGAAGACCAATGCCGAGTTCTTCGACATGATGCGTCGCGGCGGGTCTTGATTCCGGGGTTGCCGGAATTGACATAAAGGCAATTGGAATACCGTCGCTGGACCCCGGCCTGCGCCGGGGTGATGCTCAGAAGCCGAATGCGCTTCCCTCTGCCATCCCGGCGCGGGCCGGGATCCAGCGTCTTCGAACCACCCCGCCCCTCCCCAAACCCTTGATTTCCTTATATAATCCGCCGTTCCCCAAACCGGGCAAGTGACCGTCAACCGGGTCAAGAAGCAAGACGGACCGACGAAGTGGCGATTGGCTACCCAACGAAAGCGAGACTGACATGAAAGAAGGCATCCATCCCGAGTACCGCGACATCGTCGTTCACGACCTGTCCTGTGACTTCAAATTCATCACCCGTTCGACCGTGCAGACCAGAGAGACCATCAACTTCGAAGGCAAGGACTATCCCCTGCTGAAGATCGAGGTGTCGTCCGAGTCGCACCCGTTCTTCACCGGCAAGCACAAGATCGTCGATACCGCTGGCCGCGTCGAGAAGTTCCGCCAGAAGTTCGGCGGCGTGGGTTCCAAGACCCGTGCAGCTGGCTGATCGCTGCCCGCCTTGTCAAAAATGCCGCCTTGTGCGGCATTTTTGTTTTGTTTCCTGCACAATGTTGCCGCTTCCCCGATTTCTCCAGCCCTGAATGAAACCAGTCCGTCTGCCCGCTGCCGCCACGCTCGCCTTGCCGCGCTGGGGACTGGTCGCGCTGTGCCTGCTGTACATCCTGCCGGGCATCCTGCGCCGCGATCCCTGGAAGACGGATGACGCCGCCGGCTTCGGCATCATGTGGACGATGGCCCATGGCTCGCTGGCCGACTGGTTGTCGCCCAATATCGTCGGCTTGATGATGCCGACCGAAGCGCCGCTGGCTTTCTGGGTAGGCGCGCTGCTGATCAAGCTGTTCGGCTGGCTGCTCACCGATGCCGTCGCGGCGCGCATCTCCACGCTGGTGTTCTTTGCCATCGGTGCCGCTGCCGTCTGGCGCACCGCCTTCGTGCTCGGGCGGCGCCATGAGGCGCAACCGCTGAAGCTCGCCTTCGGCGGACAACCGGCTGCGCTCGACTATGGCCGCACGCTGGCCGATGGCGCGCTGCTAATCTATCTCGCCTGTCTCGGGCTGCTGCTGCGCAGCCATGAAACGGCGACGCCAGCGCTGCATGTGTCTCTGGTGGCGACGGCGTTTTATGCAGGCGCCTGCCTGTTCGACAAACCCACTGCGCGCTCCGCCGCAGGACTGGGCGCATCGATAGGATTGCTGGTGCTCGCGCGCGGCTGGACCGTGCCGCTCGCGCTGTGCATCGCGATGCTGGCGCTGGCCGTCCTTCGATATCGCGACTCGCTGCGACAGCTGATCGCCATCGCGGTTCCGGTGGCCTTCGCCATTCCGCTGCTCTGGCTGCTGGCGCTGCGCACACTGCTGCCCGGATCGGAAGTCGCCGATGCCTGGCTGGCCGCCAACCTCAAGCTGCTGGCCATGCCCAAACTGTCCACCGTGAGCTTCCTGGCCAAGACACTGGTCTGGTACAGCTGGCCGGCATGGCCGATTGCGGCCTGGGCGGTGTGGGCGTGGCGCGCACAGGCGACGCTGCATGTGATGCTGACGGTATCGGGCATTCTCGCGCTGCTGCTGCTGAGCCTGCTGACGAACTCGCCGAAAGATCACGAGCTGCTGTCGCTGCTGCCGCCGCTGGCCGTACTGGCGACCTTCGGCCTGCCGACCCTCAAGCGCGGCGCGATCAATGCGATCGACTGGTTCTCGGTGATGACCTTGTCAGCCATCGCCGGCTTCATCTGGCTGGGCTGGATCGCCAAGCAGACCGGCTGGCCCGCCAGGCTGGCCGGCAATGTGTTCAAGCTCGCGCCGGGTTTCCAGCCGGAGTTCAATGTGATCGCGCTGATCATCGCGCTCGCCACCTCGATCGGCTGGCTGCTGCTGTTGCGCTGGCGGCTCGGCCGCCGGCCCTCGGTGCTGTGGCGCGCGGTGGTGCTGTCCACCGGCGGTCTGGTGCTGTGCTGGCTGCTCTTGATGACGCTGTGGCTGCCCTGGCTGAATTATGCGCAGAGCTACGCCAGCGTCGCCCGCGAGATGCGCGAGCATCTGCCGGCGGACTATCGCTGCGTCGATACGAAGGACCTTGGCTCCGCGCAGCGCGCTTCCTTTGCCTATCTGGGTGAATTGCGATTCTCCCGCCCCGGCAATGCGCCCTGCGACCTGCTGCTTGTGCAGGATGATGGCCTGCGCAAGCGCGGCGCACAGATGAAAAAAATCGAGGGCAATCTGACGCTGCTGTGGCAAGGCCGTCGTCCGGCCGACCGTCACGAGTTCTATCGTCTTTATCAGCGCAACGCGCCATGAGCAATGCGTCAGCGTCGTCGTCGCTGACAGCACGCGTGGCCGCGCTGGCCTGGCCTATCCTGATCGGTCAGCTCGCCGTGATCGCCAATGGCGTGGTCGATACCATGATGACTGCGCGCTACTCAGCCATCGATCTGGCGGCGCTTGGCCTCGGCGCATCGGTCTATGTGAGCATCTTCGTCGGTCTGTCCGGCGTGATGCAGGCACTGTCGCCGACCATCGCGCAACTGTATGGCGCAAAAAAATTCGACGCGATCGGCAACGAAGTTCGTCAGGGCGTCTGGCTCGCCCTCTTCCTCACCCTGATCGGCGCGATTGCGCTGTGCTTCCCCCAGCCCTTGCTGAACATCGCGCAAGCCTCGCCCGAGCTGAATGACAAAGTCCTGAGCTATCTGCAGCTGCTGGCGCTGGCGCTACCGGCCACGCTGGGATTCCGCGTGTATGCCTCACTGAACACCGCGATCTCTCGACCGCGCATGGTCATGCTGCTGCAGGTCAGCGCATTACTGCTGAAGATACCGCTGAATGCTCTGTTCATCTTTGGCGGGCTTGGTCTGCCTGCGTTCGGCGCGCCGGGCTGTGCGATCGCGACGGCGATCAGTGCCTGGCTGGCCTTGCTGGCAGGCTGGCTGATAGTGCGCTACCAGCCTTTCTATCGAAAGTTCACTCTGTTTGGCAAAGGTCTTGGTGCGCCCGATGTGAAGGCGATCAAAAGCCTGCTGAAGCTGGGCTTGCCCATGGGCCTGTCCTTCCTGATCGAAGTCACCGCATTTACTTTCATGGCGCTGTTCATCGCAAGGCTTGGCAGCGACACGCTGGCAGGACACCAGATCACGGCCAACTTCGGCACCGTGCTCTACATGCTGCCGTTGTCGATTGCGAATGCGACTTGCACGCTGGTCGCGCAGGAAATCGGTTCCGGACGACTCGCCAGCGCCCGCCATACCGGCCAGGCCGGCGTGCGTCTGGGGGTGCTGCTGTCGGTGAGCATCGGCGTGGTTGTCTGGATTGCGCGCGAACAGATCATCGGCTTGTACACTCCCGACGTTCGCGTGGCAGCCGCCGCGATGCCCTTGTTCTTCTTCATCGCTTTTTATCAGCTGTTCGATTCTGCGCAAGTCGGCACTGCCTATGTGCTTCGCGCGTACAAAGTCGCGACCATTCCGACGCTGATGTACGCGGTAGCCCTGTGGGGCATGGGTCTGGGTGGCGGCTATCTGATCGGCTTCGATGTGCTGGGTCTGAGCCCTGACTGGTTGAAAGGTGCAGCGGGCTTCTGGCTGGGAAATAGTCTCAGTCTCGCACTGGTCGGGGTGGCGCTGATCTGGTATCTCAAACGCGTGCAGCGCCTGCTGGCGCACGAAGCGCAACCGTAAACAGTAAACAGTAAACAGTAAACAGTAAACAGTAAACAGTAAACAGTAAACAGTAACAACCGTACGCTAAGCTTCCTCCGGGTTGGGATCGGGCACAGGCTCATCCTGCGGCACCGGATGCGGAATATCTTCCTGAAAAGGTTCGTCTTCCGGCAAAGGCACAGGCTCGCGATGCATGGGGGCCTCCTTGGCAAATGCTCAGGAACGGGTACGAGTCTGCGCGCGCCGGCTGGTTCTGCGTTCCGTCGGATGCGAGAACGCGCGAAATTCCATCGTCACCACGCCGATCGAGGCCGGTGGCCCCTGCACAAAATCAAACCCTTTTTTTACGGGGAAGAGCACGTTATCCAGCAACACCACATCCGTGCGGCAGGTTGGATTCGGATTCGATAAATGGGAACCCATTTCCTGCCAGACGCCGGGCGTGATCCAGCCCTCAAGATAAATCTGATTCGGGTACGTGGAGTGATCTGCATCAAGGTAAGCTTTCTGACCCTCATGCACGGTCAGGTAGGCAGGTGCCTGATCGGCGATGACGAGATTGATCCAGCCATCGCCGATGGCATGAACGATCTCTTCGTCATAGCCGGGATAGGACAGCGCCAGTGACCAGCGACAAGACAGGTCGAGCCGCTTTTCCATACCCCCGTCGCCAAGAAGGCGAGAGCCATCGACAAAGGTGAACTGGGCGCCGGTGACCTTGGCCGACAAGGTCGGTTCCATCAATCGCAGCTCATCCAGATTTTCATGCAGATTCCAGAACAGCCATTTGCAGCGCTCCGCATCGGACATCTCGGCCAGCTCGGCTACCGGTCTCTGACCGGCATAGACGAGCGACTGCAAGACATCACGGCGCTGCCGTTCATGAAGGCTCAGCTCTTGTGTTTCGGGATCAATGGCTGACTGGGGCGGCGAGCTGCTCTGCATGGGCACTCCTCTCAGGCAAAATCGGACTACCGGTGGCAACATGGCTACCGGCAAACTGTCTTTTGGACTGGGAGACCCTGAATAAAATCCCGACGCGTGACGGAAGCACGCGACGAGATTCAGCCGTGTTTTTTCTCGAAGGCGCGCAGAAAATCGACCAGAGCGCGCACGCCCTCGAGGGGCATCGCGTTATAAATAGAGGCGCGCATGCCACCCACACTGCGATGGCCCTTCAGCTGCAACAGACCGTGCTGTTCGGCGTCTTTGAGAAAACGGTTGTTCAGACGGTCATCGTGCAGATGAAACGGAATGTTCATCCGTGAGCGGGCATCCTTGCTGACGGGGCTGGTATAGAACGTGGTGGCATCGAAGTAGTCGTACAGCAGCGCTGCTTTTTGCGCATTGACCTTCTCCATTGCCGACAAACCGCCGTGTTCAATCAACCATTCGAACACCAGCCCGGCAATATAGATACTGTAAGTCGGTGGCGTGTTGACCATCGACTCATGCTCGGCCTGCGCTTTCCAGTGGAATACCGAGGGCGTGATCGGCAGCGCCCGATCGAGCAGATCATCGCGCACGATGGCGAAGGTCAGGCCTGCCGGGCCGATATTCTTCTGCGCGCCGCCATAGATCACCGCAAATGTCGATACATCGATCTCGCAGGAGAGTATGTTCGACGACATGTCGGCCACCAGCGGCACATCGCCGACCTGCGGCACCCAGTGATATTCGACGCCGCCGATAGTCTCGTTGCTGCATACATGCAGGTAGGCGGCCTGCGGATTCGTGCGCCACCCGGATTGGGGCGGCACATAGGTAAAGCCTTTGTCTTCGGAGGAGGCGGCGACATTCACCTCCCCGTATTTTTTTGCCTCGTCGATGGATTTGGACGACCAGATGCCGGTGTTCACGTAGTCTGCCGAGCGATGCCCGCCCATCAGGTTCATCGGTATCAGCGCATTCATCGCCATCGCGCCGCCCTGCAGAAAAATGACTTTGTAATTCGACGGAATGCCCAACAGCTGGCGGAAGTCGGCCTCGGTCTTGTGCAGGATGCTGGTGAATTCCTTGCCACGGTGGCTCATCTCCATCACCGACATGCCACTGCCATGCCAGTCCAGCATCTCGTCAGCAGCGCGGCGCAACACCGCTTCGGGCAGCGCGGCCGGGCCGGCGCTGAAATTGAATACTCGCATGGGAAAACACTCGGGCAGACGCCGCCTGCCGGCAGCAAAACCATGATTATATTTTGTTTGCCCGCACTGACCACTCTCATGGGAAAAGTACCACATCACCGCGGCACGTCTTCGCAGTGCAGCATGCGAGTCAGGCTGCCTTCATCCATGACAAATCCGGCCTTTGCGAGATCAGCGAATCTGTCAGCCAATCCACAGGAATCTTGCATTTATTCAGCTACAATCCCCGCGCAGGCTCAGCCGCCCGGAGAACATGAACAGAGCGGCCTGGGAAACCTCCCGGAAATCCAAGTACCGGGTGATCTCATCAACATAACCATAAACAAAGAACGAGAGGAGACCATGAACGAGGAAGCCCGGGCTTTCGAGGAAGCCACTTATCGCAAGGTCGCATGGCGCCTGATGCCGCTGCTGCTGATCTGCTACATCGTCGCCTATCTGGATCGTGTGAACGTTGGTTTTGCCAAGCTGCAGATGATGCAGGAGCTTGGATTTTCTGACGTTGTGTATGGTCTTGGTGCCGGTATTTTCTTTATTGGTTATTTCATTTTTGAAGTCCCCAGCAACATCATCCTGCACAAGATAGGCGCGCGCGTCTGGATTGGCCGGATCATGATCACCTGGGGCATCCTGTCGGCAGCGATGATGTATGTCACCACGCCGATGTCTTTCTATGTGATGCGCTTCCTGCTCGGTATCGCCGAGGCGGGCTTCTTCCCGGGCATCATCCTGTACCTCACCTACTGGTATCCGTCGCAGCGGCGCGGCCATATGACGACAGTCTTCATGACGGGCATCCCGATGGCGGGCGTGATCGGCGGTCCGCTCTCAGGCGCGATCATGAAAATGTGTGACGGGTTGAATGGCTGGGCCGGCTGGCAGTGGATGTTCCTGCTCGAAGGTCTGCCGTCCGTTCTGCTCGGTGTCGTTGTGATTGCGATGCTGGATGACCGCATTGCGGATGCCAAATGGCTGACCGAGGAAGAGCGCGCACTGCTGATTGAAAAAATCAGTCACGAGGAAGCGCAGAAAGAAGAAGAGCCCATCCTCAAGGTGCTTGCGAGCGGCCGTGTCTGGTGGATGGCGTCGATCTACTTCACCTTCGTGATGGGTATCTACGGTATCAGCTTCTGGCTGCCAACCATCATCAAGGCCACCGGTATTTCCGACGCGCTGATGGTCGGCAGTCTGTCGGCGATCCCCTACGCCGCCGCTGTCGTCGTGATGCTGCTCGTCGCCAAGCGCGCCGATCGTCTGCAGGAACGCCGCTGGCATGTCGCCATCCCGGCCCTGCTGGGCGCCGTCGGCCTGCTGCTCTCGGTGACCTGGGCCAAAGACACCACGCTGGCACTGGCCGCGCTGACGCTCGCCACTGCAGGCATCATGACCACCCTGCCCCTGTTCTGGAGCCTGCCCACGGCCTTCCTTGCGGGCGCCGGTGCTGCCGCCGGCATTGCGATGATCAACTCGCTGGGCAATCTCGCTGGCTTCATGAGCCCGTATCTGGTGGGCTGGCTGAAAGAAGCCACAGCATCAACCGATACCGGCATGTACATGCTGGCCGGCTGTCTGGTGGTCGGCGCCGTGCTGACGCTGCTGGTGCCGCCGCAAATGGTCAACAAATAAAAAAAGGGAACACCATGAAGAGATCAACGACAGCCTTTCTCGCTATGACGCTGGCCGTGTCAGTCACCACGGCATTCGCGCCCGCGGCATGGGCACAAGATCAGGCGATCGAGACTGCTGCACTACGCTGCTCTGCGATCTCGCTGGTGCACTCCCCGCTGACCGTGCCCACGCCACAGTTCGGCGAACTGATGACCCAGTTCGCCGGACTGTTCGCGCAGGTGCACATCCTGCACAAAGGCGAACGCACCAAGACCAAAGTCAATCCAAACGATTTTCTCGCCCAGCGAGATGCCGTCATGACCGAGATGGGCAAGGGCTGGCCCGGCGTGAAGAATGACCGCGTTCGCGAAGCTGCCCTCTGCAATGCCTGGCGTAACACGCTGTTTGCCAAAATGCCCGAAAAGCCGAGCGAAAAAGACTTCCAGAATGCGCTGATGAACATCGGCGTACCGCCCGCCAACGTCAGCAAAGAAGAACTCGCCCAATGGGAAAAACTGACACCGCAAGCATTTGCGATGTGGGCGCAGATCAAGGCCAATCAAAAAGACCCAAAAAACAAGAAATAAACCATCATCAGTGATCGGGCATCGCGCAGATGCCCGATTATTCAGCTTCTACCAGTTCACGTATCCGCCGTTCTCATCAGCGAAAAAAACATATTTGCTACAGTTTTTTTCGTACAGCTCTCTCGCGACAGTGCTTCTCAGTCGCCTGCATACTTAATTAAGATACGTCGCCTCCCGGCCCAGCAGAATGCACTCATTGCATTCTTTTTCGCTGAGTCGTTTTCATGTCCTGTGGTTCAAAACGTAGCCCGCGCCTGCTACCGATTCTCTCAGCTTGCCTGGCTCTTGTCGCTTGCCTGATTCATACCCGTCCTTCAATCGCACAATCGATCTCACCCGAGCTACGGCAAGCGGAAGAACTCCTGCGGCAACAGGAGCGAGAAAGAAAACTCCGTGAGCAATATGAACGTTCACCGGACGCGCATATTGAAACTCGCTCGCCCAAAGACGCACATCCATTACTTCCACACGATGAGTCGCCCTGCTTCAAGATCAACACGTTGAGACTGCGCGGATCCGGCGCAGAACAATTTCAGTGGCTGCTGGACGCTGCTGGCAAAACGGCCTCAGGCATCGTCGATCCGCCCGTTCATCGCTGCCTCGGAACGCAAGGAATCAATCGCGTGATGGCGCGCATGCAAAATGCACTGATCAAACACGGCTTCGTCACCAGCCGCGTACTCGCCGCGCCGCAAGATCTCTCTGGTGGCGTGCTGGAACTCAGCTTGATACCGGGGCGCATACGGAACATCCGTTTCGATAACAGTACCAGCCGGCGTGCCACGCTGTGGAATGCGATCCCCACATCACCCGGGGACTGGCTAAACCTGCGCGACATCGAGCAAGCACTGGAAAACTTTCAGCGAGTACCGACCGTCGAGACAGATATCCGAATCATGCCGGCTGACGATGACGAGGCCGGCGAGCCTCGACCCGGCGACAGCGATATCGTCATTCAATGGAAGCAGTCGCAACCCGTGCGCTTGTCTGCCGGGATCAATAACAGCGGATCCGATGCGACTGGCCGCTATCTGGGCTCGCTCACCTTGTCGGTCGACCATGGGCTGACATTAAATGATCTGTTCTACCTGAGCGCCAGCCGCAGCCTTGGCGGCGGTGACGAAGGCCCGCGCGCAACGCACGGTGAAGTCATTCATTACTCGCTGCCGCTCGGTTACGGTCTGCTGGGCTGGACTTCCTCATCCCATCGCTATCACCAGCAAGTACCCACGATCACGGGCGCCCACCGCTATCGCGGCGAGTCGGACAGCCACGAGCTGCGGTTCTCACGACTCGCGTATCGCGATGCTGTTCGCAAGACTACGATGTCGTTGGCGCTGTGGACACGACATTCGCGGAACTTCATCAATGACACCGAAACGCTTGTCCAGCGGCGCCGGATGACGGGCTGGGAAGCGGGTCTTGTACATCGCGAGCACCTCGGTGAAGCAGTGCTCGATCTGAACCTGGCTTATCGGCGCGGTACGGGTGCGCTCGGCGCATTGCATGCCGCCGAAGAGGCAACCGGTACGGGTACGTCCCGGCCCCGGCTGACGAGGCTTGGTGTCCAGCTGACTGTGCCTTGGAAAGCGCGGGATCAGCACTGGCTCTACAGCCTCTCTGCGCAAGGCCAGTGGGCGCACACACGACTGATCACACAAGACCAGTTTGCCATTGGCAGCCGTTATACCGTGCACGGCTTCGATGAACAGAATTTTCTGACAGCAGAACATGGCTGGGCACTGCGCAACGAGATTGGAATGCTGCTCGGGCAAAGCAGGCATCAGCTGTATGCGGGCATCGACCATGGCCGGGTAGGCGGCCCCACGACACGCGATCTGGTGGGCCGCTCGCTCACGGGTGCCGCGGTCGGCCTGCGTGGCACACAGGGAGTGCTCGCGTACGACCTGTATATCGGCACGCCACTGGCCAAGCCCGACGGATTCAAGACGGCCTCCGCCACCGCAGGCTTTTCTCTGAACGTCAGTTTCTGAGACCGCCTTCTGACCCCGCCTTCTATGAACGAACTGCGATGAGTCCTTCCCCCCGTGCAACTTGCCCTACTGACGGAAGCCATTCATGAACCAGCATCGATATCGTCTGATTTTTGATCAACTACGCCACTGTCTTGTTGCAGTCAGCGAGCTGGCTCGTTCTTCGCACAAGTCAGGGGGTCCACGGTGCGGCGCTGCCGAAAACCTGTTGCCCTTACTGGGCCTGATAAGCCTTGGTATCACCGCACATGCGCAAATCGTGCCGGATCGCAATGCACCCGGTCATCAGCAGCCCGTAATAGGTAGCGCTCCGAACGGCATCTCGCTGGTGAATATCCAGACACCCAGTGCTGGCGGCGTCTCGCGCAATGTGTATGAAAAATTCGATGTGCTGCGCGAGGGCGTCATTCTGAACAACTCACGTACTGCCGTGCAGACCCAGCTCGGTGGTTGGGTGGCCGGCAATGCGAACATCGGTGGCAGGCCTGCGTCGGTCATTCTCAATGAAGTCAATGCCAGCACGCCCAGTCTGTTGCAGGGTGCGATGGAGGTAGCGGGACAGCGCGCACAAGTCATTATTGCGAACGGTGCGGGCATCACGTGCGACGGCTGTGGCTTCATCAACGCACAACGCGCCACGCTGACCACCGGCCAGCCCATCATCAACAATGGCAGTCTCGATGGCTATCGGGTCACGGAGGGCACGCTGCGCATCGAAGGTGCAGGCCTGAACGCGGCATCTGCCGACTATACCGATCTGATCGCACGCGCCGTCACGCTGAATGCCGGACTGTGGGCAAAAGACTTGCGCATCACCACCGGCACCCATCAGGTCGATACCGCGAACACACAGACCACACCCTTGCCTGCCGCCGGCAAGTCGCCGACGTTTGCGCTGGACGTCGGACAATTGGGTGGCATGTATGCCGGCAAGATCCATCTGATCGGCACCGAAGCCGGGCTCGGCGTTCGCAATGCCGGCCTGATCGGTGCGGGCGCCGGGGAAGTCGTGCTCCGTGTCGATGGCAAGCTGGAGAACCGGTCAAGGATCTACGGCGACCATATCGCCATCTTGGCCAGCGAAATCATCAACGCCGCCGACGGCACCTCCAGCATCAGTGCCGCACCTGTGATCGCTGCACGCGAGCGGATCGATATCGGCACCGGCAAGCTCATCAACCGGGAACATGCGCTGATAACGAGCCTCGGTGATATGGCCATCGGCGGATCACTCGATGATATGCAGCAGGCAAGTGGCAAGGCAGACCTTGTAGAAAACGCCAGTGCCCGCATCGATGCCACACGCGACCTGACGCTCGCCGCAACAGAGGTTCGCAACCTGAACCTGCACTTCAGCGCCGGCACGGACGAAGTCAGCCGTGAACCATTGGTGGAATATTCATCCCCCAAGTCGCCGATCCGCTATTCGTCAAGCGAGCCCGGGGTCTACCCGATTCACGATGAGATCTGGAAGCTGATGACCCCACAGGGCAAGCTGGAACCCTGGACCAAATACGAGTTTGAAAGAGTCACGACCGAAACGCGTATCAGGACGACTGATCCCGGGCAGATCATCGCAGGCGGCGACATCCAGCTCAAGGTCGATAAGCTTCACAATGAGCGCAGTCAATTCCTCGCAGGTGGCAAGATCGCCGGCGAAATCGGCACACTGAACAACGTCGATACGCAGTGCCAGCGCATCCTCACCGACACTGGCAAGGCGACCCATTACTGGCGGCGGCACCGCAGCGGCGCAGATGCCACTGATACCAGCGTCGCCGAATACGGTCCAATCACCCGGGTCACCGGGCTCGATCTGAAAACTTTCAGTTACCAGCAGAATTTTGCCGCCGATGTTACTGCCGCACGTAGCGGCAGCAGCGACACCGTCCGCAACATGCTGTACCGGCAAGCGCCCGATCCGACAGCAGGGTATCTGATCGAGACCGATCCTGCCTTTACCAACTATCGTCAATGGCTGGCTTCCGACTACCTGCTGCGGCAGCTGGCGATCGATCCCACCACGTTACAAAAACGGCTGGGCGACGGCTTTTATGAACAGCAGCGTGTGCGCGAGCAAATCTCTCAGCTGACGGGCCGTCGCTTCCTCGAAGGCTACGCGAGCGATGAGGCCCAGTATCAGGCGCTGATGAACGAAGCGGTCACGTTCGCGCACGCCCATCAGCTTCGCCCCGGCATCGCGCTCAGCAAGGAACAAGTCGCCCAGCTCACCAGTGATATCGTCTGGCTGGTCGAAGAGGAAATCACTCTGCCCAATGGCGAACAGCGGCGCGCGCTTGTGCCACAGGTGTATGTCGTCCCACGCGAAAGCGACCTGAGCGCACAAGGTGCCCTGCTGTCTGCAAAGGATATTCAGCTCGATGTCAGCGGCGACCTCATCAACAGTGGCACAATCGCCGGCCGCCGGCTGCTGACGCTCACCGCGGAGACCCTGCGCAACCAGAGCGGGCGGATCACCGGCGCTGACGTTGCGGTAGGTGCGCGCAAGGATATCGAGAACAGCGGCGGGACTCTCTCCGCCTCACGATCACTGATCGCCGCAGCAGGTCGCGACATCAACGCCAGCGCCACCACACACAGCAGTCACAGTGAAAGCCGCAGCGCGCGGCACAGCAGCACCCATATCGAGCGCGTGGCCGGCCTTTACGTGACGGGCGACAAAGGCGTGCTGATCACCTCGGCGGGACGAGACATCAATCTCAGCGCCGCCGCCGTCGTCAATCAGGGAGAGAACGGTCAGACCCTGCTGGCTGCCGGGCGCGACATCAATCTGGACACTGTCACCGAGACCACCAGCAACCAAACCGTCTGGGACCGCAACAACTGGCGCAAGGACAGCAGCAGCACCGATATCGGCACGCGCCTACACACCGAAGGCGCTCTGCAACTCTCCGCCGGGAATGACATCAATCTGAAGGCTGTAACCGTCACGAGCCAGGCCAGTGATATCAGCATCACTGCAGGACGCAATATCGCCATCACCGCTGGCGAGCGCCGCGTCACGTCTGACGAGGCTCATCGCCATAAAGAGAGCGGCACTTTCTCCTCCACCACCCGCACGTCGCGCGACACCATTGATCAGCGAAGCGCAGAAGCTTCTACTATCTCGGGGCAGAACATACATATCAACGCAGGTCAGCAGATCAGCGTGAGCGGCAGCGATATTGTCAGCACCGAAGGTACGGCGCTGGCCGCTGATACGAATATCGTGATCAACACGGCCAGTGAGCAGCGCGACGAGACGCATCTCTACAAAGTACAAAGCTCTGGCCTGACGAGTTCCGGCGGATTTGGCGTCACGCTGGGCAAACGCAAATTGAGCACTAATGACCGCAGCACTGAACACACCGGACGCGCGGCCACTAGTGGCAGCACGAACGGCAACGTACAGATCGCGGCAGGCCGGGAGTTACGCCAAACAGGCAGCGACGTCCTGGCGCCGGGCGGCGATGTGCGCATCGCGGCGCAACGCGTTGACATCACCGAAGCTCGCGATACCCGCAGTCACCAGAGCGAGACCCGTTTCGAGCAAAGCGGCCTCACGGTGGCGATCTCCAATCCCATGATCACCGCCGTGCAGACCGCACAGCAAATGAAGCAAGCCGCCGGTAACACCCAGGACGACCGCATGAAAGCGCTCGCCGCTGCGAACGTCGCGATGAGCAGCGCCAATGCAGTCGATGCGGTAAAAGCGGGCCAGGGGCGCACTATCAACGGCAAAGATCAGCAGATCGTGACGGCGCGCGACGCGAACGGCAACCCCATCGAAACCAAGGAGGCCAACACGGCCGACAAGCTGGGTGGCGTCAACCTCAGCATCAGCATCGGCTCCAGCAAAAGCCGGAGCAACAGTCTCTCCATCAGCGATACCGCGAAAGCCTCCCATCTTCAGGCGGGCGGCAATATCGATATCACGGCCAAAGGCAGTGGCACCGAGAGCGACCTGATCGTTCAGGGCGCCGAACTGAACGCCGGTAAACGTATCCAGCTCGACGCCGAGAGTGAAATCACATTGCGTGCAGCGGCCGATACCAGCGAACAGCACAGCACCAACAGCAGTCAAAGCGGCAGCATCGGTGTCAATATCAACCTGGGTGCCAAAGGCGGTATGGGTGTCACTGCGTCAGCCAGCCGGGGCAAAGGCCATGCGGAGGGCACCGACCTCAGCTGGTCGAACACTCAGGTCAGCGCCGGGGAACAGGCCAGTCTGTACTCAGGCAGCGATACCAATCTCACCGGCGCGGTTGTCTCGGCATCCAAGGTACACGCCGAGGTCGGTGGCCACCTCAACATCAGCAGCCTGCAGGACAGCAGCCGCTACGACAGCCGTCAAGCATCCATCGGCGGCAGCGCCACGATCGGTAACCACCCATCGGCCAACCTCAGCCTGTCGAACAGCGCGATCGACAGCGACTACCGCAGCGTGACGCAACAATCCGCACTACGCGCCGGCGATAGCGGATTCGACGTGAACGTCGCTGGCAACACCGTGCTCAAAGGGGGCGCGATCACCAGCACCGACACCGCGCATACCAACCAGCTGAATCAGTTCAGCACCGGCGGCACCCTCAGCACCGAAGACCTGCATAACCGAGCGAGCTACGAAGCCAACGCCGCCAGCATCAACCTCGGCACGGGATTCAGCGTCGAAGGCAAGCTCGCCCCCACCGGCACTGGCGCCGGCATCGGCAGGGACAGCCGTCAAGCCAGCAGCACGACACACTCTGCGATTACCGGGATAACAGGCGATACGAATGCACGTACCGGTGACATGGAGAGCGGGATTGCGACGATCTTTGATGCAGACAAGGTGCAGAGAGAGATTAATGCGCGAGTGCAGATTACGCAGACGTTTACCCAAGAAGCATACAAATCAGTGAAACGCCATGTCGAGGAACAAAGAATGACTTTACTGGCGCAAGTCAAAAATGCGACGACTGATCAACAAAAACAGGAAGCACAAGCGCTGCTCAAAGACTTGAGCAAACAAGAGAGCGCACTTAACATTCTGATCGGCGTCTTGACAGGTATGGCTGGTGCAGCGCTTACCAAAGAGGCGCTATCGATAGCCGCCAGTGAAATGCGGGAGTTGATGATCGAAGACTCGAAGAAATTTGCCGGAGTCACTGACAAAAAGACGACACTCAACAATGTTTCAGCGTCGAGTGAAGGCATGCGCGGCGATGGTGTCAAGCTAGGAGGGATTCGAGTAGATCTGGATGTGGTGTGTGGAAAGACGAACGAACGATGCGTAACAAACCCTGATGGAAGTCTGCAACTTAACAAAAATGGTTTAATTCAGTTTAACCCTGAAGCTGCAAACAATATGTCACTGGAAGAATTTCTGAAGAGTTCCGAAGCTGAAGATATGGTAGGACCAACAGGAGGTATTCAAGGGATGAAAGGCACATTATTTGGAATACCCTATGCACCGGGAAGCTGGCAAGACAAGCTGATCGAAGCATTCAGCGGCACGCATGACATGATTGGCGGAAAAATTTCTGGTCTGTACGACGAACAGGGAAATGCCACAAGAGGGCGCAGCAAGCTTACGGCAATATTTCATGATCGCTGGAGTGAAGTAGTAATTCCCATCGCAGCACCTTTCGCCGCCGCAGAGGCATTACCCCCTGAAGTTTGGCAGGCAATTTCAATTATCCTGGAGGCAGCAAAATGAGTTCGCTTAGACTTGTCGCAGCAATGTTGATGCCAACACTACTCTCAGGATGCCTTTATGGGCAATGTATGAATGGAATGTGTGCTCTGGAGCGTGAGAGATATATCAATTCGATAAAAGCCTATGGCGAATACTGGACAAAGCCCGAGATGACGAGAGAGAGCTGGCGACAAGATTGGGTGGACTGTGGTGGATTGAAAAATGGGCAGTATCTTGCCGGACCAAGGCTGCCTGGGGAGACAGACGACATTGATGCCGCGAGCAGGAGAGGGAAATCTCTTGGCGCATGCATGCAATCCAAAGGTTATACCTACCGCTACACGGGACCCTGAATTCAGGACTACCCGTAAAAGGAAAGACTACACTCCTTCTCGCAGAGAGATCGCAGAGGTACTGTCTCGCAAAGGGACACTCGCTTTGTTAGTCTGATCAACGCCCAAACAAAGTGAGTGTTCCTTTGTAAGATCCTTTATTCCCAAAACCACAAAAGGCCTAGCACCTATCGAATTTAGACCTCTAAAGTAGCGAGACAGGCATGAATAACGATCAAAACAAAATCATAGAGATTGAAAATTTATTAAAAAATCTACGAAAACTTCTATCAGAGCATAGGGGGAAAAATCATATTGCAGGAATAAATTTGGCTATTAGCGAGATATCGAATATTGATGCGAATCCTGAACAAAGGCTTCATGCAACTAGATTAACATTTCGCACGATGATGGCCGGGATGGGCACTCTGGGAGATTTCGTTATTTGGAACGAGAACGAGTGCAAACAGGTCGCGCTTAATGAAGAGTTGAACAAAGTTTTAACGAAATTATGGGCTCTTCTTGAATGTTAAGAACCTGTCTCGGTAGGTCGATGGCAAGGCGGCAGTACCGCAGACAGTACAGACGTACGGCAAGGTACTGCCAACGCCGCAAGCGGCCTACCGAGACAGGTTCTAAGTGCAAAGGCAAGTGAAAAAGGGACACCCACTTAGTTCAGGCGTTTACCGGACTACAAAGTGAGTGCCCCTCTGTGAGAAGTGCCCCTTTGTGTGCACTTCAGCATCCCGGAGACCATATGGAATAGCATGTCTGAGATAGAGCGCTGGAAAGCAAATCAAAAATTTCTAGATCGGATAATCGATCGTGGAGATGACATTATTCTCGCAATGCCATTAAACGAAGTTCGACTAGGAAGCTACTTTGCTAGGAAGTTGGAGTACCTGAGCAGCAAAGGGTATTTACTAAGTACTGATGGCACGAAACTTACATTTAAAGGAAATCGTTAATGATCAGTTTAATTGATATTGCTCCTGCCTTCTCCTTTGTTTTGGAAAAAGGACTAGTTCAGAGCAGTGCAACTTATGATCCGAAAGCTTTCGGAAATTTTTATCTCGTTTTAAACGGAAAGGTATTTTCTCTTCGAATCGAGCAAGATCGCGGCCAAGTCTTTATAGATATTCACAATGATTTGATCGGGTGGTGCAAACTTGAATATATCATTGAATTTATTGATAGCTCACTTCGAGAGGAAAATCTAGGCGCACCACCAAATCCAACACGCTTAGCCAATTTACTTAAAGAAAAGTGGGCGGAAATTGAAACGGTCTTTAATGATAAAAAACGAATACAAGCACTTAAAAACTTCATACAAAAAAAGACGGACAACCTTTTAAAAAAGATATTCCACAATACTTCCGCAGATCAGCGCTTCTAACTTTGCAAAAATTCGGTAACCCACAAAGGGAAACGAACGCAAAGGGATTCTCGTAAAGGGACACTGATTCTCGCAAAGGGACACTCACGCTGTTGGTTCGATCAACGCTCAAATAAAGTGAGCGCCCAAGACAGTAATTGTTTATCAAGCAAACAAAGTGGTTTTCCGGTAGCAGGAGTCACGCAAAAGTTATTGGGATGCTTCATGATCGCTGGAGTGAAGTAGTAATTCCCATTGCAGCACCTTTCGCCGCCGCAGAGGCATTACCCGCTGTAGTCTGGCAAACAATTTCATTCATTATGGAAGTGGTAAAGTGAGTTTACTTAAACTTGTTTCAGCAATGTTGATGCCAACACTACTCTCGGGATGCCTCTATGGGCAATGTATGAATGGAATGTGTGCTCTGGAGCGCGAGAGATATCTCAATTCGATTAAAGCCTATGGCGAATACTGGACAAAGCCCGAGATGACGAGAGAGAGCTGGCGACAAGATTGGGTGGACTGTGGTGGATTGAAAAATGGGCAGTATCTTCCCGGACCGAGGTTACCCGGGGAGACAGGCGATATCGCTGCAGCGAGCCGGAGAGGGAAATCTCTTGGCGCATGCATGCAATCTAAAGGTTATACCTACCGCTATACGGGGCCCTGAATTCAGCACCTCCCACAAAGGGGCACTCAATTTGTTGGTTCAATCAACGCTCAAACAAAGTGAGTGTCTCTTTGTGTGTCCGCAGAGGCATTACCCCCTGAAGTTTGGCAGGCAATTTCAGTGATCTTGGAGGCAGCAAAATGAGTTCGCTTAGACTTGTCGCGGCAATGTTGATGCCAACACTACTCTCAGGATGCCTTTATGGGCAATGTATGAGTGGAATGTGTGCTCTGGAGCGTGAGAGATATCTCAATTCGATAAAAGCCTATGGCGAATACTGGACAAAGCCCGAGATGACGAGAGAGA